>Ga0172367_10000064_pt1 | contig 156814 bp, 135 predicted proteins | sample Lak10m_FD_114542 | JGI IMG/M metagenome (GOLD analysis project Ga0172367, IMG submission 114542) | Freshwater microbial communities from Kabuno Bay, South-Kivu, Congo - kab_022012_10m | ecosystem: Environmental > Aquatic > Freshwater > Lake | place: Democratic Republic of the Congo... | reverse complement strand
TCCAATTGCTCTCCACGTTCTTGGCAGCCCCGTTCTGTGGGCACCCCTCTCTGGCAACAGAGGGGCCGGGGGAGAGTCAGAAGGTCTCGCATCTCATATCTCATATCTCATATCTCATATCTCACATCTCGTATCTCATATCTCACTTCTGACATCTCTCATCTGACGTCTCCTTCCTGCCATATTGTCCATCTGTTCGGCCATAATGTCCATCTGTCTTGCCATATTGTCCATCTTTCCTGCCATATTGTCCATCGGTCAACCCATATTGGGCTTCGGTCTTCCCATATTCTGCATCAGCCTCAACATAAAAAGCATCGTTTTTAGTCCAGATTCTTTCCATCGGTCTTTGGCATCCGTTGGTCGGTCCATACCACCCTTCGGTTTCACGGCCTTCCACCGCCCTCATTTCAGGCAAACTCAAAAAAAATGTGGCACCATATACAATATACCACCCAGTGCCTGCGTTAAACCAAAAAACACGCAGAAGCAATGAAACACAGGTCTACGTAACCTAAAACTTCAATATCATGGCTACCGAAAAACCGAAGGCCGAGTACGGATCCACAATGGCCGAACTCTACACCATCTGCCGCATGGGATGGAACAGTTTCATTGCAAACATCACCGACTTCACCGACTTCCTCACCATCTACACACCGCAGTTCGGGCAAGACGCCCTGGACGAGATAGATGCGGCCGAGGCCATGCCCGAATTCCAAGAGCGTAACGAACAGGCCGAACTCGCACTGGTCGACCTCAAGGCCAAGGCAAAGATCGCACTCAAACAGTGGCGCTCCTTGCGCAACTACATCCGCGCCTCATTCCCAATAGACGACCGCAAGGCCAAATGGGAATCCGCAGGCTCCGACCACTACGAAAAGGCCGCCAATCAGAATTGGAGCGAACTGCGCAACATGCTCACCGCTGGTAGCAACTTCATAGCGGCAAACACCGCCTCACTCACAGCAGGAGGCATGCCGCCCACGTTCGTCACCGCATACAACGATGCGCGTACAGCCTTCAATGCATCGCTCATCACCTTTACAGACAATGAGCTCAACGAGGTCGAAGGCACCGATCTTAAAGTCGTGGCAAACAACGCCATCTATCACAAACTCATAGATATGTTCGATGATGGTGTCCTCATCTTCGAAGACGTACCCGCCAAACGCGAACGCTTCGTATTCGCCCACCTCAAAGCACTCATCACCACCCCAACGGGCACCGATACAGAAAAGGAGGTCTACTTCAAAGGCCTGATGTCAGATGCCCTTACATCATTGCCCATACCCTTAGTGTCCTTCATCGCCAAGCTCAACAATGGTGCGCCCGATCTCACCGTCACCACCGATACCGAGGGCGCATACAAGTTCAAGTTCTCCGATCTCGCCACCGATTTCACGGGCAATGTCACCATCCTGGTCACCCTTTCCGGCTATCAGCCCTATACGGCAACCATCGCGGTTCAGGCAGGCGAGGCCTACATTCAAGACATCGCCCTCGATCCCATTCCGCCACAGCCCTAACGGCAATTGAATTCTGATCTCACATGTGCCAAGCGCCCGCACCAACGTGCGGGCGCTTGCGCTTTGAGCAAAGCCATCCTATCGTTCTCATGCCGTCAAATGCATCAACTGCTGTGGTTTACTTGCTTTCCACGGGCTACAACTTCCTACGCTCAATGCCGAGCCGACCCCTCAAACCGAAACCAACATTTCACCCTCATCGCCACCCCGCTCACATTATCCCATGCCGTGGCTCCGAACGCCTCACTCGAAACGCGTAGCTTGCAGCTTCTGCTTACCACCTTCTACCCATGAAACAGATCACCATTCTCTCCGGTGCGGGCATCAGTGCCGAAAGCGGCATCAGTACCTTTCGCGATGCCAATGGCCTATGGGAGAACCATCGCATAGAGGATGTGGCCACGCCCGAGGCATGGCACCGCAACCCGCAACTGGTGTTGCAGTTCTACAACCTCCGCAGAAAACAGCTCTACGAGGTGCAGCCCAATGCCGCCCATAAGGCCATTACCGCCCTGCAACAGAAGTTCAACGTGCAGGTAATAACCCAGAATGTGGACGACCTGCACGAACGTGCGGGCAACACCCACGTGCTGCACCTGCATGGCGAACTGAAAAAGGTACGCAGTACCGCATACCCCTACCTCGTTTATGATCTTGATGGCTGGGAACTCAACTGGGGCGACCACTGCCCCCATGGCCACCAGTTGCGCCCGCACATCGTTTGGTTTGGCGAAGATGTGCCCAACATGTACCAGGCGGCCGAAACCGTTTCGCAGGCAGATGCCGTCATCATTGTAGGTACTTCGCTCAACGTTTACCCTGCCGCAGGGCTCTATCGGTATGCCCCAACCCACTGCCCTATTTGGATCATCGACCCGAAGGCTGATGAAATGGAGTACCCCGCACGCATTACGGCCATAAACGAAAAAGCCGGAGCAGCATTGCCCCAGCTTGTCCAGTCGCTCCTTTCGGGCGATATTACTTTGTAACCAGCATCTTGCGGGTCTGCATCGTATTGCCGTCCACGGCCAGCGTGTAGAAATACATGCCTGTTGGCAGCGAAGCCACATCCAGTTTCACGGTGCCTTGGTCTTCTTTCAACTTCACGGTCTTCACCTTCGAACCCAACATGGAGTAAACCGTTATCTCCGCATTTCTCCATCCTTGATGCAGGGCGTAGTTGATGTTGGCCACCGAACGTGCCGGGTTCGGATATGCTTCCGATACCCCAGAGCGGTCGCCCATGAAAACATCCAACACGCCAGTAGGGCTGGCACTGAAGCGTACAGTGGCGCACACTGAATCTGCCTCATTCAGCCTGTTGTAGAAGCAATAGATGAGGGTACTAACTCCGGCCTGTCCCTGAGGCTTGTAGTCGCCATAGAAATTCTCAACGCTCTGCCCCGCACCGATCACCACAGGAGTTGGTGAAACACTGGTTACAGGTTCGTAGCACTGTGCCCAGCAAAAATAGTTCTGGCTTCCGGGCACGGTATCAACGGTAATCCGTTTCACCATCACCTCAATGTCACCGTTTCCGTTGGTGTTCTCTATCAATCCTTGCGATTGGATGATGGATTCATCAACCGAGCCCCAAGGGGTAAGATTAAGTTCAACAATGGAAAGACTGTTCTGGGCAAAAGCCCCCGAAAACGTTAAAAGCAATGCAAGAGTTGATATGGTTGACTTCATAAGGTTGTTGTGCTTGAGTTCGAATGGCAACAAATTTAGGCATCGAATATCAATCTTTTGTCTTTAAAGTTGCGCAACGGATTTACCTTGATATTACATTTGTTCTTCTTTCAACAACTTTTAAATTCAAATTCAACCAACAACTATGAAAAAACTGATACTTCCTGTATTGGTGTTTGCTGGATTAGGAAGCGCAATGGCGCAGTGTCCTAATGGCGAAACACAGGTAACGATGACGGTCGTTACCGATGCTTACGGTTCTGAAACCACGTGGACCATAACAGGCCCCGGGGGCTCACCGACTTACGCCAGTGGCGGTCCATACGCAGATCAGTCTGCAGGTGGCGAATACCCACAGACACCCGTCAATTTCTGCGTACCTAACGGAACAACTATTTACATAACGGTTAACGATGAGTACGGAGACGGCATGTGCTGCTCTTACGGAAACGGAAGCTGGACAGTGACGGTTGGCGGCACTGATGTTTCTTCAGGCGGTTCTTTTGCCGAAGTGGAAACTGCAACCGTTACCCTGGGCACCGACCTTGGCATCAACACATTCGGTGTTCCAACTGTCATCGCTCAAGGCAGCACTACTGTAAACGGAACAGTGAAGAACAACGGTATCATGAGCATCACCGGCTATACACTTGCGTATTCTGTGGACGGAGGCACTCCGGTAAGTCAGAATTTCAGCGCAACCATTGCTGCAGGTGCATCCAGTGCATTCTCGTTCACCACTCCATGGAATGCTACGGTAGGCAATCACACGGTCGGCCTTGTCCTATCAGGTGTCAATGGCGATGCGGTCACTGCAAACAACATGCTTTCTCAATCGGTTGCCGTTGCCACCCAAAGTGTAGACAGAGTAACGTTGGTTGAGGAATTCACCAGCTCCACTTGCGGACCATGTGCTTCATTCAACAGCACATTCGATCCAACGTTGGAAACTGTAAGCACCAACCAAGCCGGCTCTCAGATCGCTGCGGTGAAATATCAGATGAACTGGCCTAGCCCAGGAAACGACCCAAGCTACAACCCAGATGGCAACACACGCAGAGGTTACTATGGCGTATCAGGCATTCCAGATGCCTTTTTGGATGGTGCGCCACTTCAGTCAGGTTCGGCATCTGAATTGACCGCAAGTGCCGGTAAAGCTGCATTTGCAGACATCGACCTGACCCTTACCCGCAACGGCATGGAGATCTCTGTTGAGGCCGAAGTAACTCCGTATGCCGATTTCAGCGGAACGCACAAACTGCACATCGTTGCTGTTGAAGAGTTCTATGCTTACGCAGCATCAACCACCAGCCAAGATGAATTCCACTTCGCACAGCGTAAGATGCTCCCTAACGGAAACGGCACAACCCTTTCTGCGATGACGGCCGGAAGCAGCCAAACTGTGAACGAGACTTACACGTTCGAGGAAACGCCTTCTGGTAACCCAACTCAAGGCAGCTACTCTCTTTGGGAAACACTGAATGATGTGATCATCGTTGCTTTCCTTCAGAACAACAGCACCAAGGAAGTCGTTCAGGCGGCTTTCCAAAAGGTTCCTTTCCTTCAAGGTGTTGGCGAACTGCCTGCAACTGTTGATGGCATGGTTCTTTACCCGAACCCAACTACAGACAACACCGCTCTTCGTTTGGATCTGAATGCTCAGGACCGCGTTACTATCCGCATCATGGACATGCAAGGTTCTGTGGTTTACAACCGCGACCTTGGCGAGTTGATGATCGGTAAGAACATGGTTTCATTGAACACAGCTGAACTTGCAAGTGGTCTTTACCTTGTAAGCTTGAACCTTGAAAACGGAACAGCAACAACCATGCTTTCTGTAGCCAAGTAATTTTGGCATCAAATCTGTCACGGGTCACAACCTTTTTCGGGGTTTGACCCGTGACTTTTTTATAAATAGCACCATGAAACTGAATCTGACACTCGTTACCTTTCTTCTTTCCATCACTGTTTCCTTTGCGCAGATCGCGAAAGAGAAATACGACCTTCCTTCTGCCATCGTAAAAACGTTGGACGGTCAAACCATCGATACCAAGGATTTTGACAATGGGGGTAAACCGATCATCATCAGCTTTTGGGCCACATGGTGCAAACCCTGCGTTCTGGAGTTGACCACCATTATGGACAGCTATGCCGATTGGCAGGCAGAAACAGGTGTAAAGCTCATCGCTATTTCCATTGATGATGCTAGGAATACTGCCAAAGTGGCCCCATTCGTCAATGGCAAAGACTGGGACTATGAGGTTTATATGGATCCGAACGGAGATTTCAAGCGGGTGATGAACGTGAACACGGTTCCTCATACGTTCGTGCTCAATGGAGAAAAGCAGGTGGTTTGGTCGCACAACGCCTATTCTCCGGGCGATGAGGAACATCTCTACGAGATAGTGAAGGAGAACACTGGAAAATAGACCGAATATCACCTCGTTTTGAAGCTAAGCCACCTACCCTTCCTAACGTTCTTTCTGGCAGCCATGCCCCTTCTCTCCCTTGCTCAGGAATCGGGCAAGTGGGGAGAGATACACGGGAACGTTCAATTTGATGCCCAATACTACAATCCCGATTCGGCCATCGGTGCACCGCCTGTGCCCGAAAAGCTGTTGATGAACGGATTCACCAACCTCATTTACACCAAAGGCAAATTTCAAGTTGGTGTCAGGTACGAGAATTACCTCAATGCCCTTCAAGGTTTCGACACCCGGTACCAAGGTCAAGGCATCACCTATCGCTACGCCACGTTCGATGCCGATTTCCTGACCATAACCGTTGGAAATTTCTATGAGCAGTTCGGATCTGGAATGATCCTTCGCGCGTATGAAGAACGAGGTCTTGGCTTCGATAACGTACTTGACGGAGCCCGCGTGAAAGCCCACGTTCTTGGTGGCGTTTACCTCACAGGGCTCATCGGTCGCCAGCGTTCATTCTTCACCTATGGCGAAGGCATTGTACGTGGCTTCAATGGCGAGGTCTCGTTGAACGAAACCTTCAAAGCCATGTCCGAATCGAAGTTCAAGGCCACGTTGGGCGGCAGCTTCGTTTCGAAATACCAAAAGGATGAAGACCCCGATTTTGAGCTTCCGGAGAATGTTGGAGCGTGGGCTGCCCGCTTCAATCTGCTATATGCCGGCTTCAATCTGGAAGCTGAATATGTTAGCAAGATCAACGACCCGCAGGCAACGAACGTTTTGAGCGTTGATGGTGAGTTGCACAAGAATTACAATCCAGGTAGCGGTGTGTTGGTTACCGCGGCCTACTCACGTAAGGGTTTGGGCGTGGTGATCGGGGCCAAACGTATCGACAACATGGACTACCGTTCTGACCGTACGGCAACCGGATTCAACCTCAACATCAATTATCTGCCTGCACTTACCAAGCAACACACCTACCAATTGGCGGCAAGCCTTTATCCGTACGCTACCCAACCTAACGGAGAATGGGCTTTTCAAGGCGAGGTCAGCTACACCGTTCCGAAAGGATCGAAACTGGGAGGGAAATATGGAATCGGCATCGTTGCAAACTTTTCGGAAGTGCACGGACTGACCAAAACCGTTAATACGGAAGGAAGCGGATACACCACTGATTACTTTCAGTTGGGCGACCTCTACTTCCGCGACATCAATATTGAGGTTCAGAAGAAATTCTCGAAAGCGGTGAAAGGAACTGCCAAATACTTGAACCTTACCTATAATAAGGATGTGGTTCAGGGGTTGGTCGGATACGGGACCATCAAGTCCAACATTGCCATTGTTGATGTGACTTACAAGGTGAAGGGCACCCATTCGCTACGTCTCGAGATGCAGGGGCTGTGGACAGGGGACCAAAAAGATGAGGGACATTGGGCCATGGCCTTGCTCGAATACACATGGGCGCCCCACATGTTCGTGGCGGTTATGGATCAATGGAACTATGGAAATAAAAATGAGGACAAACGACTCCATTATCCATCCATTACCATGGGATACATTCACAATGCCACCCGTATCACAGTAGGCTACGGAAGACAACGGGCCGGTATTTTCTGCGTTGGAGGTATATGCCGGAATGTGCCTGCCGCCAACGGAGTCACGCTTTCTGTAACCACAAGTTTCTGATCATGAAGGCCGTAACCATTCCTTTCCTTTCGTTTTTAGCAGCAGTCATTCTGGTGCTGCCTTCCTGCAACATCATCGATCCACCGTTCTACGGTTGCATGGATCCCATAGCAGAGAACTACAATCCTGATGCAACACACGATGACGGTTCGTGCGAATACGACCCCAATCTGTTCAGAGGCTGCACCGACACCCTTGCGGTGAACTACGACCCGATGGCCATTGTTGACGATTGCCATTGCCGATATGAGAATGTACGGAAGGTGCTGGTTGAGGATTACACGGGCCATACCTGCGGAAACTGCCCGTATGCCGCGCAGGTGCTTCACAACTTGGAATGTTCTTGGGGCGACCGTGTGGTACCAATAGCTGTTCATGTCGGATTCTTTGCTGTTCCGGAGAATAACGCTGACGGAAGTTTCGCCACCGATTTCCGTACACCTGCCGGAAACGCCTGGAACACTCAATTCGGCAATAGCGCACAGGGCCTTCCGAACGGGCTCATAAACCGAAGACAAGACGGTGGATCATACCCGCAATCGTACACTGCTTGGGAGGCACAGGTGGCCAATCTGCTCGCCACACCGGCCGATGCGTACCTGTCAATGGAAAACACGTACAGCGAAGCTTCTCGCACAGTTTCCACCAGCATCGACATCACGGTGCTGAACAACTTGAACAACGGCCCATACAACATCATCGTGTGCCTTACGGAAGACAGCATTGTTGATTGGCAGAAAGATTACAACCCTGCTTTGGCCGATGAGAAAGTGCCCGATTACGTTCACATGCACGTATTGCGCAACAACTTTAACGGCACATGGGGCGATCAGGTCGGAACGGGGAACTTGACTCAGAACGACATCTACAACGTAACGTATTCTCTTCAGCTTGATGCCGATTGGGTAGATCATCACTGCAACGTAGTGGCGTTCATCTACCGTACAGATACCAAAGAAGTGATCCAAGCGGAGTACAGACCAGTCATCGATCAGCACTAAATTTGTTCCGCTCATGCGCGGACTCGTTTTTCTTTTCCTCGTTTTACCCTTCTTCTCCTTGGCACAAGGTTTCGGAGGTGGGCTTTTCGCAGGCATCAGCACATCTCAGGTTTCTGGAGACGGCATCGGAGGATTCAACAAGGCCGGTGCATGGGCCGGTGGTTTTACCGATTACCGCTTCACGCCTCGCTCCACGCTGCAACTGGAACTCACCTTCATACAGAAGGGAAGCCGTCAGGCACCAACGGCCAAGAACAACAACATCCTGATCCTGTACAACCACAACATGCTGGAAATACCTGTGATGTACCGTTGGTATGGCATCAAGAACATGAGCATTGAACTGGGTACGCAGGTCGGCATACTTCTCAGTTCGCTCGATAGGGTTACCAATTCGGTCGAAAGCAGGAATTCCAGCGTTTATCACAGAGCCGAGTGGAGCGGTGCAGCCGGGCTCAGCTATTACTTCTTGAAAGGGAAGATCGAGGTGAACGTACGCTACAGCAATTCCATCCTCAGCATGCGCAAACAGGATTGGTGGATGAACCATTTGTTCGGTTTCTCTGTTCGCTATTGGTTCAAAACCACGTTGGACAGAGACAAGATAGAGGCTACCAAGAAGAAGAATGCGATCAACGTGAAGGTTGAAACAGGCGGCAAGGAAGACTGATGGCAAATAAGAAGATAGTTGTGGGTGTGACCGGTGCCAGTGGTGCCATTTACGCCAAAGTGCTGTTCGACCGATTGCAACAGTCGGAAGACCAATGGAAAGACGTTGGTGTGGTTTTCAGTAAGAATGCACGCGAAGTTTGGAAACTGGAACTCGGAAATTCCGACTTCGAGCGTCTTCCTTTCAAGATCTACGAGGCCAACGATTTCATGGCCCCGTTCGCGTCTGGTTCGGCCAAATACGACACCATGATCGTGGCGCCATGCAGCATGGGAACAATGGCACGCATTGCCACAGGTGTTTCCAACGACCTGATGACCCGCGCAGCCGATGTCATCCTGAAAGAAAGACGCAAACTGATCCTTGTAGCCAGAGACACACCGCTCAGCCTCATCCACATCAATAATATGAAGGTGATAACCGAAGCAGGTGGCATCATAGCTCCTGCCAGCCCATCGTTCTACAGCCGTCCGCAAAACTTGGAAGCATTGGCCGCAACGGTGGTCGACCGCGTTTTGGACCTCGCTGGATTTGAACTCGATTCGTTCCGCTGGAGCGAATGACACAATTTCCGTAGCACTCGGTGCGTTAAAGCTTTGGATGTCTAAATCGCCAAAGTCATGAAAACGCTTATCACCGCCATTGCAACCGTTGCGCTGTTTCCGTTTCTGACCGAACCCGTTGTGCCACGCCACAACGTTTATTTCGCATGGAACAGCAGCGAACTGAAAGGAACCTCCGCTTCCGTCATCGAATCCGTTTACCGGAAACTACCTGCTGGTTCGCAGGTGAGATTCGGCATCGAAGGTCCCATCGCCAATTCGTATACCACGGTAGAAAAGAACGAGATCAACTACCAACGTTGCAACAGCATCATTGAAACCCTGAAAAGCATCGGCAAAGAAACCGACAGCGTTCAGGTGGTAGATGCCAGCAATCCGTTTCTTGCTCGACCGGCCGATGGCATCGGTTCATCATTGCTCGTTCTCGAAGTTCTGCTTACAAAGGCACCCGCTTGGGTTGAACCGAAATTCACCTCCATTGACGCGTTTTTGCCGCTGCCGGTCCAATCATTCACCATCAACCCAAGAGAAGACAACCGATTGGTTGGTGCGCAGGGAACGGTTGTCAACATTCCGGCTTTCACACTGGCATTGGCAAATGGTTCTGTTCCGCACGAAATGACCGTTGAACTGACCGAGGTTTACGGCAACGGCCAGATCGTACAAGCGTCATTGCACACAGCTTCAGGTGGCAAAATGTTGCAATCAGGAGGCACCATTCATATTGATGCCAACACCAACGGCCAAAAGGCACATGTGGCGCAGGGCAAGGAACTCGACCTGGAGTTTCCGCATGGTTTCGGAGAACCGTATTCCGACATGGAAGTGTTCAACGGAAGGATCGACCGCAAAGGCAATTTCGATTGGGTGGCCGCTGGCCAGGATCAGACCATCACAACCGTAAAAGAGAGTTTTTACATCAACGACAAACAAGTGAGCCAAGAGGAGTATTACGCACGGCTTCAGGCTTGGGAAAACCGAAAGGCCGAACAGGAACGGCAACAGGCAATTGCCACGCAGGTGGCGGCCAACGATGCCGGAATGGATGCATACCTGCTGAAAAGCGACCGATTGGGTTGGATCAACTGCGACCGTTTTATGGATGTGGAGCAGAAAACAGACATCATTGTGATGGTTGACACCACGCTACGGCCAGCGGTGAGAATGGTATTCGAGAACATCAGTTCGGTCATGAACGGTTCGTATGATGCCAGATCGGGCACCGTTCGCTTTCAGGGAATTCCAGTTGGTGAACCGGTGCGGTTGATCGGATATTCCATCATGAACGACATTCCGTACATGGCCAACACACAAATCACAGTAAGCAACAATCTCAAAAAAGTCCTGCAACTAATGCCAATCACAAAACAGCAGATGGAAGCCGAACTGGCAAGTTTGAATTGATCAGTCCCGAAGAAATTTGAGATTCCGTTTCAGCCCCTCGAACTTCGCTCGTTTCACAGCCGATTTCTGAAATACCTTTTTGAAGACGTCTTCGGTCAGTTCTTCCCAATCCTTTTTGGTCATTGCCAACATATCGGGGTGTGGGTTGAACTGCGGTTCTGAATGGGGTTTCGAGAATCGGTTCCACGGGCATACATCTTGGCACACATCGCAACCGAACGCCCAATTGTCGAACTGGCCTTTCATTGAAGTTGGAATAGCGTCTTTCAACTCAATAGTGAAATATGAAATGCACTTTGAACCATCGACCACATACGGTTTGACGATCGCTTCGGTGGGGCACGCATCAATACAGGCGGTGCAGGTTCCGCAATGGTCTCGGATGGGTTGATCCGGTTCGAGGTCAATATCCAAGATCAATTCGCCAATGAAGAAGAACGAACCGTTTTTCGGGTTGATCAGGTTGGAGTTTTTACCGATCCAACCCAAGCCCGCTTTGGCGGCCCAAGCCTTGTCCATAACGGGCGCGCTATCTACAAACGCCCGTCCATCCACTTCACCGATGTTCTCGTTGATGAAATCCACCAACTCACGCAATTTCCCTTTGATCACGTGGTGGTAATCATTACCGTAAGCGTATTTGGAGATTTTCGGTGCTTCTGGGTCTTTTTGGGTTTCCGAAGGATAATAGTTGAGTAGAACGGTGATGACCGACTTAGCGCCATCTACCAGTTTCCGTGGGTCCAACCGCTTATCGAAATGGTTGGACATGTAACTCATTTGGCCGTGCATGTTGGCGTTGAGCCATTGTTCCAATCGTGGCGCTTCCTCCTCCAAAAAACCCGCTTTGGAAATACCACAACTCAAAAAGCCCAATCGCTGGGCTTCTTGCTTTATGAGGGTTTCTTTCCGTTTTGTTTCGCACAGAGACACAGAGACACAGAGTTGAAATGGAATTAAATCACTGCAATTAGAGTCAATAACCGTTTATTACACGATGGAATCCATCCTTCAACAACGTTTCGTTGAAATTGACAAGCAACCCAATTCTGGTTTCGGTGAGACGCAGGTAGGTCTGAAGTTGCTTGAAGTGAACTTTTTCGATCTTTTCCACCGATTTCAACTCAACGATCACCTTGGAATCGACAATAATATCGGCTCTGAAACCGAGTCCCATATTCTGACCGTCCCACTCAACCTCAACTCCGCACTGGCGCTCAACTTTAAGCCCGAGCTTTTCCAGTTCATAAGCAAGTACTTCCTCGTAGACAGACTCCAAAAGACCTGGCCCAAGATTCCTATGAATCTCGATACAACAATTCAGAATGATTCCTGTGATTTCGTTTTCCTGCATCTCAAAATCTCTGTGTCTCTGCTCCTCTGTGTGAAAAACAACTACTCGAAAAGCGTTCCTTCTTTGGCAGGGCCGATCTTGCCCAAATGTTCGTAGGCGCGTTCTGTGGCCTGACGTCCACGCGGTGTTCGGCTTAGGTAGCCTTCCATGATCAGGAATGGCTCATACACTTCTTCGATGGTGCCCGCCTCTTCTCCAACCGCTGTGGCCACTGTGGTCAAACCTACTGGACCGCCTTTGAACTTCTCGATGATGGTCCGAAGAATACGATTGTCCATCTCATCCAAGCCGTGCTTGTCAACATTCAACGCGTTGAGAGCAAACTGTGTGATGTCTTTGGTAATGGTGCCATCGCCTTTTATCTGTGCAAAATCGCGAACGCGCCTCAGCAGCGCATTCGTAATTCGTGGCGTACCTCTGCTTCTTCGGGCAATTTCATAGGCTGCGTCTTCAGCGATCGGAACGGCAAGAATCCCTGCCGAACGTTTCACGATACCCGAAAGCACCTTGGCGTCATAGTATTCCAATCGGGATGTGATTCCGAAACGGGCGCGCAGTGGTGCTGTCAACAATCCTGACCGTGTGGTGGCCCCTACAAGCGTAAACGGGTTCAACTTTATCTGAACCGACCTTGCGTTCGGCCCGGTCTCGATCATAATGTCGATGCGGTAATCCTCCATGGCCGAATACAGGTATTCTTCAACAATGGGGCTGAGTCGATGGATCTCATCAATGAAAAGCACATCGTTCGGCTCCAAATTCGTCAGCAGTCCGGCCAGGTCACCGGGCTTATCGAGCACTGGTCCAGACGTGATCTTCATGCTCACGTTCATGTCGTTGGCAATGATGTTGGCCAACGTGGTCTTTCCCAAACCGGGAGGCCCATGAAGTAGAACGTGATCCAGGGCTTCTCCCCTTCTTTTTGCAGCCTCCACGAAAACCCTCAGGTTCTCAACTACCTTTTCCTGTCCGCTGAACTGTTCGAAATCGATGGGCCGCAGCGCACGTTCCGTGTCCCTATCAACCGGAAGTTGACCTTCTTTGCTTGGATCGAGATTCTGATTCATCCGCGTTCAAATTTAGCCAATAGGGCATTGCTGACGATCATCATTAAAATACGGTGATCTACGCAGTTTTACGTGCTGGAGACCCCGATAAATTTGTCTCAAACTTTTAACTAACCGAACATGAGAACAATTAAACTTTTTGCCATGGCAGCCTTGGTTGCAGCCAGCGGATCGGCCTTCGCACAGAAGACCAAGATCACCAAAGGAACCTTTTCTGAACTGAAGGGTCAGACCGAAGTGAATGTAGTATGGGATTACTCCGGTGCCCAAGTACGAGGCGGAGCTCCATTTGCAACCTGGAAAGCCCAACCAGAAGCCGATTGGTTGCAGCAGATCATTGATAAGAAAAACGAGAAGGAAGCCGGTACCGGAGACGATTGGAAAAAGCGTTGGGAAGCTGCCAAGCCAGGTGCCTTCGAGCCAAACTTCGAAGTGAAAATGGCTGAGCTGTGGAAAGGTGCCACGGTAAAACGCGGCATGACAAACGCCAAGTACACTATTCGTATCAAGGTTACTTACATGGACCCAGGATTCAGCATGGGTGTTTCTGCCTCTGACGCTTGGCTGAGCGGAGTGATTGAAGTAGTTGAAACAGGTACAGACAATGTTTCTTCATCTCTTACCATGGATCAGATCAAAGGTGCAAGTGCTGCTAAGAGCATCCCGGGTATGGCCGTTGTGGCTGCCATTGAAGGTGCAACTTTCGAAAAGCGTCTTGGCGAGTCATTCGAGAAAATGGCAAAAAGCCTGTACGACAAGGTGTTGAAGAAGGCTTTCAAATAAGCTCTCTCATTAAAATTTCAGGAAGGGCGGCCAATTGGCCGCCCTTTTTTGTTTTGTGGAATACAAATGGTGTTATATTGCGGCATCAACCCGTTTGTGTGCCTGTAAATCATCAATTAGCACGAATCGCATTTCTAGCGATCATCACAATAGCATTGCTCTGCAGTTCAAGCTGCAGTTACATTGCCCTTTCCAGACGAACCAAATTCGTCTGCCCGACCGAAAATGTCAAGGTTTCTATTTCTGAAACTCTTGACGGAGAGTACACAGAGGTCACGAACCGCAGAAACAGCGTCAAACTCAATCACTTCAAGAAAGGGTATTTCGTAAGGCAAGAAAGGGATGGATATGTCCCACACACGTACGAGCTTTCGCGAACGTCTATCAATCCGCTCAACCGGCTTGATAAGGTTCTGCTCATGACCACCGATGTTTTCGTGACGATTTTCCTGCCGTTGCATTATCTGGTCGGCACCAATTCGAATTACGGTCAATCGGCAACGGCACGAAAAGCACAATCCATTGTACTTTTCACTGCTTTGGGAATAGGCGTTGCCGGTTGGGGTGCTGTGATTCCTGCGCCTAAACGGCTTTTCCCAAAAACGGTTGAATTGCCACCGTTGATCCAGATAATTATAAAGGACACGAATCAACTTTCCATCGTTACTGGCAAACACACGTTCAATTTTGGGAAAGGAGGCATCACGGTGCGAGATTATGCCACCATGAACCAATTCAACAAGGGTTATGGCTACAAATCGAGAGATACGATTGACGATTTCAAATTCATTGAGTCACTGAAGCTGCACAATGATATTTCAGAGATGCTATCTGAAGCCAAGTATGGCATCGACAGCACCACTGCAACATTGGAAAGTTCGCTGCGCCTTCGAAGTTGGACACGAGGCATCATTTTCATGTCGTCTGAGAACAAGTTGCGTTGCGAATTGAAGAACACTTGGGGCCTGGAAACCATGGACCAGTTGCAGCAACTATACGACAAGACGTTCCTCACCAATTCGGAATGGCTGCCATACGATGAGTCGGGTATGTCGAAAGAAGAACGTGAAGCGGGCATCAAGTTGGCGCTGAAAAATGCCATGGACGCTTCATTGAAGAAATTCTTGGCGCTGGACACCATTCAAAGCATCCTCTCAGCACCCGTTCCACTTCCACTAAAGGAAAAAGAGCAGATAAGTTTGGAAGCAGGTTCGCACTTTGCGGGCTCGGTCAGCGAGGCCGTAAAAGCGGTAATAACCATTGTAACCGATAAGGGACACGGTAGCGGATGTGTGGTGACACCAGATGGATACATCATCACAAACGCACATGTGGTGGAAGATGACACGGTCAATATAAAAGCGATCCTCTCAAACAATCTGGACAAAAAAATCCCACTGAAGTTTTTGAGGATGAACGAAGCCGTTGACCTTGCCCTTTTAAAGCTGGACACTACCGCTTTAGTACCACTGAAATTGGCTGGACCCGAAAAGATCGAGGTTGGAGCAGATGTTTATGCTATTGGAACCCCGGCAGATGTAGAACTCGGGCAAACGGTTACCCGAGGCATTATTTCCGGGAAACGGAAATTCGGGGGTCACCAAATGATTCAGACCGATGTGGCCATCAGCCCGGGAAACAGCGGTGGAGCACTCATCAGGGCCGATGGCAGCCTTTGTGGCATCGTTACCTCCGCGTTGGATGGCAGTGAAATAAACGATATCGGTTTTGCCATTCCAGCACCGATAATTGAAGAATCTTTGAAAATCACCCTGCAGTACTAACCAACACCAATTAATCATGAAAAAAAACGCTTGCAGCCGGATTATTTCTGATGACGATCAGTTCGGCATTTGCCCAGAAGGCACAGCATCAATCAGAGCATTTCGATGTCTATTTCGGACCCAAACAAGAACGCGAGATCGGTACTTCGGTCGATTATTTCCTTGGAGCCGATGAGGAACATTTCTACACGTATTTTCAGAAAGGGAAAGAAGTTTCCATCGGAAAATACAGCAATGAGCTGAAGAAGGTCAAGATCAAAACAACCGAACTTCCAAAGGAGAAAATTCTGCGAAATGTGGAAATGCACCTTGAGATCGGTGACGAGATCTATGAGTTCTACTCCATTTCAGACCCAAAGGCGAAATACAATAAACTGTATTCACGTACCATCAATAAGGAAACCCTTGCACCGAACAAGGACGACAAGGAGCTTTTTGACCTATCAGGCGAGAAATTCTACAAGAACTTTGCAAATGCGTTCACGCAGATAGACCGTTCTCCTGATGGTTCCAAGTTCCTAGTGGCGTTCAAACTTCCGGAAGATGAAGACCGTTACCGGAAATTCCATTTCATGGTTTTCGACCGCCAATTCAACCTACTGTGGGAGAAGACTGAAAAGTTCTTCATCGATAAGGGCAAGATCTTCAAAGTTGTTGGCCGCGATTGGATGTCGGCCGGAGGCGGAGGTTTCTTCTTCTACATGGCCAATACGGGCAGTTACCGCGCATTCCAACTTGGTAATGACGGGGAGATCCTCACTTGGGGTGTTCAAGATAAAGGCAAGGAATTCGAGCATCCGAACCGGATGGAAACCTACGTTTTCAAGATCACGAAGGATAAGACCGTCAACACACGTGTCGGTTTCAGCGGCAAGCGCATCATCGACTATGACATTCGTCTGACAAGCACAGGCAAGGTGATGATCAGCGGATTTCACAATAACAAACCCGAAGCAAGAAATGACCTGATAGATGGCGCTTTCCTCAGCTACTGGAATGTGGAGAAAGGCGAAGCAGAGCACGTCAGTTTCGAAGACTTCTCTGAAGAGTTCAAAACAAGCTATTGGTCTGAGCGGAAAATGGATCAGTACGAAAAGGAGCAGAAGAAGAACAAGGACCGTGAGCGCATTGGAATGGACAACTACGACCTTGATTACGTGATCGAAAAGGAAGACGGAGGTGCCATCCTGATCGGTGAGGTTTCATACACCTATGTGGTTTACACAGGCAAAAGCTCTTACACGGTTTACGTTCGTGGGAACATCATTGTGATCAACGTTGACGGTCAGGGCAACATTCTTTGGTCCAAGAAAATCCCTAAATACCAATCGAACCGTTCAAATGTTGGACTCGGGTACGAGGTTGCTTGGACCAACGACCGTTTGTACTTCCTCTACAACGACAACTTCAAAAACCTGAAGTCTGATTGGGACGGCAAGCGCGTGTATGGTTTCAGCGGAGCCGACAACCCTGTTACCATGGCCGTGTGCAACATGGCAAATGGTGGCGAGGTGACCCGCGAACAGGTGTGGACCACCGATGCAGCAGGCGGCATGTTCCAACCTGGCCCTAAGATCGATCAGCTTTTCGACTCTGAATCCATCATTTACATTCAGGGTGGAAAAGGCACACAGCGCCTCATCAGAGTGGATTACAAGTAATTTGGAAACAACATTGAACGGAAGGCCCGCCAGTTGGCGGGCCTTCTTGTTTTTAACACTTATTGTAACACGTTTACAATTAGCAAATTGGATGTTTTCTATATTTGGCCCCCTCTAAACCACCATAGTATGAAGCAATTCTTCCTCATTCTGGCCGCCACAGGTTTTTTGGCAGCCTGCAATTCTGAAAAAGGAACTGAGATACCAGAAGGTGTCAAACTCATTGAAAAGGTTGAAAAGGCCGAAAGCGGGCTTTCCATCCCTTACGAGAAATATCAGTTGGACAACGGTCTCACCGTCATCATTCACGAAGATCACTCCGACCCTATTGTGCACGTTGACGTTACGTATCACGTAGGTTCTGCCCGCGAGGAACCTTTGCGTTCAGGTTTCGCCCACTTCTTTGAGCACATGATGTTCCAAGGCTCGGACAATGTGGCTGATGAAGAACATTTCAAAACTGTGACCGAATCGGGTGGTGACCTGAACGGAACCACCAATAAGGACCGTACTAACTACTTCGAAACACTTCCGAGCAATCAGTTGGAACGGGCACTTTGGCTCGAGGCTGACCGTATGGGATTCCTTTTGGATGCCGTTACACAAGAGAAATTTGAAGTGCAGAGAGCCACCGTTAAGAACGAGCGCGGACAGAACTACGACAACCGTCCTTATGGCCTCGTAAGCGAAAAAATAATGCAGGCACAGTATCCGCAAACGCATCCATACCATTGGCCAACCATCGGTTATCTCGAAGATCTGGATGCCGCCAATGTTGACGACCTGAAACGCTTCTTCATGCGTTGGTATGGGCCGAACAATGCTGCACTGACCGTTGCCGGTGATGTGAACCCATCTGAAGTTTTGAAATTGGTGAAGAAGTATTTCGGAACCATTCCTCGCGGTGCCGAGGTACAGAACCAAAAGGTAGACCGCGTAACGCTTTCAGAAGACCGTTACATCTCCTACGGAGACAATATCCGTTTCCCGCTCATTCAGTTCTCTTACCCAACGGTTCCGAATTACCATGCCGATGAAGCCCCGTTGGATGTGTTGGCTGACATTCTGGGCGGAAGTAAGAATTCGCTTTTCTACAAGAATTTCCAGAAAACGCAGATCGCCATCAACGCCTCTGTTCAGCATCCTTGTCAGGAGCTTGCGGGTCAATTTCAACTCACGGTGCTTCCGTATCCTGGAAAAACATTGACCGAAATGGAGGAGATGATCCGTGCCACACTGAAGGAGTTTGAGCAAAGAGGGGTTAACGAAGATGACCTCACCCGCTTCAAATCTTCATTTGAAAGCAACCTCATCAGCGGCTTGGAAACAGTTGACGGAAAAGCCTCGATGCTTGCTCAGTATCAATATGTCCTTGGAAATCCGAATTCTGTTGCAACCGATCTGCAGCGCTACCTTAATGTAACTGCCGAAGACATCATGCGCGTTTACAACACGTACATCAAAGATCAACATCCGGTCATCCTGAGCGTTTACCCTAAAGGCCAGCCCGAGTTGGTTGCCCGTGCCGACAACTTCGTTTACGTGAGAGACACCACACTTCAGGCAAACATGGGCCAATACGAAGGTTTGGCCTACTCTAAACCTACCAAGGAACAAGATGGTTTTGACCGCAGCGTGAAACCTGCTTCAGGCCCAAGCCCTGTCATTAAAGTTCCAGACTACTGGAACGAGGAAATGGAGAACGGTCTCCGCATCATTGGGGCCAAAAACGATGAGATTCCGAAGGTTTATCTGCGCTTCGGCATCAAGGCAGGACACCGTTTCGAAGATCCTGCCAAGGCTGGCATCGCCAACCTCACAGGCGAAATGATGGGTGAAACCACCGAAAAATATTCGGCCGAAGAACTTTCGAATGAGCTCGAAAAACTGGGTAGTTCCATTGAGATCTACACATCCAATGATGAGGTTATCGTGAACGTAAGTTCGCTCACCAAGAACATTGATGCCACATTGGCGCTGCTGGATGAAGTACTGCTTCACCCAAAATTCACACAAGAGGATTTTGACCGTTTGAAATTCGAGCAGATGGAATCCATTGCCAATCAGGTGAATCAACCAGTGGTGTTGGCCAATAACCAATTCTCTGAAGTGCTGTACGGAAAAGGTCACATCATGGCCATTCCTACCGTGGGCACACAAGCAACCGTGGAGGCCATTACCCTTACCGATGTTCAAGAATATTACGACAACTACTTCGCTCCTAACGTGACAAACATGGTTGTAGTGGGCGACCTTGAACAAGATGCGATCCTTGCCAAACTGGCCTTCTTGAAATCATGGGCCAAAAAGGATGTGAAATATCCAACGTTGCCTGCCACGCCTGAGGCCGGTAAGACCAAGATCTACTTGGTAGACAAGCCAGATGCCGCTCAATCAGAGATCAGAATGGGCTATTTGGCGTTGCCTTTCGATGCCACGGGCGAGTACTATCGTTCAAAACTGATGGTGTTCAACCTTGGAGGAAACTTCAACAGCCGCCTCACGCAGAAACTGCGCGAAGAGAAGGGTTGGACGTACGGTTCTTACGCCTATTTCAACGGTTCTGAGGACGTTGGTCCGTTCGTGGCCGGTGGCGGATTCAAACGTGAAGCGACCGATAGCGCGGTTGTGGAATTCATGAATCAGTTCAAGAATTTCCGCGAAGGCGGTGTAACCGATGAAGAGCTTACCTTCTTGAAGAGTGCCAAAGGCCAGGAGGATGCGTTGAAATACGAGGCCGGCTATCAGAAGACCGGATTCCTGAACGGTATTCTCCGTTTCAACCTTGAGAAGGATTTCACCGAAAAGCAGAACGACATTCTGAAGAATCTGACCAAGGCAGAAGTTGATGCCCTTGCCAAAAAGTACATCGATGCTGATAAGATGGCCATTGTTGTCGTAGGCGACAAAGCAGCCATTTACGAAGGTTTGAGCAAATTGCCTTACGAAATTGAAGTGGTCAACCTACAATTGAATCTCGACAAGAAATAACTCCATTTAAGGGTAACCGATAAAAAGCCGCCCTCCAAACAGGGCGGCTTTTTTATTAGTCGCGCTTGCGCTGAAAGAAAAGCTTCAATAGAACGGCACAATCATCGGCCATCACGCCTGCGGTAACCTGTGTCTTCGGGTGAAGTAACTGCCCCACTTTTGAAAAACCTCGTTTCTCATCGCTTGCGCCATACACCACACGGTCGGCCTGGCTCCAAAAAAGGGCTCCCGCACACATTGCGCAGGGCTCCAATGTCACGTAAACAGTACAACCCTTCAGGTATTTGCCACCAATGAAATCGGCTGCTGAGGTGATTGCCTGCATTTCGGCATGGGCGGTCACATCGTTCAATTTCTCAGTAAGATTATGCGCTCTGGCAATAACGCGTTTGTTGGCCACAACCACTACACCCACAGGCACCTCATCCACATCGAAGGCCTTGTTGGCCTCTTTCAGTGCTTCGCGCATGAAGTATTCGTCTGAGAAAACGTTCAGTTCCATTAGTTGATCGCGATTATTCGATTTCCCTCAATCTTATAGCTAACTTCTTCGATAGTAGGTTCGCGCCATCGCAGTTCAGATGACCGATATCAAAGGCGTATTCTGGTTGCCAGAACTCGGGATATTCAGTTGGGGCTGATAGATCGATGCAGTCATTCTGAAGCTGAATAGCAAGTGGAAGTTGCTCCATATATTCTGATTGCTTGGGCATCAGCACGAACAACAATTTGATATTCTGTGCTGAACAAGCCTCCTTCATCTTGTTGATGAGCGCCAAGTGAGCTTTGTTGTGGGCCGTGCTCAATGAAACAAGGGAATCCAGCGCTGCCCGTTTGAGTTTCCTCTTTTCCAGACCGTTAGGTTCATTCTGTAATTGGACTTTACGCTCAGTCAACTCTTCTACTTCCAAACTCAGCGCAAGTTGATCGTCAAGACATAAGTACCCTGACGTATATGGGTGACCCGAGATCATTTTCGGATTGACCGCTGCCAAGTAGTTGAATCCGAAGTGTTTGAATGCGCTTGCCTCCAAGTAAGTAAGAGCCATTAATATCCTTTTCAAAATGGACTCTTTACTTCCCAATGCCAATTTGATAGCAGTCCAAGAATGGGCCGCATCTAACCAATAGTTGCCTTTCAGAGTAGTTGCGTTGGAAATTGAGATTGCGTCTGGAGCTTGCAATTCAAGAACTATTGTTTTTACAGGCAACTTGTTTTGCCGGATCTCTTCTAGAATCACCTCCAAAACAAAATAGGTTTCAGGAACGAAGGTGGACGGCATGCCCAGATTGAAGCTCTTATTCATTGCCGTTCTTGCAAAGACGCTGTCAATTACCTCAGGGTTTATCTGCCTATAGGTTCTGCTTGAACCGATGAACAACAGATCATTTGAAAGGCCTTGATCGATCCAGTCATTCAATTTCTTTCTGAATATGGGTTCGAGAACTTGATCGGAGGTCATCAGATTGCCAATGAGATTGACCATCATCACCATACACAAAAACAATGTGAGTCTTTTCAGGAATGCTCTCATGCCCTAGAATTGAAAATAGATGAACTCCTGCTGGTCGCCTTTGAACGCAAAGATCAGTAGGGTAAGAACAACGTATGCTGTCCAGCGCATGGGCGGACGCAATCTCTCCAAAACTCGTTCTATGGCAAATTGGTCAGTTCTACCGATCCATTCGATTAAAAGGAACAGTGTGACGAGGGCCAATAGAATTATCAGTGGAATTCCCGTGTTGCCAATTGCGGTTGCCAGATGGCCAGATGACCCGCAGACCCCTGATATTGTCAGCCAGAGATATTGCAAAGCCATGGAAACCGATTCAGCCCGGAAGAAGACCCAAGCGGCCATCGTCAAGCAAAACGTGATCGCCATGTTCATCGCCTCCTTGATTGTTGGCAACCATCTCCCCTCGGCCACGGTGCCAAGATTCATTCGGTTCCTTCCTGACATTAAAAGTGGTAAGAAGTACAAGGCGTTCAATGCGCCCCAAACAATGAACGTCCAGTTAGCACCATGCCAAAACCCGCTTACCAAAAAAATTATCATGGTGTTCCGCAACTGCATCGACTTTCCGCCTTTGCTTCCCCCGAGAGGAATGTATAGGTAATCTCTGAACCAAGTGGAAAGGGAAATATGCCATCTCCTCCAGAATTCTGCTATGTCTCGCGAGAAATAAGGGAAGGCAAAGTTCCTCATAAGATCGAAGCCGAATAATCTGGAAATACCGATAGCCATGTCTGAATAGCCACTGAAATCACCATAGATCTGCATGGAAAAGAAGAAAGCACCTGCCACAAGCATTACTGGCGGTTGCTCTGTGTATGAACCGAATATCTGATCCACGTATTGGGCACAGTTGTCGGCTATTACCATCTTCTTGAACATTCCCCAAAGTACCTGACGGAGACCAATGACGGCAACATCGTACTTAAACGACCTGTCAGAGGCAAACTGAGGCAAAAGATTGCTTGCCCGTTCAATGGGCCCTGCCACGAGCTGTGGGAAAAAGCTGACGAATGCAGCGAATTCGATGAAACTTCTGCTCGGGGTCAACTGCCCACGATACACGTCTATTGTGTAACTAAGGGTTTGAAATGTGTAAAAACTGATTCCAACAGGAAGAACAATTGAAAGTGAACTGACGTGGAGTGGAGTTCCGAACAGACTGACCGCATCAACTAGCGACTCGATAAAGAAGTTGTAATACTTGAAGAATCCAAGAAGTCCAAGGTTTACAGTCAAGCTCGTCAATAGCAGAGCTTTTCTTAATCGAGGTTTCGAGGCGCGATTCAATTGTAATGCGAGAACGAAATCGACCACCGTGCTGAACGCCATGAGACCTAAGAATCGCCAATCCCACCATCCATAGAAAACGTAACTTGACAGAAGTAACCACAGATTTTGCCCTTTCCGATTAGCTCTTAGGGGAAACCAATAAACGAGAAAGACGATCGGAAGAAAAATCGCAAAGTCCAGAGAGTTGAAAAGCATTTGCCAAAGGAACTAAATGATACGGGAAGTGAACACCCGATTTGGCTATCTTCGCGGCCTCAAAATCAAGTACAGATGCATCGTACACATACCTGCGGAGAACTGCGTGCCGAACACATTGGCCAGAACGTTACATTGAGTGGTTGGGTTCAGCGTGGCCGCGATCTTGGTGGTATGACCTTCATTGACCTCCGCGACCGCTACGGCATTACGCAACTTGCCTTCAACATGGAGAAGGATGCGGATCTGTGCACAAAGGCGCGCCAGCTTGGTCGCGAATTCGTTGTGAAAGCATACGGGGTTGTAGCCGAACGCGAAAGCAAGAACCGCAACATCCCAACAGGCGAAATTGAGATCGTGGTGACATCACTACAAATTCTGAATGCCGCCAAAACACCACCTTTCACCATCGAGGACGATACGGATGGTGGCGAAGAGATCCGCATGAAGTACCGCTACTTGGACCTGCGCAGAAAGAAGATGCGCAGCAATTTGGAATTGCGTCATCGGCTTTCCATCGAAACACGCAAATACATGGACTCGCAGGGTTTCCTCGAAGTGGAAACGCCTTACCTCATCAAGAGCACACCGGAAGGAGCACGCGATTTCGTGGTTCCATCGCGTATGAATGCCGGTGAGTTCTATGCATTGCCACAAAGCCCACAGACCTTTAAGCAATTGCTCATGGTCTCTGGGTTCGACAAGTACTATCAGATCGTTCGTTGCTTCCGTGATGAAGACCTACGTGCCGACCGCCAGCCCGAATTCACCCAGTTGGATTGCGAAATGGCATTCATTGAACAGGAAGATATTCTGAACATGTTTGAAGGGCTGGTGCGCCATCTTTTCAGAACCGTCAAAGGCATTGAGCTGGAAACGTTCCCACGCATGGAATATGCCGATGCCATGCGCCTCTACGGGTCGGACAAACCAGACTTGCGATTCGGAATGCCGTTCGTGGAAATGGACCAACTGGTGAAGGGCAGCGGATTCGGAGTCTTCGACAACGCAGAACTGGTTGTAGGTATCAACGTGAAGAACGGTGCTGCTTACACCCGCAAACAATTGGACGAACTGACCGACTTTGTGAAACGGCCGCAAATAGGAGCTTCGGGGCTCATTTATTGCCGTCACAACGAAGATGGTACGTTCAAGAGTTCTGTCGATAAATTCTTCTCCGAAGAAAAATTGGCCCAATGGGGCGCAGCATTCGGCACTGAGCCCAATGACCTAATTCTGGTACTTGCCGGCCAAACGGATAAGGTGCGCAAGCAGTTGAGCGAGCTGCGACTTCATGTTGCGGCAAGCGAAGGCCTCATGGATCCGAACACATTTGCACCACTCTGGGTCGTCAACTTTCCACTTTTGGAATGGGATGAGGAAACCAAGCGTTTCCACGCCATGCACCATCCGTTCACATCGGCCAAGCCAGAAGACGTTCATCTTATGGCAACCGATCCTGGAAATGTGCGCGCCAATGCCTATGATATGGTCATCAACGGAACTGAGCTGGGCGGTGGCTCCATCCGAATACACGACAAGCAGCAACAGAAACACATGTTCGACCTGCTCGGCTTTACGGAGGAAGAAGCACGGAATCAGTTCGGTTTCCTCATGGATGCATTCGAATTCGGAGCGCCACCCCACGGAGGCATTGCCTTCGGTTTCGACCGACTTTCTGCCATTTTCGGTGGGCAGAAAGACATCCGCGATTTCATTGCGTTTCCAAAGAACAACGCTGGCCGCGATACGATGATCGATTCTCCTTCGAAAATCAACCCTGCGCAGCTAAAAGAATTGTGCATTGCGTTGGATCTGCCCCAAACCGACCGCTGAACCATTAAGGATTATATTTGCGCCATGAAAATCCGCCCTGCGGCACTGACCCTATTTGCCCTATTGACGCTGTTTCTTTTTGATTCGTGCATCACACGAAAGGACATCTCCTATTTTCAAGATGTTTCCGATACACTTTCAGTGCAAAAGATCGGTCAAGACTTCGAGGCTGTAATTCAGACAGGCGACATCCTTTCAATACACGTAACGAGTTTAAGCAAGGATGCAAGTAGTTTTTTCAATGTGGTTGGCGAATCCACCGATCAGCAGGTGGCGAACACCTACCTTGTAGATGCTGATGGTTCGATTGAAATGCCATTGGTAGGAGCACTTACTGTTTCCGGACTGACCACGCAGCAGGCCAAACGAATGCTCAAGGAAAAACTGACCAAGTATCTGGTCGACCCAACGGTGAATCTCAGAATAAGGAATTTCAAGGTTACCGTATTAGGCGAGGTTTCCAACCCTGGGGTTTACACTATTCCGAACGAAAAGATAACCTTGGTTGAGGCGTTGGGGCTCGCAGGCGATATGACGATCTTTGCAAAAAGAGTTAATGTTCTCATTATCCGCGAGCAGGACGGTGAACGGAAGTTCGTCAAACTTGACCTTACCTCAAAGGAGTTCTTTGAGTCTGAATACTATTACCTGCACAGCAACGATATCTTGTACGTTGAACCCGGTAAGGGGAAATTTGCATCGGCCGATGCATGGTACAAGATATTGCCGATCGTTTTCAGCGGACTCACTGCTTTAGGACTGTTCCTTTCCCGTGTCAACTTTCAATAAGCCCTATTTCAACGGATAACAGATGAAACCAGCATCGGGACGCACCAACTCAACAGAAGAATTCGACCTTCAGAACCTATGGTTTTTGATGATTGAGAGTTGGAAACTCTTCCTTTTCGGACTGCTGATTTCCTTTGCGGTGGCTTCATTCTATCTGTGGTATTCACACCCTGTTTTCAAGATGACCTCCACCGTTCTGGTTGGTGACGAATCATCGGATATATCTCAAAGCATCCTTGAGGAGGTGGGTGTTGTGGGCAAGAAGAAGAACGTTGAAAACGAGATTGCCATCATCAGTTCCCGGTCGCTGATGCTCAAGGCGATTTCCAAAGTAGACATCAACGTTACCTGCGTGGCAGACCTTGGGCTTCGGTCTCGGGAGATGTATTCCAACCGTCCTGTCACCTTAGAGTACCTTCTGGGCGATGAAGCTCCATCAGCATTCAATGTTGTGGTACAGTTCGATGATACTGATTCCATCAACACTCGTTTCCAATGGGAAGAGCTTGGAGGAATACAGCGTGAAATGGTCGCCAATGTGCTCCTTGGTGAACAATTCGCAAATCGGTTAGGACACTTTCGTATCATTCCAACTGAAACGTTCAATCAATACGTCAAAGGAGATTCTGCGTACACCAAGAAGTATGAACTTCGGTATCAAAGCGATGAACTTCTGACCACTCGGTACATGGAGATGCTCAGCGTAGAGCCTGCGCGTGAGAAAGCCTCCATCCTTGAACTGACACTTCAGGATCAGCTAAGAACAAGGGGCGAAGACCTATTGAATGCCTTGTTGGAAGTGTATATTGCCAGTAGCGTTGAAAAGAAGAACATGCTGGCTTCCAATGCTCTCAGTTTCATAGACGGGCAGTTGAATGTGATAACGGATGAGCTTGGCGCTTTGGAATCGGAGATCCAGACCTACAAGACAGTCAACCGTATTTCGGATGTTGGTACCGAGGCAGCATTTTTCCTCAATCAGGTAGGATCGGTCGACAGGTCCGTTTCCGAAATGGAAGTGCAATTGAGTTTCATGGATTATCTCGCATCTTACGTTTCGTCCAACAGAGACCTTAAGAATGCCTCACCAGCCAGTTTGGGAATTGAAGACCCTCTGTTGCATCAGCTCATCGGCCGCATAAATGAGTTGACTGCCGAAAGGGAGAGTCTCTTGAAATTCACAAAGGAGGACAACCCACTTGTGCAAGCTTTGGATCAGAAACTGTCGTCATCCAAAGAAGCGTTGCTGAATAATATTTCCAGCATAAAAAGCGGTTTGATGGCTTCAAAAGCCCAACTTACCAAACAGCAGAACGAACTGGAAGGAAAAGTGAAAGGCTTGCCAAAGGCCGAATATGACCTTCTTGGGCTTCAACGGAAATACTCTATCAAAGAAAGCCTGTACCTGCTTCTCCTCGAAAAAAAATCTGAGAACGCCATCATGTTGGCTTCAACAGTTTCGGACAACTATGTAATTGACAAAGCGCGCGGTACCGATAAACCCATTGCTCCGAAACGCGCCATCGTCCTTCTGTTCGCGTTGGTTATCGGATTAGGGCTTCCCATGTTGGCGGTCATGTTCAAATCCTTGTTCAACACCTCCATCAAAACAAAGGATGACATCAGAAAAGTAACGTCCATACCCATCGTTGGGCTTGTTCCTCACAAGGAAGTGGATGACCAATTGGTTGTCAGTGACAAATCACACTCTCCCGTTGCCGAATCATTCCGTTCACTTCGCACGAATCTCAACTTCATGGTGGCAAACACAGCTGTCAGACAAGATAGCGGATTCGTATTGCAGCTTACCTCTTCTTTCGGTTCCGAAGGAAAATCTTTCTGCTCCATCAACTTGGCGGCATCTTTGGCATTGGGTGGCTCTTCAACCGTGCTCATCGGGTTGGATCTGCGAAAGCCCAAACTGGCTGAGTACTTCAAAGTTTCGAATTCGAAGGGGGTTAGCACAATTTTGGCTGGTATGGACACGTGGGAATCGTGTGTTTACAACACCGAAATAAAAGGATTCGATGCAATTGTTGCAGGGCCGATTCCTCCCAACCCATCTGAATTACTCATGGGAAGTGCTTTGGCTGATCTGGTCGATCAACTAAAAAGAAAATACAAGTATGTCATCTTGGACACCCCCCCGGTAGGGCTGGTGTCCGACAGCCTGGTTGTGGCAGAACTTGTGGATACGACAATCTATGTTGTTCGTCAGAATGTTACACGAACCGGTGACCTTGATTACATTGACGACATTTATTCTTCCGGTAAACTTTCTAGCGTTTCCATCCTTTTCAACGATGTTCGTTTCAGCAGAATGGGCTATGGTTATGGCTACGGTTATGGCTATGGTTACGGCTACTACGCTGTAGACAATGGGGGTAAAAAGAAGTGGTTCAATTTATTTGGGCGTTGACCGGAACCGATCGCCACAAATGACCGAAGCACGTTTTGAAAGGTGCAGCTTCTGAAACTCATAACATCCGCATTTTTTAAGTCGTACCAGCTATTGTTGGGAGTGTGGCTGGCACACCACATTACGCATACTTACTCCCTTTCCGTATTCGGCTCTTACTCGGGCCAGATATCAGAACTCTTCATTATGGGTTTCATTCTGAAGCTTGGATTTGACATGCTGGTTCTGAAGGAAAAGAACACTTTCCGTTTGTTCAGACATGTGTTTCCAGTATACGTTTCGTTGCTTCTGGTTACCGTTCCTTTATGTTTGGCCGCTTGGCCCTGGTTAGGAGCCAGAGCGATTTCCATTCTTTTGTTCAGCACCACTTTGGTACTGGCAGAGCTATTACGAAGACGAAATCTAAATGCACAGTACATCTTCATGTCAGGTGGGTTACAATACACGTTGCAAACCATCATGTTCCTTAGCCCAGAGTTGATGGGAATGCTGGGTGTAACGTGGGTAGTGTTCCTATCGGTTCTGGCTCCATTTGCTGTTCTCATACTTATTTACGTAAGGGTACTTTTGGTGGCAATTGGCTCCATATCCAAGATATCCTTCTCAACCATCAAACCGGTTCTTTCTGAAAGCGTAGGCCAGTTGTTCTTCAACCTTACCACCATTTTGAACAACTGGCTGGGCACTTATCTACTCTCATTCGGGTCGAACCTCGATGCTGTTGCGATTTTCGCGGGGGTGAAACGTATTACAAATGGTCTTTCGTTCCCTCAACAGGTGTTGAACATCAATCTTGCAAATCCTCTTGCCAGGGCACTTGAAGACCCTGCCAAATTGAAAAATGCACTGAACAGGCAACGTAGGCTTTTCTTTTATGTGAGCGCCATGATGGCAATTGGTTCGTGTGTATTGTATTTCGTTCTTCCTATGGTAATAAAGGTGCAACCAGAAGAAACCAATGCACTAAGTTCGGTTTACGTAATATTATCTTTCATGATGTTGATCAATGTCCTTACGGGTCCGACATTCATTTTCACCAGAATTACAGGTAAGTTGAAAGAGAAGGTCGTGGTTATCATAGCAATCACCCTGCTTTCATATGGCCTTACTTTTGCAATTCCGCAAGCCGATCGGCTGATAGGGATGTGTGTTGCAGCATTCTGTTCGATGACCTTCATCAACATCTTCCTGATGTATTCTGCATACCGTGACCAAGGCGTACATCTTCATGCAAGACCGTAAGAAGTTGATATACATTTATGGCCTTGGTCGTTCCGGTAGCACGCTACTTGGGCAGATATTGGGGCAAAGCGCAAATTCCACATGCATTGGCGAATTCCTGCGCTTTGCCAGTAGCGATGACCTGAGCAGAGCATTTGATGTACAGGCCGAAGACGTTCGCACATTACCTTGCTCGTGCGGAAAAGTAGGGGCCGACTGTGAGGACAACGCGCTTACAAGGTACTTGACTGCCAACGGTCTGCACAAGGTTCACCGCTATTTTTCACTGTCAGGAACGAAGCGGCTTCCTCTGGAAATCGGTGGGTCTTTCTTCATATCTGTTCGGTCAATCATGGATTCTTATGATAAGGAAGTAATCGTAGACACCAGTAAAAACCCCCGTTTACTGTTTCATTTGGGCAAATCGGACGTATTTGCTGACTACGATGTGATCGGCATATTCATATACAGGAACGTACGAGAGGTTTGGAAGTCTTGGCGTACCGATAAAGGATACCTCAAGAAAAAAAGCAGGTTGACCATCCTGAAAAATATCGCTGCCGGATTACTTTGGTCGTTGGTGGTATTTGTGCTTCGATATCCTAAAGATATATTCGTGAACTTGTCAAGGCTGAGGCAGAACCCCGATTCTTTGATCGGACAGCTAAACTCCAAATTGGATATACATGTTGCTGTCGCTGGAAAAGATGTTGCTATTATTAACCATTCGCATGAGGTTGCAGGAAATCCATCTAAACTGGGACAGTCGGGATTCATAACGATAAAATGAAATCTACTTTCAAGAACATTATTCCGAATTGGCTAAAGGCTGCAATTCGGAAGGCAAAAGAAACGATGATCAACTCCTTCGTATACCGGACCAACGGCAACCGTGGTAGAAATTTCATCGTAACCTTTCATAAATGTGGAAGCCAGTGGTTTCGTACCGTGTTCGAATCGCCTACCATGCATGACGCGGTCGATTTTCAGTTCCACACTTATAAACTGCTTCCCTCCAAAGGATTCGATGACAGACCCCTGACACAGAGAAGCATTCCAAAAGGACTAAAAGCTGGAATTTATGGCCCGATCTACATGGCGCCTAAGGGAATTTTAACCACACTGAATGATGTTGACAGGGTTGCGGTTGTCATTCGAGACCCACGAAATGTGATAGTCTCGTGGTATGACAGCATTTTGAAAACCCACGCCAAAATGGGAAACATTGCCGAATTGAGGTCCGAAATGAAAGCTAATGATGAAATTTATGGCATCGACCTGATGATAACGCATGCCAAGAATTTTGGAACCTTTGAAGCGATGGAATCATGGGTCGAGACCATTGGAACCGACCCAAGGCTGAGAATTTACCGATTTGAGGACGTATTCTCCGCACACCAACAACAAGAGTTCATGGATCTGCTCAATCATTTCAAACTTACTTTCGATACAGATAAGGTTTCCAAATCGTTGGCGGAAAATTCATTTTCATCTTTAGCCAGCAAGAACCAACACTATAAGCAAGGCAATAACAGAAAGTGGAATGAACGGCTGACCACAGAACAGATTGATTTGATAAACTCACTATGTCCCAAGACGATAGCATTCTACGATGAAAGGAGGTAGTTTTTCCCTCAATCTCAAACGCTTTGGGATCTGGCCTCCAAAGCGATGGCTTGGTGCAAAGGGTCTACCACCCACCATTGTGAATTCCATTCCCAAGTCGGGCACTCATTTGGTTGAAACGATGTTGTGTGAGACCGGCCCTTTTTACAGGCCGCTCTACCCTACCTTCAACCCAAGGCTGCACTCCGTTTCTCATTTGTGTAAGGCCATTAGCACACTTAAATCAGGCCAAGTTCTGTTTGCTCATTTTCCGTTCAGTGAAGAACTTCATAATGTCATCACTGCCACCTCGTGCAAACTTATATTCGTGGTAAGGGATCCTAGGGATGTAGTTATTTCCAATGCCCACTTTATACCGAGCCTACATAAGCATGTGCATTATGCTGCGTTGGCGGCACTCAGCTTTGATGAACGGTTAGATATTCTCATTCATGGCTCATCAGACCTGTACGTGCCGAGCGTCTTTGAAAAGACGGCACCTTTCGTTGATTGGATGAACCATGCAGACCATGTTGTCCGGTTTGAGAAACTGAGCAAGAATGCTGAAAAATCTGAAAAACTTGAGGAGACCAAGGCGATTTTCAGCGCGCTAGGTCTGAGGGAGGCGGTTACAACCCTAGAAACCGGAACCTCAAGCACGACATTTCGAAAAGGAGTTTCCGGAGATTGGATCAATGTGCTAACTGCCCAACAGCAGAAGCAATTTCAGGAAAGTGACATAATGTGTAAATTAGGTTACCGTTGAACCGCACTTGGCCAGTTCTTGTATTGCTATGTGTGGTCATGCTTGCCGGCTATCTGATTCCTGAACTGCGTAGCATACGGCACGGAAGTATTGCCATAGTTCTTCTTCTGGCTATACTTACTGGAGGCGTCAGGGTAAGAAAACCCAAGTTCATACTTGCATTTTCCACATTGATGCTCTATGGACTATTGGTATCGTTTGACAATATTTCGCTGTTAAGCTTCAAGTTTTTCCTACTGTTCTTTTCTCCACTTGTCTCTGCATTCATCCTTACGAGTTCAATTCCCGGTCAATTAGAACGTTTTCTGAGGTTGTTCTACATTATCTCCGTTGTATTCCAAGTAGTAGCAATAGCAAAGGTTGGTAAAGGAATCACCACTTTGGGGATTTTCCAAATGGTGGGTGCCAAAGAAACATCAAGCCTATTCTTTTCAACTTCCTCGGAAATTGAAAATAGTTTCGGTTTCATCTTCGGGTACTTCGGGCTCTTCTTTCTGACCAAGCGAGAACGATGGAATTTCCTTATTTGCCTTTTTCTATTCATCTTAAATTACAAGCGGATCGTGTTGGGCGGATTCATCATGGCAGCCGCATATTACTTCTATGCACAGCTTCGAAGCAAAAGTCAAATCCCGTTCAAGCCCATGATAATTGGGGCACCTTTCATTTTGTTGGCAATACTAATCGAGGTTGGAAGTGGTAACCTGAACCAAGCGGCCATGGAGATGACAGGGCGGACAATGAACCACCTGACAACAGGTCGCTATGCAACCCACCACGCATTGTATGACAGTTTTTTTGAACTCCCTGAGCTGGCCTATGGATATGGAGTTGGATTTTCTAGCTCGGTAGTACGTACATACGACTTCACAAAAATGACGCTGGTGCATTCCGATTACTTGATGTTGATGTACGATTTCGGGTTCATCGGGTTCATCATATTCTTCATTCTTTTCTTCCGAAATTTCCTTCACAACTCCAATCAGGCTGTGTACATCATATTCTTCCTGATGGTGTTGATCTTTGACAATACCATCATTTACTTTGATGTCATGTTCCTGCTTTACCTTCTGTTGATCTATGAAACCGAAAAATCTCATTTGGTACTTTCTGGGCAACCGGCTTAGGTGGATCTGGCCGTTCAAGCTTTTAAGCAGAATTAAGCCAGGCATTTCGGTAGTGAACCACAACACCACAATCTGTGTCGAAGGCTTTCCGCGATCTGGAAACACCTTTCTGTTTGCCTTGTGCACGCAGTTGACAGATGGAGAGAAAATAGCCCATCATCTTCATTGCTCAGCACAATTGAAGGAAGGGATGCGAAGGGCAATTCCGGTGCTGTTTGTGGCACGATCACCATTGGATGCCATTGCCAGTTACGTCATTCGCGAGGAAATTCCGATTCACCGAGGTGTTAGACATTACTTGCAGTTGTACAAGTTTGCATCAGCAAATCGTTCCAATTTGGTCATCATCCCTTTCAAAGAAATGGTAAATCAGCCGCAGCGATTGGCCGACACCATTGCTAGAATGTTGGGAGTTGAAACCCGCGAAGTGAATATGGACAGATTGAAAAATGACGTATACGCAATGGATGTTGCGGACCACGGCAATGCTGATGTCGATCCCATGAAAGTTGGATTGCCGAGCAAAGAGCGTGACGAATTGAAGCAGCGCCTGATGAACAGGCTGACATCTGAATTTGCGGGTGAGTTGACAGAATGTGAAATTCTCTACAAAATAACTCTTGGTTAAGCCGCTGCTCATTGGTCCTGTACCGCCACCTGTAAATGGTCAAAGCAATTGTTTTCAGGTTATTATGGATGCATACCCAACGGCATGGGTAGTTGATCGTAATGTCGATCAATACGGTTTTTTTCGAAAGACTCTGAAGTTCCTCTTGTTTGTAGTGGTTGCTGTTTGGACTGTCGTCATCAACCGTCCTAATGTCATTTACATATCGCTCAGCAGATCATGGCCTGGTTATCTGACGGACAGCATGATCATCCTTCTTGGCAAAGTGCTGCGAGTGAATACAGTGGTTCACTTGCACGGCAACGATTTTTTGAACACAAAACTCAAGGCACGACTTTTCGGTTGGGTCTATTCTCTTACAGCAGCTTTCGTGGTGCTATCATCGGCAATGCAAAAGCGTGTTGCGAAATCTGTCAATGCGTGCATCAAAATTGTGATCAACCCGATACATGATCAGTTCCTAGAACGGACTGCCCAGAAACCTGATGACAAACAGGTCCGGATAATTTATATGAGTAACATCCTCCGTTCAAAAGGAATTTTCGATTTTTTGCATCTGGCCGAAAGGATGGGTAACTCCAACATACACGAATTCCATGTGGTTGGCGCGATTTTCGGAGACCATCTTTCTGATGCCTTAACCACAGAACACGATTTCAAATCGCGGTTATCAGAACTGACCAATGTCACTTATCACGGTCCGCTCTATGGCTCTCAACAAGTGCAATTCATTTCTGAAATGGACGTATTGGTTTTTCCATCGTTCTATCCTGTCGAAGCATTGCCTCTCAGCATTTTGGAAACCGCTGCATTAGGTCTTTACCCGATCATCAATGACCATAACGACCTCTGCGTTTTCAAGGAACTGCTTCCCAACGTCCATGTGTGCAATACTTCGGATATCGAATCGGTATCAGCATACATTTCTTCTCTCGAAAAGAGCGAAATTCGCGCCCTCGGAAATCAGAATGCGGTAAAGGCCAGGGAATATGGCGTTGCATCGCATGTAGAATCAATGAGTAAGATCATCAATGACGCTTGTTAAAACCAAAGTTCTGAGTGTGCCAATACTTTCAAGCAGTGTGGCACGTTCGCTGGATGTATTGAAAAACTGTCCGGCCAACAGCATTGTTACCGCAACGGGGGTTCACGGCATCATATCGGCACGAACAGATAAGGAATTCAATGCAATTTTGAATTCTCCCAATACGTTCAATCTTCCTGATGGAATGCCAGCTGTTTGGGTTGCAAAAGCAAAGGGAGCTAGCAATATTGAACGATGTTTCGGGCCTTTCGTGTTTGCAGAGGTCATGCAAAAAACTGCCTCCGGATCTTGGAAGCATTACCTGTGTGGAGGGAAAGAAGGTGTTGCGGATGCACTGAAGGATTCCTGCGGTAAGAAGTTCGGAAACCACAACATCGTGGGCACTCATTGCCCTCCATTCAGGGACGTGACGGAGGAGGAGATGAAAGACCTGGCAGAAGGAATCAATAACTCAGGAGCTGACTTTGTTTGGGTTGGAATTTCAACTCCGAAGCAGGAGAAATTTGCTTGGAGGCTCTCGCGACACACGAATGTGAAAGCCCTCATAACCGTTGGTGCGGCTTTCGATTATCATACCGATTCAATCCAACCTGCGCCACGGTGGGTTCAAAACATGGGAATGGAGTGGTTTTTCCGACTAACCATGGAACCGAAAAGGCTATGGCGCAGATATGCGGAGATCGTGCCGAAGTTCATCCTCTTTGGCATTTTAGATATATTCGCGATCTATAAACACCCCTCCTTGAAAGAAGGGGCTCTTGATTTACGCATTTTAAAGAACTGAAATGAAAAAAGCATTGGTGTGTGGTGCAGGAGGCTTCATTGGAGGCCATTTGATGAACCGATTGAAACAAGAGGGTTATTGGGTACGCGGGGTTGACCTCAAAGAGAACGAATACGGCAACATGAATTGCGATGAATTCGTCATTGGAGACCTTAGAGACCCGCATGTTGTGGCAAAGGTTGTTTCGTCAGATCTTGATGAAGTTTACCAACTGGCAGCAGACATGGGTGGAGCTGGATTTGTTTTTACAGGTGACAATGATGCCGACATCATGCACAACAGTGCGCTCATCAATCTCAATGTGCTTGAAGAGATCAAGAACAAAGGAGTCAAAAAGGTCTTCTACAGTTCTTCAGCTTGCATGTATCCAGAATACAACCAACTGGATCCTGAGAATCCGAAGTGTTCTGAGGACAGCGCATATCCTGCTGCACCAGACAGCGAGTATGGTTGGGAGAAACTATTCAGCGAAAGGCTGTTCTTGACCTATGCACGCAACTTAGGCATCCAAGTACGTATCGCGCGCTTCCACAACATTTTTGGCCCTCAGGGAACTTGGGAGGGTGGAAGAGAAAAGGCTCCAGCTGCTATCTGCAGAAAAGTAGCTTTGGCCTCGGAAGGAGGTGAAATTGAGATCTGGGGCGATGGAAAACAGACACGTTCATTCCTCATCGTTGACGAGTGTGTAGATGGAGTAAGAAGGCTGATGGAGAGCGATTTCATGGGTCCGGTCAACATCGGTTCAGAGGAGATGATCTCCATTAATGATTTCGCCAAAATGATCATTGGCATATCGGGCAAGAACATTAAGGTGAAGAACATACCCGGACCGGAAGGAGTAAGAGGGCGCAATTCAGACAACGCGTTGATTCAGGAGAAACTGGGATGGGCACCTTCTATTCCACTGAAAACCGGTGTTGAAAGAACCTATCACTGGATCGTAGGAGAAATCGCCAAAAAGAAGCAGCACGCTTAAAATCTTGTTGTCTGTAAAACTCGTATCTCTGGCGCACTTACAGGAAGTGCTTACCAGTCATGGCACAGGAAGCAAGAAGGTATTTCTGAGCTCGGAGCAGTTGGACAATGCACTTACCCAAATTGCATTTGGCGAGTTGGCTGCTGGCGAGATTGTGATGTCGCATGTTCACCAATCCATGGATGAGTACTTCTATTTCATCAGCGGAAAGGGAACATACATTGTGAACGGAGAGCGTTTGCCTTTGGTACCGAATGTACTTGTCCAGATTGTTCACGGACTGGAACACAGCCTGATGGCCGAGGAGGATCTTACCTTCGTTTATTGGGGTGTAGCGGTCTGACCCACTATCAAATACCAACGTGAATGCCAAGCCCCAACCAAATTGATTTGGTTTGTGTACTCGTAACCCCCGTTAGTGGATATTGACCATCTGAACGACCTGTCAGGTAATCTAAACTCATCTGACACACAAGGTCGTTGAGCACCTGATATTTTATTCGCAAACCAACGTTGCTCCTCACAGATAGAGCCCGCTCCATAAACTTGGCACCCGATAGATTTGACGGATTTGTTCCGAACTCGTGAGGTTCTCCTTTCCTCCATCGCTGCCATTCCACAATTACACGGAGTTTCGGTATAGGTCGGCACTGAATACCTGCAACCCATTGATCCGAATTATCACCCAGGAAATGTCCTAAAGTATAGCCTGCATGACTATAATCGGTGGTGTTGATGTAGTGTCTGTAAACCCCAGGACGAATACGTGTGTAAGAAGCATATCCGCTCAGATTCCATTTACTTATGGGGCGCGAACGCAACCCCACGGTCCAAGCCCAAGAGTTTCGCTGATCCTTTGAAGTGATCTTCGAAAGTCTGACCTCATCAATCATCATCGAGGCGAAAATCCTGCAATAGCCCAATACGTTCCAGGAAATGTCTCCGAATATCTGACTGTTCTGGCCGGCATTGTTGTTCTGTCCGTTGAAACTCTGATCCAATGCCGTGTAGAACATTATCGGAATAAAGTGCGCTACGTTCAAGTTATTGTCTGCAATTATCACCGAGTTACCTACGCTAACGGTAAGCGCGCGCAATGGGCGGAATGTGATAAGGTTGGCGGCAACATATTTCTGATGATACAACTCTCTGTAAACACCACTAGAGGTGAAATAGGACCGAGTTGAATCAACAATATCCGATGATAACCACCCGATCGTATAGGTCAGTTCAACCCAATCAAGCGGTCTGACCTGCAAATGGAGTCGTGGAAAACTTGGTGCGCGTTTATCAAAGATCACACTTTGCGCAAACTGAGAACCTAGTTGAAAATGATCCTTAAGAATGCCTATGGTGCCCCACTTCCAATCGTAAGTAACTCCTCCGCGTATCTCGTAGAATTCCACTGCATTCTTCGCTGTACCGCTTTTGCGATATACGCCACCGAGTTCTGGAGATATCTGCGGATTCGCATTCCAGATCGGTTGTTCAAAATAATCGCGTGCGCTGAAGTAGTATCCGAACCCTTTACCGATTCTGCCGAACAGTTCACCACCCACCCATCGGTTTATTCGCCATTTGCCATTGGTTGTAATTCCTCCATCTCCGGCAACTATCGGATTCACTGTGATCTGAAACTTATCGCTGGAGAAATAAAGTAGGTCAATCCGTTTCTTTACTTGCTTCACCGCGAAGTAAGGGTCTGTAAAGAGCTTTGGTCGCTTCTTCTGAACTTTGCCGTTTCCAACCTCTTTGCCGAATTCGCGCCACCAGAATGCCAGTTCCTTTTCCTGATTGGAATTCAACTTCCCAGACGAATCGGCTTCCATCAAAAGGTCGGCTATCTGCTTGCGTGAAAGGGTTTTCACCGCAATATTGTAGTCGATGACGCCTTTTATCTGTAGATCCGTCAGCCAATCGTATACATCATCATGATCGGTGTGATATGGAACATATTGTGCCTTTGCTACAGTAGCTATACTGATGATGTAAAGAACAGCGACAAACTTCAATAACCGATCAATATGCATGTTCTTCGCCTTTGTACATGTTCCACACAGTTTGCAGAATGATTCTAACGTCAAGAAAGAAACTCCAGTTTTCGATATACCAAATGTCAAGATCAATGCGTTTTTGCATCTGCGAAACTTTACGCGTTTCCCCTCTGGCTCCGTTCACTTGAGCCCAACCTGTAATTCCGGGTTTGACCAGATGCCGTTGTAGATAGAAGTCTACCACGTCTTTCGACTCTTCATTCAGCGGCCCGGGATGTGGTCTTGGTCCAACTACGCTCATGTCTCCAAGAAAAACGTTCACAAATTGAGGTAGCTCATCAAGATTGGTCTTCCTCAGAAATGCTCCAACTTTCGTTATGCGCGGGTCGTTTTTCTGAGCCTGTTGGTATTTTCCATCAACAACATCAGAAGATTCGGTGGTCATGCTGCGGAATTTGAGGGCATCAAAAGGGACATTGTTCATTCCCCAACGTTTCTGAACAAAGAAAACTGGCCCCTTTGAAGTGAGCTTAATGGCAACAGCAATCATTCCGAATACGATCGGTAGCACGGTTAACAAAAGAATGCCTGAAAACGCAAGGTCAAACGCACGCTTGATGGTTCGATAACGGAATCGCTCCAGTGGGTTTTTGCGAACCGCTATGATCGGTATATCATCAAAGAATTGAACCTGATAACGCTCCGAAAAGAACTTCAGACCATCCGGCACAATGTAGGGCTGAACGGTATGAGACAGACAGGTAGTGATTATTTGGTCGATGTTCGCTTTCTTGATCCTGCTCTCTTGAACAAATACTTTTTGCACATCTCCTTCTGAGAAATACTTTTCCAAAGAGGCAACTACTTCGTTCACATCTGTTTCCTTGTCTGCATCAACAACGCCTTTTACCGAATAACCCATCCATGGACGAAGTCGGATCTTGTCGGTTATCTCTTTGGCCAAAGCATTATAGCCGATGAACACGATCGGAACCTTGGACGGATTTCCTACGAACCTGTAAACTCGTCTGAAGACGTACTTTTTCAAGAAGGTCAACGCAGATGATAGTACCAGAAACACCACAAATGATGTACGTTCCTCTCCACCGGTATCCACCAAGAATGCAACCACCACATAGACCAATGTCATCAGTACGGACATTTTCAGCGAGGCCAGCAGATCACGGGCTGCGTTACTGAGCATAATATCGCGATAATAGTCTATCCTATCAGTAAAGTGATACCACGAATAGTAAAGCAAGGAGAGGTGAAGTATATCTCGTTTGCGGAAAACTAAATTGAAATGGTGGCCAACGTAAGATGCAACAAAGAATGCTAGCGTTACCAATATGACATCCATCAAGAAGCGGAATGCAATTGACTGATCCTTGAAGTTCATGTGAGCGGATTATTTCTTCGTCAAACGAATTGACCTGCCTGTAAGCATCAAAAGTAAGAAGGAAAAGCCCGCATCATCCGCATTTTATGAATGGCGGAACCCGTAATATTCTTCGAACCACCGAACATATTGTTTTACCCCTAGGTCCAAAGTTGTTTGCGGTGTATTCCCCGTCATCGATAAAAGCACTTCGGTGCCGGCATAAGTGTCTTCCATGTCACCCGCTTGCAATGGCAGATCAATGCGAACTGCTGTTCTGTTCACACACTTTTCTATCGTTTGAATCAGTTCGTTGACGGATGTTGGACTATTGGCCCCTACATTGACCACCTGATAAGGCTCACTACCTCCTACACGCAATTCGAAGAGTTGCTGTATAGCGTCTACCAGATCTTCTATGTAAGTGAAATCCCGAAGGTGTCGGCCGTAATTATATACCTCTATCGGCTTACCCGTTAGAATGTTCTGGGTGAATCTGTGAAGAGCCATGTCGGGTCTGTCCCAAGGGCCATACACGGTAAAGAACCTCATTGCGATAATTTTCATGTCGAATGAGCATGAATATGCGTGCGCGATCAGTTCGTTGCTGGCTTTGGTTGCCGCATACACTGAAACTGGCGAGTTTATCGGTTGGTCTTCAGTGAACGGAACACGTTTGTTGGTTCCATAAACACTGGAAGACGAAGCGAATAGCACTTTCCGCATTCCATGTTTCCTGCTTGCTTCAAGTATGTTGAAGAATCCATTGACGTTTGTGCTGATATACAAGGCCGGATTCTGCATAGAATATCTGACACCCGCTTGGGCCGCCAAATGGACCACTTCAGTAAAATCAAATTCCTCAAAAAGGCGATTTACGAGGTTAGAATCGGTGATATCGCCTTTCACGAAGCGTACGTTAGGAATTTGCGAATCAGATTTCAGCGAATCAGATCCCAAGGTAATTCCTTGATTCTTCAGCCTTTCGACCTTCAACGACACGTCATAGTAGTCGTTCAGATTGTCAAGACCTACAACGTTGTATCCTGCTGCTGCCAGACGAAGTACGGTATGCATGCCAATGAATCCAGCCGCGCCTGTGACCAATATTGTACCGCTGCTCATATCCGATTTCAAATTCTTGCCGAATTGAACAGCTCCGTTGAAGAATACCCGGGTAAAAACTCTATCAGCTCGACTCGACCTGCGATCTCAGTTCCCACTACATCTTCCAATTGATAATCTCCGCCCTTCACCAAAACGTCAGGTCTGATGCTGGTGATCAGCTCCAAAGGAGTAGCTTCGTCAAAAACAACAACCGCATCGACCGAAGCAAGATTGGAGAGTGCCGCAATGCGCGCTTCCTGTCCATTCACAGGTCGTTTTTGCCCTTTCAATTTACGAACGGAGCTGTCGCTGTTCATTCCAACCACCAAAAGGTCGCCCATCGACCTTGCTTGTTCTAAAACCTTGAAATGTCCTTCGTGAAGACAGTCGAAGCATCCATTGGTAAAAACCACTTTCTTACCCTTGTTCTTCTCTTTCCAAATGTCTATGTCGTTGCTACTTAGGGTCTTATTGCCACCGCGCGTCTTTGCTTCAACTTCTTCTACCTGAACCGTGGCGGTTCCTTTTTTGCTTACAGCCACACCGGCAGCAGCATTGGCGTAAATGACACTTTTCTGTAGACTCCATCCACTCGCTATTCCAATACCCAGAGCTGCGAGAACCGTATCGCCTGCTCCGCTTACATCAAATACTTCCTGTGCCTGTGTGGGCAGGTTGAACAGTTGATCTTCGGTTAGTAACGTCATTCCTTTTGAGGAACGTGTAATCAGAAGATTTTTTACCCCCGAACCATCCATCAGAGAACGCGCCACAGGAACCAACATTCGCTCGTCATTGGGAACTGGGGTGCCATTCAGTTCAGAAAGTTCCTTGAGGTTGGGCGTTACCAAATATGGACGACCATAATCACTTATGCTGCGCTTTTTCGGGTCAACCACCATCTTCTTGTTCGATAGCGAACAAGCATCATTCAGAATTTGAAGGACCTCTGATGAAAGTGTTCCTTTTGCATAATCGGAAACAAGCACCGCATCAATGGTTTGAACCAGATCAGGCAGTTGCTGTACCAAGGCATTGATCAGATCAGTTGACCAATCAAACACCTCTTCTCGGTCAAATCGAACGATCTGCTGGCCACTGACCACCCGTGTTTTGGTGATGGTGGGTTTATCAGAAACAAACAACAACGTTTGGATGTGCTGATTGGAACAGAGATTTTGCAGCTCTTTGCCTGCTAGGTCGTCTCCAACCATACCGATCAGAATAGCTTCGGCACCTAATGAACTTACGTTGGCGGCCACATTCGCTGCGCCTCCCAAAGCATTCCATTCCATCTCCACTTTAACCACCGGAACCGGTGCCTCTGGGCTGATCCTTTCCACCGAACCACTGACGTAATGGTCGAGCATTACATCGCCAATGATCAGGATCCGGGGCATCTTTTCCATTGAGAAGATGCTTTTACACGATCATTCCAGCACCAACGGTGTTGTTGGTTGCCTCATCAATAAGAATAAGGCTTCCGGTTGTTCTGTTCTTGCGGTAGTTGTCTACGAACAATGAACTGGTGGTGCGAAGACTGATTCGGGCGATCTCATTCAACTGAACCGTCTTGTCGTCTTCGATCTTCTGAAGGGTATTGATGTTCATCTTGTACTTCACCTCCTTCACAATGCATCTTACATCACGCGAAGTGTGCTTTAGCGTGTATTTGCCACCAATTTGAAGCGGCCTTTCGTTCAACCAGCATACCATCACATCAACGTCTTGTTCAACTCGTGGTTGGTTGTTGACCTTCACGATCATATCACCACGGCTGATATCGATCTCATCTTCCAACGTCATTGTAACCGACATTGGCGGGAAGGCCATCTCCACTTCACCTTCCATCGTGTCAATCGATTTTATCTTGGTAGTGAAACCAGATGGCTGAACGCTGATGTCGTCTCCTTTTCGGAAAATACCTCCGGCCACTCGACCTGCATAACCACGGTAATCGTGGAACTCAGATTTCATCGGGCGAACCACATACTGCACCGGGAATCTGGCATCGATGTGGTTGTGATCGGAACCGATATGAACGTTCTCAAGAATGTGCATCAAGGTCGGACCTTGATACCAATCCATGTTCTTCGATCTGTCTACAACGTTATCACCATTCAATGCGCTGATCGGCACAAAACGGACATCCTTGATATCCATTTTGGCAGAGAAATCCTCAAAATCGCTTTGGATGCTGTCGAAAGTCTTCTCGTTGTAATCCACAAGATCCATCTTGTTCACACAGACCACTACGTGAGGTATCTGCAACAGTGATGCGATGTACGCGTGGCGCTTGGTCTGTTCAATCACTCCTTTTCTGGCATCGATAAGAATGATGGCCAGATTGGCGGTTGACGCACCAGTAACCATGTTTCTTGTGTACTGGATGTGTCCTGGAGTGTCAGCAATGATGAACTTACGCTTAGGAGTGGCGAAGTAGCGGTAAGCCACATCAATGGTGATTCCTTGCTCACGCTCAGCACGCAATCCATCAGTCAGCAATGCCAAGTTCACGGTCTCTTCACCTTTTTTGGCACTGGCCAATTCAATGGCTTCCATCTGATCCTCGAAGATCGATTTGCTGTCATACAGCAACCTTCCGATCAAAGTACTTTTTCCGTCATCAACGCTTCCCGCAGTGGTGAAGCGAAGAAGTTCCATGTCCAAATAACCTTTAGTATCGCTCATAATCTCTTAGATCAGAAATATCCTTGTTTCTTGCGGTCTTCCATGGCAGCCTCCGAACGCTTGTCATCTGCACGTCCACCTCTTTCGGTCACTCTTGTTGACGCAACTTCTTCAATAATGTCTTCCAATGTGGCTGCATGCGATTGCGTAGCACCTGTGCAAGTGGCATCTCCAATGGTACGGAAACGCACGGTCATGGTCTTCACTTCTTCTGTATCGCGAACATTGATGAAGTCCGTTTTGCCGATGATCATTCCATCGCGTTCAAAACACTGACGCTGATGGCTGAAATACAGGTTCGGTATGGCAATATTCTCCAGAAGAATGTACTGCCAAATGTCCATTTCGGTCCAGTTGCTAATCGGAAACACACGGAAATGTTCTCCCATATTCTTCTTGCCGTTGAATATGTTCCAAAGCTCTGGGCGTTGGTTTTTCGGATCCCATTGACCGAACTCATCGCGGTGCGAAAAGAAACGCTCTTTTGCACGGGCCTTTTCCTCATCGCGTCTAGCACCACCCATGGCGCAGTCGAATTTGTTTTCCTCAATGGCATCCAAAAGCGTAACGGTTTGAAGTCCGTTGCGGCTGGCATTGTATCCTTTCTCCTCCACTGCACGGCCACTGTCAATAGAATCTTGAACAGAGGCAACGATCATTCTGCAACCGATCTCATTCACCATCCAATCGCGAAACTCGATGGTTTCAGGGAAATTGTGACCCGTGTCAACATGCATCAACGGAAATGGAATGCTTGCTGGGTAAAACGCCTTACGGGCCAAATGCGTCAGCACTATGGAGTCTTTTCCGCCCGAAAAGAGCAGAACAGGGTTTTCGAACTGTGCAGCAACTTCGCGAAGTACGAAGATGGACTCCGATTCCAGTTCGCGAAGGTGGGTGAGCTTGTATGATTCCTTACTCATTACTTGATTGATTTGATATTTGGAAGGATGGCTGCTACGATCTGCTCCGCACATTCCTCAACGGAACGGCCTACGGTAGGCACATCCAAATAATTCTGTTCCGGACTTTCGAAGGGGGCGTCCAACCCGGTGAAATTCTTGATCTGACCTGCCCGTGCCTTGGCGTACAATCCTTTCACATCGCGCTGTTCGCATATTTCAAATGGCGTATTCACGAATACTTCCACGAAATCGGCTTCGCCAATGATGTCTTTTGCCTGCTTGCGAATGGCCAAAGTGGGGCTTACAAAACAGTTGATGGTGACCACCCCGCAATTCACAAAAAGCTTGGTCACTTCCGCAATTCTGCGAATGTTCTCTGTGCGATCCTCTTCAGAAAAACCGAGATTGTTATTGATGCCGCTTCTGATATTGTCACCATCAAGTATCTGCGTGAGAATGCCTTTGGCACTGAGCGCACGCTCAACGGCAACTGCAATGGTGGTTTTTCCACTCCCAGAAAGTCCTGTCATCCAAACACAGACGCCATGTTGCGCAAGCAAGTTCTCTTTGTCTGCGCGCTGCAGGATACGGTCGAAAACGGGATGGATATTATTGTCTGCGGCCTTCATTTGGGCGCGCAAAGGTAATCAAAAACAGAGAAGGCTCAGGCTTTGAGCTGGGCCAGTTCGAACGAAACCATTTCTTGTATCAGTTCATCCAGTCCGATGGTAGGTTGCCAACCAAGCTCCCGAGCCGCTTTTGATGCATCTCCGCACAAACCATACACCTCGTTGGGTCTGTAGTAGTTCGGGTCTACTTTCACCACCACATCTCCAACTTTCACCTTCAAATTGGTGCTTGAAACGACCCTTGCCTGTTCATCTGGTCCATTTCCTTGAAATTCTACCTTGATTCCAGCTGCAGCAAATGCCTTTACAGTGAATTGACGCACGGATTCGGTTCGGCCAGTGGCAATTACAAAATCATCTGAGTCATTGGCTTGCAGCATCGCCCACATGGCTCTCACGTAGTCTTTGGCATGTCCCCAATCGCGTTTTGCATCCAAATTGCCCAAGTAAAGAGGGCTTTCATTGCCGTTGGAGATTGCGGCTACCGCTTTACAGATCTTTCTTGACACGAACGTTTCTCCACGCCTTGGGCTTTCGTGGTTGAATAGGATTCCGTTGCAAGCAAATAGGCCATAAGCCGTACGATAGTTGACAACGGTCCAGAACGCGGCCATTTTGGAAACCCCGTAAGGAGAACACGGTCTGAATGGCGAATACTCGTTCTGTGTTTCATCACCAGAGTTTCCGAATATCTCCGATGTGGAAGCCTGATAGAAACGGGTCTTTTGCAGACCTAGCAGGCGCATGGCCTCCAGAATCCGAAGTGGTCCCAGCGTATTGACATCAGTAGTGTATTCTGGCAGCTCGAAACTCACCTTCACGTGGCTCATGGCCGCAAGATTATAGATCTCGTCAGGTCGAATTTCGGCAAGTATTCGTGTGACTGACATGGCATCGGTCACATCGCCATAGTGAAGGTGAAACCTGACATCCGCTTCATGCGGATCCTGATAAATGTGGTCGATGCGGGCGGTATTCAAGAGTGAGCCTCTGCGTTTTACGCCATGCACTTCGTATCCTTTGTCCAGAAGGAATTCAGCCAAGTACGAACCATCTTGCCCAGTAACCCCAAATATCAGTGCCTTTTTCATTCAGCGGTGTATCGGTCAAAATTGGCGACAAAATCGGTGTAAGTGGAACGGATTCCTTCCTCGAGCGAAATGGTTGGTTTCCAACCTTGCCTGTTGATTCGGCTCACATCCAGCACTTTACGATACGTACCGTCAGGTTTTGAACTGTCGAACCGAAGCTCACCCTCAAATCCAACTACCTTTTTGATGAGTTGCGCCAATTCCAGGATTGAAATGTCGATTCCCGTTCCAACATTCAGATGTTCAGCTCCATCATATTGCTGCATCACCATCAAACATGCACTTGCAAGGTCATCCACGTGAAGGAATTCACGCAGCGGTTTTCCTGTTCCCCAAAGCTCAACGAATGGGGAGTTTGAAATTTTCGCAACATGAAATTTGCGTATCAGAGATGCCAGAACATGGCCGTTCCTGAGGTCATACGTGTCGTTCGGACCGTACAGATTACAAGGCATTACCGAAATGAAATTGCTACCGTGCTGACTGCGGTAAGCGGCACACATTTTCAGTCCTACGATCTTGGCAATTGCATACGGTTCGTTGGTCGATTCCAATTCTCCCGTCAACAGATAATCTTCCTTGATAGGCTGCTCGCATGCTTTCGGATAGATGCATGAACTACCTAGAAACAGCAACTTTTTGACGCCCGAAACATGACTTGCATGTATGACATTGCTTGCCATGGAAACGTTATCGTAAATGAAATCGGCCTTGAACGTATCGTTTGCCAAAATCCCACCAACTTTCGCTGCCGCCATGAACACGTATTCGGGTTTTTCCCGTTCAAAAAAGCGGTTCACGTTGGCCTGATCGCGCAGATCGAGTTCGGAAGACGTGATCGTCAGAATGTTGCGAAAACCCTCCGACTCCAACTTTCTGACCAAGGCCGAACCCACCATTCCGGTGTGACCTGCCACGTAGATCTTCGCTGCTTTTTCCATTCGCCATCAAAACTAATGGTTCAGAGCATGATGCAGGCTTTTGACCGAACCGTATCTCCATGAACCGAAATCTTACCTTCGCAACATCATTCATTATTCATGACGAACAAGGAACTGATAGGCTTGAAACGCTCCATTGACCAAGTTGGAGTGGAGGAAAGAACGGCCCGTTTTCAGACACGGAGCATCAAGAATGCGGCAAAAATTCAAGGGCTGAAAATGGCCTTGAGCATGATCGACCTGACCACGCTCGAAGGCAAGGACACGGAAGGAAAGGTGCGCCAGATGTGCTACAAGGCGGCTCATTTGCATGATGCGTTGCCCGATCTGCCAACGGTCGCGGCCGTTTGTGTGTACCCGAATCATGTTGCAACTGCGGTCGATGCGCTGAAAGGAACAGGAATTAAAGTGGCTTCGGTGGCAACGGCCTTTCCTTCGGGAAATTCATCCAGAGAGATAAAATTGGCCGACACCAAAATTGCAGTTGATGCGGGCGCAGACGAAGTGGATATGGTCATCTCGCGAGGCGAATTCCTTTCGGGGAATTTCAGTTTCGTGTTCGATGAGATTGCGGCCATTAAAGAAGCATGTGGCAAAGCGCGATTGAAAGTTATCTTGGAAACTGGCGAACTTTCCACGTTGGACAATGTGAGGCATGCCAGCGACATCGCCATTCTGGCGGGGGCCGATTTCATCAAAACCTCCACAGGGAAGATCAGCCCTGCGGCCACCATGCCTGTTACCTTGGTGATGTTGGAGGCCATCCGCGACCACTATTACACCACAGGAAAAATGGTGGGCATGAAGCCCGCTGGCGGCATCAGCAAATCAAAGTTGGCGTTGCATTATCTGGTAATGGTGAAAGAAACGCTGGGCGATGCTTGGCTCTCGAACGAATGGTTCCGTTTCGGGGCCAGCAGCTTGGCCAACGATGTGTTGATGCAACTGGCGCGACAGGCCGATGGACGATATCAAGGATTGGATTATTTCAGTAAAGACTGATGGCAAAAAAAACAGAAACTAAGCTCGATTTCGGTTCAAAATGGGAGTATGCGGCTGCGCCTGAAAGTGCCGACCATGCTTCCATCAAGGAAGAATACGGACTTTACATCAACGGTAAATTCGTGAAGGCCGAGGACGGCAGGAAGTTCGCTTCCGTCAATCCGAGCAACGACCAGCACATTGCCTATTTCGCGGAAGCGTCTGACAAGGATGTGGACAAGGCCGTGAAGGCCGCGCGAAAGGCGTACAAGGAAGTTTGGAGCGTAATGCCTGCAAAGGAAAGGGCCAAATACATTTATCGCATTGCACGATTGATGCAGGAGCGCGCCCGCGAATTTGCCGTGCTTGAAAGCATCGATGGCGGCAAGCCAATCCGAGAGAGCCGCGACATTGACATTCCGCTGGCGGCCAACCACTTTTTCTACTACGCTGGCTGGGCCGATAAATTGGAATACGCTTTTCCGGGAAAGAAAATTGAACCCGTTGGTGTGGCTGGTCAAATTATTCCTTGGAATTTCCCCTTACTAATGGCCGCTTGGAAACTCGCGCCAGCATTGGCCTGTGGAAACACGGTTGTGCTGAAACCGGCCGAAACCACGCCACTCACGGCCATGAAATTGGCGGAGCTCATCCACGATAGCGGACTTCCTGCCGGAGTTGTGAATATTGTGACGGGCGCAGGTGCAACAGGTGCAGCCATCGTCAACCACCCAGATGTGGACAAGATCGCGTTCACAGGTTCAACGGGTGTTGGGAAGATCATTCAGAAAGCGATCGCTGGAACGCACAAAAAAGCCACGTTGGAACTGGGTGGAAAGGCGGCCAACATCATTTTTGATGACGCGCCCATCGACCAAGCGGTTGAAGGCATCATCAACGGCATTTTCTTCAACCAAGGTCATGTTTGCTGTGCGGGTTCTCGCCTTTTTGTGCAGGAAAATGTGAAGGACATCGTTATAAAGAAATTGAAGGACAGATTGAGCACATTGATCGTTGGTGATCCGTTGGACAAGAACACGGATGTGGGGGCCATCAACTCGAAAGAGCAGCTGAACACCATCAACAAATATTTGAAGATCGGGCAAGAAGAAGGCGCAGAGATCTATCAACCGAACTGCACGCTTCCGAAGAAGGGAAACTGGTGCAGACCGACCTTGTTCTTAGAGGCATCTCAAAGCCACCGAATTGTACAGGAAGAGATTTTCGGTCCTGTGCTGACGGTGCAAACCTTCAGAACGGTTGATGAAGTGATCGACAAGGCGAACAATACGCCTTTCGGGCTTTCGGCCGGGGTTTGGACAGATAAAGGTTCCAAGATCTTCAACCTTACCTCTAAATTGAGAGCTGGGGTGGTTTGGGCGAACACTTACAACAAATTCGACCCAACATCGCCATTCGGTGGTTACAAGGAAAGTGGTTTTGGCCGTGAGGGCGGGCTGCACGGCCTGATGCCGTATGTGAATTTGGTTTAACCGCAAAGACGCAGAGGTTTTTCGCAAAGGGCTCAAAGAAGAGAGTGTTTCGTTGATTACATAAAAGAGAGTGTTTAACCGCAAAGACGCAGAGATCTTTCGCAAAGGGCGCTAAGAAGAATGAGTATCCAAATGAATACGATGACGGAAAACGAACTTGCTAAAGCAGTGATCGGTCATGCCATTACGGTTCATCGGAATTTGGGTCCTGGATTATTGGAAAGCGCATACGAGCAATGCTTGGCGTACGAATTGAGAGAAACTGGTTTTCATGTCGAAGTTCAGAAACCGATGCCGTTGGTTTATGGTGACGTGAAAATGGATTGTGGTTATCGGATTGATCTTCTGGTTGAGAATAAGCTGATAATTGAACTGAAATCTGTGTTGGAATTAGATGACGTTCACTTGGCCCAAACCTTAACGTACCTCAAATTGAGCGGTTGTAAATTGGGTCTTCTGATGAACTTCAATGTGATGGTTTTGAAAGACGGAATCAGACGGGTGGTAAATGGACTGTGAATTAACCGCAAAGTCGCAGAGTTTCTTCGCTAAGAACGCAAAGTGAAAGTTTCTAGTAGAATGGCTACATAATTCGGCATAATAATCTCCGCGAACTCAGCGCCATCTTTGCGTCTTTGCGGTTAAAGAGAAAACATGAGCAGATTGGAAGTACTCAAAACATACAAGATCTACATCGGAGGGCAGTTTCCGAGAACGGAAAGTGGTCGTTTTTACCCCGTTGAACTGAAAGACGGCACGGTGACCAACATCTGCCTCAGCAGTAGAAAAGACCTCCGCAATGCAGTTGTTGCTGCGCGAAACGCGTTTGAAGGTTGGACCAGTAGAGCGGCTTTTAACCGAGGCCAAATTCTCTATCGCATTGCAGAAATGTTGGAGGGTCGAAAAGCGCAGTTTGTGGAGGAGCTGATGGCGGTCGGAGCCACAAAAGCTGCCGCCACCAAAGAAGTGGAAGCCTCCATCGACCGCTGTGTGTATTTCGCGGGTTGGTGCGACAAGTTCACACAGCTTTTCGGATCGGTCAATCCTGTGGCCTCATCGCATTTCAATTTCAGCACGCAAGAACCGACAGGTGTTGTGACCATCATCGCGCCTGAAAGTCCATCGCTGCTTGGATTGGTGAGTTGCATCATGCCCGTTATCGCTGGCGGAAATACATGTGTGGTGCTCGCTTCCGAGAATTCGCCTCACGTGGCCGTCACGTTTGCAGAAGTATTGAACTCTTCGGATGTTCCAGGGGGCGTGATCAACATTCTCACGGGAAAAGAGGATGAACTGGCTGAGCATTTCAGCAGCCACATGGATGTGAATGCAACCATTTACTGCCGCGAAAAGCACCTGAAAAAAATCCAGGAGAACGGAGCGTTGAACGTAAAACGCGTGCTCAATTGGGCCAAATACGATTGGAACAAGCACGGGGAAGACCCTTATCTGTTGTTGGAAACGCAAGAGGTAAAAACCACCTGGCATCCGATCGAGAATATTGCTGGAACTAAATCGGGGTACTGACCGAAATGACCGGCTTCGAACCCATCCTTGTAGGAATTGCCGTTGTATTCCTTCTCGTTGCGCTCTATTCAGGCCGCATCAGAGCGGAAGTGGCCTTTTTCTCGGCTGTTATGTTCCTGACGGTATTCGGGGTTTTGTCACCGAAGGAAGCGATAAGCGGATTCGCGAACGACCAGTTGGCCGTGATCATGTTGCTGTTGATCCTGAGCGACACCATTCGCAAAACGAACGTGATGGATGCGCTGTTCAATCAACTGTTCAAAGGAACCAAAAGCCAAAGGTCGTTCATTGCGCGGATGATGCTGTACATCGCGCCAGCTTCGGCCTTCTTCAACAATACGCCTTTGGTGGCAATGATGATGCCCTACGTTCATAGTTGGTCTAAGCGCAACGGCATGTCTCCGTCCAAGTTGCTGATTCCGCTTTCTTATGTGACCATCGTGGGCGGCTGCATGACGTTGGTCGGGACCAGTACAAATTTGATCGTTAACGGTATGGCGGTTGATGCTGGCCTGCCCAGTCTCGGGATTTTCGATTTCACGTTTGCGGGTCTGCCTTTGGCGATCGTTGGCGGTATCTACATGTTCTTCTTTTCCGATAAGTTGCTGAAGGGGCATAAGGATGCCATTGACGAGTTCAAAGATGATTGGCGCGAGTATTTCGTGGAAACGGAGGTTGGGCAAACATCCAACCTGATCGGCAAGACGATACAAGAAGCCGGACTTCGAAATCTGAAAGGGAATTTCTTGGTGGAAATAGTCAGAAATGACCGGATCATCACGCCTGTTTCACCAACCCACATTCTTCGGGCCTACGACCGATTGATATTTACCGGTGGTTTAGATACTATTCAAGAACTGGCAAAGGCCGATATGGGACTGAGCCTGCCGAAAACCTGCGAGGCCGATCACCTTTCGGATGTGGTGGAAATTGTGATCTCTTACAACAGTTCGCTCATCGGAAAGACCGTAAAAGATTCCGATTTCAGAGGAAAATACGATGCCGCCATCGTGGCCGTACACCGAAATGGCGAGAAACTGAGCGGAAAATTGGGCGACATTGAACTGGAGGCCGGTGATGCCCTGCTGCTTTTTGCAGGTCGCGATTTTTACAAACGCGCTACGGAGAATGCGTTCTACACCATCTCCAAAAGGCAGAATGTTCGTGTTCAGGGGAAGAAGGCATTGATGGTGATCGTTGGACTGATGGCCTCCATCATCATCTCTGCGGTTTCAAGCATTCCGCTGTTCACTTGCCTATTGATCGTTTTGGCAGGTTCGCTTTTGGGCGGAATACTCACCACCACAGAAGTGCGCAAAGGACTAGACATCAATCTGCTTGTGATCATGGCATTGGGGCTAGCGCTTGGCAAAGCACTTACCAACAGTGGGGCTGCAGAAATGATAGCGGAAAAGGTGCTTCAGTACGGTTCAAGCCTTGGGCCAGTGGGCGTGATAGCGGGCATTTTCGCGGTGACGAATATTCTCGGAGCGTACATGACCAACAAGGCGGCCGTATCGCTCATTTTCCCTGTCTCGATAAGCTTGGCGCACAGCATGGGGCTTCCTCACGAACCGTTCGTGTTGGTGGTTGCGTTCGCTGGTGCGGCAAGTTTCATCACGCCCATCGGCTATCAGACCAACCTGATGGTTTACGGTTCGGGCGGCTACACCTTCGGTGATTTCATGCGCATCGGCCTTCCGCTCACTATTCTTTACATCACATTGGGTACGTTACTGCTTTCTTGGCAGTACGGTTTGTTCTAGGTGCGTCAAATATTGGGGATATCGCCTTTATCGAATGAACCGTAAAGTGCTTTCACTTCCTCTTCTTTGAATTTCATTACAAGGTCGAGCGCAGCCGGCACCACATCCGAACTCACAACGATCAGCGAACCAGGCTTCGCATTTTTGATGGCGTATTTGATCGCTTCGTCCTCCGACCGAATGATCATTCGGGGTTTTTTCGGATCAACAGAATTAATTCCTGCCTCCAATAGTCCTATCAATTCTTCTTCCGTCCTTCCTCTGAGATTTCGGTCTTGGCGAATTATTATTTCGTCAAACATTTCGGCTGCAATGGCGCCTAGTTCCTTCGTGTCCTCATCGCGTCTGTCGCCAACACCTGCTATGATTCCGACTTTCGGGCTGCCATCCAGCTTGGCAACCAACTTGGCCAAGGCGCGGAAACCGGCCGCATTGTGCGCGTAATCGAGCATAATATTGAAGTTCTTGAACTGGAACATGTTCAACCTACCTGGCGTTTGCGATGGCGATGGAATGAAACTCTCCAACGCCACTTTGATGTCTTCAACCGAGAAGTCGCGTAGGTAAGCCGTAAGCGTTGCCGGGAGCACGTTCTGTATCATGAAATCGGCACGTCCGCCCATTGTAAGCGGCACGTTCACGGCTTTGGTGATGCGGATCTTCCACTCGCCTTTCATGATGGTGATGAAGCCGTTCTCGTAAATGGCCGAAATACCGCCATTTGATGCATGTTTCTTGATCCGTGGACTGTTCTCATCCATTGAAAAAAGTGCGACATGGCTTTTCACATTCTGGCGCATTTCATACACACGGTCGTCATCGGCATTCAGAATGGCATAGCCCGAAGGCAATACCACTTCGGGGATGACGCCTTTCACCTTTGCGAGCTGATCCAAGGTGTGAATTCCCTTCAAACCAAGATGATCGGAGGCCACATTGGTCACAATTCCGATGTCGCAACGTTTGAAACCGAGACCCGCACGAAGCAATCCGCCACGTGCACATTCGAGTACCGCAAAATTCACGGTTGGGTCTTTCAGCACGAATTCGGCACTTGCCGGACCGGTGCAATCGCCCTTCATCAATAATCTATTCTGAATGTAAACGCCATCGGTGGTAGTATAACCCACCTTGAAACCTTTCAAGCGCATCATGTGCGCAATCAATCTGGTCGTAGTTGTTTTTCCGTTGGTTCCGGTCACCGCTACGATCGGAATCCGAGCCGTTTCTCCTAGAGGATAAAGCATGTCCATTACGTGGGCGGCCACGTTCCGGCCCAATCCGCTACTTGGCGCCAAGTGCATTCTGAAACCTGGTGCAGCGTTCACCTCCAATACCGCACCGCCCGTTTCGGTCAGCGGGACATCGATGGCCGAGGTCATCACATCAATACCGCAAATGTCGAGACCGATGATGCGGCTGATGCGTTCGGCCATGAATACGTTATAAGGATGTACAATATCTGTCACATCCTCGGCCGTTCCTCCTGTGCTCAGGTTTCCCGTGTCCTTCAGTTTTACGAATTCTCCCTTCGGGGGAACGGTTTCGAGTGAATATCCTTTCGCTTTCAGAATATTCAGGGTCATGTCATTGACAGTAATTTCTGTCAGCACATTCTCGTGCCCGTAACCGCGCCTTGGGTCCTTGTTGGTCTCGTCAATCAATTGCTGAATGGTACTTTTTCCATCTCCCACAACGTGGGCTGGCGTCCGTTTGGCTGCCGCCACCAATTTGTGGTCGATGACCAATAATCGATAATCATCTCCTGTGATGAATTTCTCCACGATCACAGAACGGCTGATCTCTTTGGCGGCCTCGAACGCCACAATGGCATCTTCCGTTGTCCGAATGTCGGTGGTTATTCCTCGTCCGTGGTTTCCGTTGATCGGTTTCAATACCAACGGAAAACCAATACGGTCGATGGCTTCTTCCAATCCGGCCACCGAGCGTACGATATCGCCTTTCGGAACTGGAACTTCGGCTGCTTCCAATAGGAATTTCGTGTCTTCTTTGTCGCAGGCAATTTCCACTCCGATGCTCGAAGTCTGACTTGTGACCGTTGCCTGAATGCGTTTTTGATTGGCGCCATAACCCAATTGACAGAGCGAATATTTGTTCAATCTGATCCACGGAATGCCTCTGCTTTCAGCCTCTTCCACAATGGAGCCGGTGCTTGGTCCAAGGCGTTCGCTTTCGCGCAGTTCACGCATTTCGCGGATGTCCTTTTCGAGGTCGTACGCTTTGCCGTCAACCAATGCCTGGGCAATATCCACCGCGGCTTTCGCGGCATAGCGTCCCACTTTTTCCTCCATATAACTGAACACCACGAAGTAAACTCCGTCTTCGCCATAGGTCCGCGTTCGGCCAAAACCCGTGTCCATTCCCGCAAGGGTCTGGATCTCGAGGGCGATGTGTTCGATCACATGACCCATCCACGTGCCTTCTTTCACCCGCATGAAGAAGCCGCCTTCCACACTTTCTGAACAGCGATGTGAGAACATGGATGGGAACATGGCTTCCAATCGTTCCGCAAAGCCGGGTATCTTATCGGTCGGTTGCTGTTCCAACTCTTCGAGATCCAGCACCATCACGATCAATTTATCCCTATTCACCGACCAATAGTTCGGTCCTTTCATCGCATTGATCTCTCTGATCTTCATTTTTCGGTTGTTCAAATTCTTTGGGGAATTAACGAAAAAGAAGGGTCGATCGGACGATTTAATTCAGGATTATTGAAGCGTTAATTGAACAGAACGTAAATGAGCACTGAAGTGAAGCCAAGGGGGTTTCTCATTCCAATTGGGGGTGGTGAAGATCGGGGGGAAGAAATGGAACCACGACTGCCGTTTGAGGAAAAAGGTGTGCTCAAACACGTGCTCGACCGTGCCAAAGGAGTAAGGTCTAACGTGGTGTTGGTCACTTCTGCTTCAAGTATTCCAAAGGAAGTGGCTGCGGCCTACAAATTCGGCTTCAAGCGGTTGGGCTGCGAAAGCTTCATCCATTATCACATCACCGAAAAAGCGGAGTGCAATTCGGCTTCGCTTTTGGCCGATTTTGCCGCGGCCGATGTGGTGATGTTCAGCGGTGGAAATCAGGCCAAACTGCCAAAGCGCATCGGAAAAACGCAGTTGCACGAACAGCTTCTGGAGCGTTACAAGAACGAACCAGTGGTCATTGCCGGAACGAGTGCTGGCGCCATGGCCATGTCGCGTTTCATGGTTGCTGGCGGTAGTGCTTCGGAAGCCTTTGTCAAGGGCGCTGTGCAAATGAAGAACGGTTTCGGATTTATTCCCGAACTGATAATCGACACGCATTTTGTGCGCAGAGGTCGTTTCGGGCGATTGGCCGAAGCCGTAGCCATCAACCCAAGTTGTGTGGGCATTGGTTTGGCCGAAGACACCGGGGTCATCATTGAAGGTGGCGACCATTTTACCGTCATCGGTTCGGGAATGGCCATTGTGATGGATCCCAGAAATGTGACCCACAACAACCACGCTATCCTGAAAGAAGGAACGCTGATGTCGATGACCAACCTGACCACGCATCTGCTTTCGAACGGAGACCGGTTCCGACTTTCCGACCACAGCACAAAAGTGTTGGCCATGGGACAGTCGTTTATCTAAAACCTACCTGTAAATAGCGATCTGCACTTCCTCGCCTTCCTTCACAAAGCCGCGATACATGCCTGCGGTATTGAAAACCATGGCGGCATTTCCTTGGGCATCAACTGCTATCAGTCCGCCATCACCGCCCAGATCGAGCACGCGTTTGTGTATGACCTCATCGCACGCCTGCTGAAGCGAAAATGCTTTGAATTCCATGAGGGCCGAGACTTCGTAAGCCACCACGCCACGGATGAAAAACTCGCCACTGCCCGTGCACGAAACCGCGCACGTTGAGTTGTTGGCGTAGGTTCCCGCACCAATGATCGGGCTATCGCCCACGCGACCGTATTTCTTATTGGTCATTCCGCCTGTTGATGTGGCTGCTGCCAAGTTTCCGTCTCTATCCAAGGCTACGGCACCCACGGTTCCGAATTTCCGGTGGGGATTCAGGTTGTGATCCAACGCGGTTTGGTCTGTTCCGCGAACGCTGAGCCATTGCTTGCGTCTCCATTCCTCGTCAAAATAGGCCGCATCCTCAAACTCAACCTTCATTTCCTTTCCGAATTTTTCTGCGCCTGCACCTGCAAGCATCACGTGTTCGGTCTTTTCCATTACCAAACGCGCCAAAGAAATTGGGTTTTTCACCCTCGAAACACCGCAAACGGCTCCGGACATTCGGTTTTTACCTTCCATAATGGAAGCGTCCATTTCGTGGGTGCCATCAGCTGTAAAAACCGAACCTTTTCCAGCATTGAACAGCGGGTTGTCCTCCATGCTCCTGACGGCCAATTCTACCGCATCGAGTGCACTTCCACCTTCGGTCAGAATGCGGTTTCCAGCTTCCAACGCGTGTTTCAGAGCAGCCATATAGCGTGCTTCCTTCTCTGCGCTCATTTCACTTTTCAAAAGCGTTCCGGCCCCGCCATGAATGACCAATGTTGTTTTGCGCATAACCGTGAAATTTGAGGCGAAGATAGTAAGGGCTAGATGCATCAAGCCCTTACCTTCGCGGCCATGATAGAACAAGCGATAAAAGGTGCCTACGAAGGCGGTTTGGAGATACTGGAAGTTTACGGGACCGAGTTCAAGGTCGATGTGAAAGAGGATAAAAGTCCGCTGACCGAAGCCGACAGACTGGCTCACCTGAAGATCATGGAATTTCTGAAAGACACCGGAATACCGGTGTTGAGCGAGGAAGGAAAAGACATTCCCTATTCGGAACGGAAAGACTGGAAACAGTTCTGGTTGGTAGATCCGCTGGATGGCACAAAGGAGTTCATCAAGCGTAATGGCGAATTCACGGTGAACATTGCCTTGATCGAGGAAGGGGTTCCGGTTTCGGGTGTCATTTACGTTCCTGTGAAGGACGAAATGTACCTCGGCATCAAAGGAAAAGGCGCGTTCAAGATCAATGAATATTCAAAGATTCATGCTTCTCATTCCGACCTGAACGATCTTCTTTCAAAAGGAAATAAATTACCCATTAAGACGGATAGAAAGACGTTTTCGATAGTGGGCAGCCGCTCTCACATGAGCGATGAGACGCTTGAGTATTTTGAGAAAATGAAGCTGAAACACGGTGAAGTGGAGATGGTTTCGATGGGAAGCTCACTTAAACTGTGTCTGGTTGCCGAAGGCGTTGCCGATGTTTACCCTCGTTTTGCCCCTACCATGGAATGGGACACCGGTGCTGGACAAGCAATTGCTTTGAACGCAGGTTGTACCGTTACCGAAAAGGATGAGGTAACCCCGCTCCGCTACAATAAGGAGAACCTCCTGAATCCTTGGTTCATCGTCAAAAGGTCTTCCGAAGCCAGCTAAATCCTTCACTTGCCGAACAGGTTTCTCAGATATGCGTTGGTCGGTATTGCAATACTGTTCGTATCGTTCAACCTTATTCTGTGGTACTTCGGATTATCATCGATACTGCTGACCATTTCGGTTTACCTGCTTTTGGGTATTGTAGCCTATCTTATTCCATCGGTCTTTTTCGGCAACAGCGCATTTACCACAAATGTCCGTTTAGCCTCCGTTTCACTCATCTGTTCGCTTTTTGTTGTTGAGTTCATTCTTCGATTCTGTTTTACCTATCACCTGACGTATCAGGAACGAAACGGGAACTTCTTCAACGTTTCTGAATACCGCTCCACGCAACTGAAACGGATCATTGGGAAACTCTCGGTAAAACACGCCAAGAGATATGGAGTAGTAAGCCCGGCCAATTCTACAAGGGTAGTTGCGAGCCACGAATTTGCTTATCAGCACCGTTACAATTCGTATGGTCTGCGAGGGAATGAGCCGAACAAGGACCCGACACTGTTCAACATTCTGGTGCTCGGAGACTCGTTTACCGAGGGCATCGGAGCTCCGGAGGATTCCACTTGGGTTTCGCTACTGGGCAAAAAGGTGGCCGAACGGTGTTCTGTCCGAAGAACCCAAGTGATAAATGCCGGTGTGGCCGGAGGCGACCCCGTGGTGGCCATGCAATTGCTAAAGGAGCTTTCGAATGCCTTCTCGCCACAGGTTGTACTCATAATGGTGAACACGTCCGACATTGCCGACATCATCATAAGAGGTGGGGCAGAAAGATTCGGAGATGATGGTACGATCCGCTACAGCAACTGGCCGTGGTGGGAACCGATACATCAGTTCTCATACATTTCGCGCTATCTGATAAACGCTGTTGCCCCACATGATTGGATGCTTCTGAACGAAAAGAATCATCAGCTCAGAAAGGAATCTGCGCTGCGCACGATCCATCTCAGCATTTGCAATGAAATGACAGAATACTGCACGGCAGCGAATGCCAAGCTGATTGTGATCTGCCAACCCAGAAAAGAGGAGGTATTTGACGCGGATGCCGAATATGTACAATTGGTTGAATCGTTGCTCTGTAAGGGCGACCTCCACTTCATAGATCTACGGCAAAGCATGCTTAGCAGTGCACTGCCAAAAACGAGGGTCGATTCGTTGTACTGGCCTGTCGATCTGCACTTCACCCCGCTGGGTTACGGTGCGGTTTCGGATATGATCTACAATGAACTGGACACATTACTGTGTCCAGACGAGTACAGAGCCATAGAGCAACTTCCATCCCAACTGTAGCTTGGTTTCCTGACCATCGTACCGAAAGACCGCATCTAACGTGTCGGCCTTGACGGTGCAGATACCGATCGGTCCTTTAAAGTCTAAACCCGGTTTTGCATTGTACTTGTAAATGGCCTCCTTGGCCGCCCAGAAAAGCGTAGTCGTCTCCAAGTCCTGCGCCATTTGCAGTTCGCGGTCGTCAAGAAAGCGGTCGCGCACTTTCATCACATTGGGTTTGTAATGCTGCACATCCACGCCCAATTTCACCGTGCCAAGAAGGATGGCTGCATAACCTTCGGTGTGAGAGATGGAAATCTCTAAAGAGTGATTCGGAAGCAGCGGTCTGCCGTTCTCATCTTTAGAAACCGTGGGCATTTCGCCCAGCATTTCCGCCAAAAGCAATCGCGAAGCATAGCGCTGCAATTGGGTTCTTGGATGGCGAACGGAAAGTTGCGCAGCCAGTTCGGGATAATCCGTTTCGAACCGTACCTCCGAGCCATCTATGCGCCACAGGCCAAGACGGTTGTTGCCAACCTGTTTGTCTTCGATAAGCGGCATTACCTATGGCTGTTCAAATGCTCCAAAATTGGAACGGCACATCCTTCAAAATCTTCCTGTATCAACCAATGACTGGCATCGAGATCCACCCGTTTGTACTCGCCTTTCATGTACTTGGCTGTTCCTTCCACACCAACAGGCCCAATGGCGAAATCCTTCTTGCCCCAAAGCAGTAGCGTTGGTGTTTTTACCTGTAGATACTCGTCCATTTTCTGCCCCTTTTTGAGGACCTCATAATTGGCGCGATACCACGCCAAAGCCGCTTTCAGGCCGGGCTTGTTGCCTATCACATCCAAGTAATCGTTCTTTTCTTCTTCCGTACTTGAACGCCACGTTCCTCGCAGCATATTGCGGTCTTTCCGAAGCATGAACCACTCTGGAATTCCGCGCAGCTGGAAAAAGCCCATGTACCGGCTCATCTTTTTCTGCTTTTTGTCGAACCGAACAGCATCGCTGAACGCTTTCAAATGCGGAACGGAAAGCGCGGTCCAACTTTTTACCCTATCGGGATGAAACGCCACCACGCCCCAGCCAACAGCCGAGCCCCAATCGTGACCAATGAGTTGGAACTTGCCGAAACCGAAGGCATCTGCCAACCTGATCACATCGGCAACCAGATGTTCTATTTCGTACGCACTTACATCGGTGGGCCGTGCCTGCGGACTGTAACCACGCTGATCGGGCGCAATGCAGTAATAGCCGTTTTCTGAAAGACGTTCCATCAAAGGCATCCACATGTGCGAGGTTTCGGGGAAACCGTGCAGCAGAATAACGGGTTCACCCGAAGGGTCTCCCGCCACGCGGCATTTGAAGGTGAGTCCGTTCGCTTGTTTATCAATCACTTGGATCTGAGCCATGGTTGCGGTGCTTTGTATAGAAAACAGGATGATGCAGAGAATGATTCTCATGCTTTCAAAGATGGGAAAACGAAATGGAGTTCAGGCGCAGCCCTTTAGCGGGCACGACCCGCAGCGCTTGCCTTTGCGCTTGTACTTTTCGCAGCACTGCTTCTTTTTCTTCTTCTTCAGGTCGATGGATAGCACATTCCAGAACACGTTCGGTTCGTTGATCTCTGTTGGCTGCTGTTGCTCCTGTTGCACGGTTCCAAAAATATCTGGGCACATTTCGGTGGGCAATACCGCGAAAAGGTGATTCGCCATCTTTGCATCATGATGCGATCTGGAATATTCTTGGAAACAGAAAGGCTGGTTTTAGTGCCCCTTACTCTCGGCCATATGGACGAAACGGTAGAATTGGACAGCGACCCGGAAGTGATGCGCTATATCACCAACGGTGTTCCGCAAGGACGCGAACATTACGAGAAGCGGCTTCCTGCCCTTTTGAAATACATGACCGAAAATCCCGGCCTCGGACTTTGGCCGACCTACCTGAAGGAAACCAACGAATTCATCGGGTGGTACATTCTCAAGCATTTGCCAGATAGTGGCGAAGTGGAGGTCGGTTTCCGAATCAAGAAGAAATTCTGGGGAAACGGCTACTCGACCGAGGCGGGAAACGCCTTGCTGAAACATGGTTTCGGAACACTTGGCCTGAAGAAGATAGCGGCCATTGTCCGGCCAGACAACTTCGCGTCTCAAGCCGTCATCAGGAAAATCGGGTTGAAGGAAAAAGGAACAGGCGTTTGGTACGGAATCGAGTGCCTTTATTTTGAGGTGGAGTATCAACTATTTGAACTCCGATGTGAAATTGAGAAAGGTCGGGATGGAAAAGTCAGTTCCAAAACCATTAAAGAAATTATCGCCAAACGAGGAAGGTAGAACGGTTCTCTGACTGTCACCCTGAATTTATTTCAGGGTCTGTGGTTAGATGCTGAAACAAGTTCAGCATGACTTTAATGTTGTTTGAGGTTAGACAACCTTCTCAGGAGGGAAAACCTTCGTCCTGCTCGTCAAAAACGCGATCACCTCCTCTTCCGTTCTCAGCGAATCATCCAACCGAACGAATTTCTTGGCGAGCGTTCTGTAATTGCCCGTCATCAGGAAGAACCACACCATGAAGAAATCGATGCCTTGGAACACAATGGCCTTTTCGCGAGCGTAATCGTCAATATTATCACGGAATTCCTGCGCCATTTCGGTGTAGTGCATGCTGGGTTTGATGTGATGGATGATGTGGTAACCATCGTTAAAGCACTTCTTGTTGTACGCCACCTCAATGCATGTAATGCTGTTGCGGTAGCAGTTTGCCGGTGCATCAGCATCCACAAAGGCGTGCTGGCCCCAGTTTCCGGCCATCATCATAAAACGGGTAAATACAAACGGAATGATGAAAACCACCAACGTGGCCTGCCAGTTCATGAAGCTCATGGCAATGACGAACGCATACCAGCTCAACTCGCCAAGCAACGTGTTCCTGCGTAGTTTGAAGCGCTTTTTGCGTGTGAAATAGTTGGTCAGGTCGATCATTCCCAACGTGAAGAACCGCAGGAAATACTTCATGAAATCGCCAAAGCTGTCGCGCTGATATTCGATGGTGCTGCTGAGGTCTTCGCGCAGGTTGTTCTCTGGGTGGTGCATGCCCATATGGTGGCCGAAATACGTTTCGGGGGTTTCTCCGAAGAACGGTCCCAAAAACCACGGAATGATCTTGTTCATCCGATCGTATTCTCTTCTGAAAAGCGGTCTGTGGCTGGTGCAATGCAGCATAAGGATGTATGGCGGTGTGAAGAACGCCCAGTTGATGGCCAAATAGCCGACCGCAACCCACCAGTTGAACTGCCCGGGCAGGTACAGATACACGGCTATCGGAACGATGACCAACAGGATTTTCAGGATCAAATGAATGAACACCACATCGCGCTCATCGCGGATGAAACGCATCATGAATTGGGTGAATCCAGAACCCGAACGGTCTTTGAAAACCGGATCGGTGAAAGGTATTTGGGCTATGTCGACCATCTGCGCCAAAGTTATTGTTTTGATAATGGCCCGCTCAGCGGTTGCGTTGGTTTGCCTACGTGATTTTCTTAGCTTCGCAGCCCCGTCTGGAAAGGCTATTCGGCTGAAAATCAGTTTCACCCATGTGGGAGACCGTTGCAAGGATCATACTCAGGAACAGGATCGCCATCCTGCTGACCATTGTGGTGCTTACCGCGGCCATGGCCTACAAGGCCACTTCGGTAAAGATCAGGTACGATTTTGCAGCGCTGCTTCCGGCCACCGACAGCACACTCATTGCCTACAAACAGTTCAAAGAACGGTTTGGAGAAGATGGCGATGTGCTGGTTCTGGCCATCGAACAGGAGAAACTGTTTTCGCCAGAGATCTTCAGTGCTTGGGCCCAGTTGGGCGATGAAGTGAAAGCGCTTGATGGCATTGAGCAGGTGGTTTCTGTGGCCAGATGTTTCGACCTGGTGCGCAACGACAGTCTGAAGCGGTTCGACCTTGTGGCACTGACGCCACAGCAACCACTGACCGATTCTTCTTTGGCGAATCTTCAAAGCCGCATTGAAGGATTGCCTTTCTACCATGGTGTGCTTTGGGATGGCGAAACGCACGTGGCCGTCATGGCCATTACCATGAATGCCAAAGTGCTTGACAGCAAGCACCGCGTTGGACTTACGGACAAGATCGTGAAACTGGGCAGGTCTTACGAGGATCGCTTAGGTGCCAACATCCGGTATTCGGGTATGCCGTACATCCGCAGTCTGTTGGCCAAGGTGGTTGAGGAGGAAATGTTCCTGTTCATTTTCTACGCTGCGTTTGTCACGGCACTGATCATGTACATTTTCTTCCGCTCGTTCAAAGTGGTGCTGGTGGCCATTTCAGTGGTTTCCATTGCAGCGGTTTGGTCGGTGGGCCTTATCTCGTTCTTCGGATTTCAGATCTCGATTCTTACCGGTCTGGTTCCGCCACTCATTATTGTTATTGGGGTGGCCAACTGCATTTTCCTGCTGAACAAATACCACAGCGAATACCGTGCGCACGGCAATAAGATAAAAGGATTGCAGCGCGTGGTGCGAAAGGTGGGTAAGGCAACCTTGCTTACAAACGCCACCACAGCTGCCGGATTTGCCACCTTCACTGTTGTAGAAAGTTCGGTGATGAAGGAGTTCGGAGTGGTTGCAGCCATCTCCATCATGTTCGTGTTCGTTCTTTCGCTGCTGCTGGTTCCTATCATCTTCAGTTTTCTGAAAGCCCCAAAAGAGCGCCACGTAAAGCACCTCGATCGGAAATCTTCACGCTCCATCATATCCAAAGTGGTAGAGATCGTTCTTTCGTACCGAACCCGCGTTTATTGGACGTTCGGCTTGTTGGTGGTCGTTGGAATTTACGGCATCACAAAGATAACCGCCAATGGCAACATTGTGGACGACTTCCCTAAGGACAGCCCCGTGTTGGATGACCTGAAGTTCTTCGAAAGCAAATTCGGTGGTGTAGTGCCGTTCGAGCTGGAAATTGATGCCTTGAAACCCGATAAGGCCATCAGTGCCACCACGCTGAAGCGCATTGATGAGCTTCAGGAAGCCATGGCAAGCTATCCCGAATTCTCGCGTGCCATGAGTGTGGCAGAGGTTCTCAAGTTCGTGAAACAGGCTTACTATGGCGGCATGCCGTCCAAGTACAGCCTGCCGAACGGAAGCGAACGCAACTTCATCCTGTCGTACAGTCAGGGCGCGGAAAACCGTAAAGACATGCTCAAGAGTTTCATCGACAGCACGCGCCAGATCACACGGGTCAGTTTTCAGATGAAAGATGTGGGCACAGACGAACTTGAGCGATTGCTGGAAGAGGTCCGCCCAAAGATCGACAGCATTTTCGACACCGATAAGTACAACGTCACCATTACAGGAACATCGGTTGTGTACCTGCGTGGAACCGAGTACTTGGTAAAGAATCTTTTCATCAGTTTGGGAATTGCCGTGGTGCTCATTGCGTTGCTCATGGCATACATGTTCCGTTCTTGGCGCATGGTCATGGTTTCGCTCATTCCGAACATCATTCCGCTTGTGATCACAGCTGCACTCATGGGCTTTTTGGGCATCACCATCAAGCCATCCACCATTCTTGTATTCAGCATTGCCTTCGGCATTTCGGTGGACGACACCATTCACTTCCTGGCCAAATACAGGCAGGAGTTGGAAGCCAACAACTGGAAGATCAAGCGTTCGGTTATCCTCGCCTTACATGAAGTCGGCATCAGCATGGCCTACACGTCCATTGTGCTGTTCTTCGGGTTCTCCATTTTCACCCTATCGAGCTTCGGTGGCACGAAAGCCTTGGGGATGCTGGTTTCAATCACACTGTTAGTGGCAATGTTCTCCAATCTGCTGCTGCTACCATCGCTATTACTTACATTAGAGCGGTCGCTCACAACAAAGGATTTTAAAGACGCTGACCTTGAATCGGATCAGAAAAATGACAGGGAACAGAAGCCGTTGAGCGTTCAAAATCACACTACATGAAGGGAATTATACTAGCCGGAGGGTCTGGAACCCGACTCCATCCACTCACATTGGCCGTAAGCAAGCAGCTTATGCCCATCTACAACAAACCAATGGTGTATTACCCGCTGAGCGTGCTCATGCTTGCCGGAATTCGGGAAATACTCATCATTTCAACGCCACACGATCTGCCGCATTTCGAACGATTGTTGGGTTCGGGCGAACAGATCGGTTGCAAATTCAGCTATGCAGTGCAGGAAGTTCCGAACGGACTGGCACAGGCATTTGTCATTGGCGAAAAGTTCATCGGAAACGATAAGGTGGCGCTCATTCTGGGCGACAACATTTTTTATGGTCATGGTTTGGAGCGTACCATGAAGGAGAACAACGACCCGAACGGTGGTGTCGTTTTCGCCTACCACGTAAGCGACCCAGAACGCTACGGTGTGGTTGAATTCGACAAGGAAATGAAGGCCATTTCCATTGAAGAAAAACCCAAACAACCGAAATCGAACTATGCGGTGCCAGGGCTTTACTTCTACGACAATTCGGTGGTGGAAGTGGCGAAAAACCTGAAACCGAGTGCCCGTGGCGAATACGAGATCACGGACGTGAACAAGTACTACCTGCAGGAAGGAAAGCTGAAAGTGGGATTGCTTGGTCGTGGAACCGCTTGGTTGGACACGGGCACCTTCGCATCGTTGATGCAGGCAAGCCAATACGTGCAGGTAATAGAAGAGCGCCAAGGTTTGGCCATTGGCTGCATTGAAGAAGTAGCATATCGCAGCGGGTTCATTGATGCTGCACAACTCAGAAAAATTGCCGAGCCGCTACAGAAAAGCGGCTACGGTGAATACCTAATGAAATTGATCAAGTAGCATGAAATATCCAGCAGAGATCAAGAACAAGATCCTGGTCACAGGAGGTGCGGGTTTCATTGGAAGCGGCATTGCCGAAAAATTGGCGCAGAACCCCGAAAACTACGTTGTCATTGCCGACAATCTTCTTACAGGTTCGCTCAAAAAAGTGCCAACTTCTGAGCACAATAACATCCGCTTCATCAAGTGCGATGTGAACGACTTCAAGGACATTTCGAGCATTTTTTTCGCCTACACGTTCGATTACGTTTTCCACTATGCGGCCGTTGTTGGCGTAAAGCGCACGTTGAACAACCCTGTGATGGTGCTGAACGACATTACTGGCATCAACAACATTCTTCAGTTGAGCAAGAACACGGGCGTGAAACGAGTTTACTATTCAAGTTCATCTGAGGTTTATGGCGAACCTGTTGAATTCCCGCAGAACGAAGAAACGACTCCACTCAACTCGCGTCTGCCGTATGCCATTGTGAAGAACGTTGGCGAAGCATACCTGAAATCGTTTGAGCGTGAATACGGCCTCGAGTACACCATTTTCCGCTTTTTTAATACATACGGCCCGAAGCAGAGCAAAGACTTTGTGATCTCGCGCTTCATTTCAATGGCACTCCAAAATCAGGACATCACCATTTATGGCGATGGGTCGCAAACGCGCACCTTCTGCTTCGTAAATGATAACGTGGATGCTTGCGTGGCCGCATTTTACAACGACATGTATGTAAACGATGTCGTGAACATTGGTGGCAGTATCGAGCTACCTGTTCTCGAACTTGCAAAAACCATCATCAACGTAACCGGTTCCAAGTCGAACATCATTCATCTGCCAGCTTTGGAAGAGGGCGACATGACCAGACGATTGCCCGACACAAGTAAAATGCAGCAATTGCTCAACAGGCCGGTCACCACGCTTGAAGACGGACTGAGGCTGGTCATTCAACACGGACAGTTCATTTCGCTTATCGATTGACGATGCCCGAGATAGCCCCGTTGCTGCGCGTCATCAACGATGAACTGAACGCGTTTACCGTACCCGCATCGCCAAAGGAGCTTTACGAACCCATTACCTACACACTTGCCAATGGTGGCAAGCGCATGCGTCCGCTGTTGGTGCTGCTGGGTTGCAAATTGTTCTCAGAAGATGTTTCGCAAGCGCTGAAACCGGCCATCGGCATGGAGATCTTTCACAATTTCACGCTGCTGCATGACGACATTATGGACAACGCCCCGCTGAGGCGCGGAAAAGACACCGTGCACAGAAAGTGGGACAGCAACGTGGCCATTCTTTCTGGCGACACCATGCTCATCAAAGCATACGAACAGGTCATTCAGACCCGCTTGGATGTACTTCCGGACGTGCTTCGCGAATTCAACCTAACGGCAACATTGGTCTGTGAAGGCCAACAGTTGGACATGAACTTCGAAAGTCGAACCGATGTCTCGATCGAAGAATACTTGGGCATGATCGAATTGAAAACCTCTGTACTGTTGGCAGCTTGCCTGAAGGTTGGGGCAATGATCGGTGGGGCTTCAGACGTTGACGCGCAGCACCTGTACAATTTCGGCCGCGATATTGGCATCGCATTCCAACTTCAGGACGATATTCTTGACGTTTATGGTGAAAGCGACAAGGTGGGCAAGCAACGTGGTGGCGACATCCTATCGAACAAGAAAACCTACCTGCTGCTACGTGCCAAAGAACTGGCAACCGGAAGTGACTCCAAAGAGCTGGCTCATTGGTTGACTGAAATGAACCACGATCCCTCCGAAAAAGTAGCGGCCGTCATTGCCTTGTACAACCGTTTGGGCGTTCGACAAGTTGCCGAAAAGCGCATGTGGTCCTATTTTGAGAACGGCCTTGCTGAGTTGGAAAAAGTGAACGGAGACGCAGTTTGGAAAGCAGCTTTGCAGTCATTCGCCACCGACCTCATGCACAGGGAACATTGATGGAACTTCCGATTTCCAAACAGGATTTTGCGCGCTACGAGCGCAGCATGACGTTGCTTGAAGATGTGGTAGCCCAGATCAACAAGGATTTCCGCTTGAATGGTTTCGATGTTTCGTTTTCCGGTTCGGGCGAAACCGCCTATGAGGAATTGAGCAGCCAACTGGCACCGGTTATCGAATACATGCTCGAGCATCAGGCCGAGATCTTTTGGCAACTCATTTATAGCATCGACCTGAACGAACAGAAAGTGAAGGCGATCCTCTTCAGCGATGACCTTGAGGCGGACGCCATCAGGCAGCTTACAGACCTCATCCTGAAACGAGAGTTGCAGAAGGTGGTTATCCGCTATTTCTACTCTGGCAAACAACTGCCCTGAAAAAAGCGTTAACGCTTTGGTAACAAACGAGTAAGGCACATTGATAATCGTATCTTTGCGCCACCGAATAAACAAGGCAGTTCGCGCCACTGATGGATAACTTCTCTTACCTATCAAACATGGATGTTTCAGCTGTGGAACATCTTTATCAGACTTACCGCAACGATCCACAATCTGTTTCCGAAGACTGGCAACAGTTCTTTGCCGGGTTCGACTTTGCGCAGGAGCTCTACGATGATGAACACGCTGACTTCGGAATTCCGGCCAACGTACGGAAGGAATTCGCGGTCATCGACCTGATAAACGGCTATCGGAAGAATGGGCACCTGTTCACGCGAACAAATCCGGTGCGTGAGCGCAGAAAGTACACACCAACGCTTGATAAGGCCAATTTTGGCTTGGAAGATGCCGACCTCGATACGGTTTTCCGTGCTGGAAGCATGATCGGCATTGGACCAGCGCCTTTACGCCAGATCATTGCCCATCTTGAAAAAACCTATTGCGAAAGCATTGGTGTAGAATACATGTACATCCGCAGGCCAGAAGTGGTTGAGTGGATGCAGAAGATGCTGGAAACCAACCAGAATCAGCCGAATTTTTCGGTTGAGGAAAAACAACAAGTGCTGAAGAAACTCTGTCAGGCCGTTGTGTTCGAGCAGTTCCTTGGTAAAAAGTTCACCGGCCAAAAACGCTTCTCGTTGGAAGGAGCCGAATCATTGATCCCCGCATTGGACATGGTGATCGGGGAAGGTGCCGAACTCGGTATTCAGGAATTTGTGATGGGAATGGCCCACCGTGGCCGACTCAACGTACTGGCCAACATCCTCAATAAAACCTATCGCGACATTTTCTCTGAGTTTGAGGGAAAGGATTACGAAGACGCTGACATTGAAGGTGACGTGAAATACCACATGGGTTACACGTCTTACGTGAAGTGCGACAATGGTCATGAGGTGAAGTTGAACCTCTGCCCTAACCCTTCGCATTTGGAAGCGGTTGACCCTGTTGTTGAAGGAATATCCCGCGCCAAGATCGATCGGAAATTCAAGGGCGATAACAGCAAACTTTGCCCCATCCTGATACATGGCGATGCTGCCATTGCCGGCCAAGGTGTTGTGTACGAAATTGTACAGATGGCTAAATTGGAAGGCTATCAAACGGGTGGCACCATTCATATTGTGATCAACAACCAGGTCGGTTTCACCACCAATTACACCGATGGTCGTTCGAGCATCTATTGCACGGACGTGGCAAAAGTGACCCTTTCACCCGTATTTCACGTGAATGGTGATGACGCAGAAGCCGTGGCGCACACCATGCGCATGGCCATGAAATTCCGCCAAACGTTCAAAGGCGATGTTTTCGTTGACCTGCTTTGCTACCGCAGATACGGCCACAACGAGGGCGATGAGCCCCGTTTCACGCAGCCGAACCTGTACGACATCATTGCCAAACACCCGAACCCGCTCGATATCTACAAGAAGAAGCTGAACGCATCTGGTGTAGTTGGTGTAGAATTGGCTTCGCAGATCGAGGACGATTTCAATAGCCTGCTTCAAGAAAGGCTAAACGAATCGAAAGAGATCGCCAAAGCAACCATTACCCAGTTTTTGGAGGATACTTGGAAAGGCTACCGTTTTGCAAAAAAGTCCGACTTTGAAACATCCTTGGAAACAGGCGTTCCACTGAAAGAGCTCAAAGACGTGGCCACGGCCATCACCACCATTCCGTCCGACATCAAGGTCTTCAAGAAGATGCAGAAGATCATTCAGGACCGTAAGGATATGGTTTTCAGCACCGACAAACTCGATTGGGGAATGGCCGAACTGCTGGCCTATGGAACCCTTTTGAAAGAGGGTCATCAGGTGCGCATCAGTGGTCAGGATGTGGAAAGAGGAACTTTCTCGCACCGCCATGCCGTACTCAAATTGGAGGATACAGGCGCAGAGTATGTGCCGTTGGATCACTTGGGCGAGGGTCAAGGCGAATTCATGATCTACAATTCCTTGCTATCGGAATACGCAGTTCTCGGTTTCGATTACGGTTATGCGTTCGGATGCCCCAACTGTCTTACCATTTGGGAAGCGCAGTTCGGTGATTTCAATAACGGTGCGCAGATCATCATCGACCAGTTCATTTCATCCGCAGAAGAGAAATGGAAAGGCATGAACGGCCTCGTAATGCTCTTGCCGCACGGATACGAAGGCATGGGAGCGGAACACAGCAGTGCCCGTATGGAGCGTTTCCTCATGCTTTGTGCAGACGACAACATGCAAATGGTGAACTGCACCACGCCTGCCAACCTGTTCCATGTGCTTCGCAGACAGATGAAGCGCGAATTCCGCAAGCCGCTTGTCATTTTCACTCCGAAAAGTCTGTTGCGTCATCCGCTTTGCGTTTCATCGTTGAGCGAACTGGCAACTGGTCGTTTCCAAGAGTTGATCGATGATGCCTCGGCCGATCCAAAGAAGATAGAACGCGTTATTCTTTGCACCGGAAAAGTGTATTACGACCTTCTTGAGAAGCGTACCGAACTGAACGATGAAACGGTAGCCTTGGTACGATTGGAGCAATTGGATCCATTGCCTCGCAATCAGATAGCTGCGTTGCAGGAAAAATACGGTACGGCCGATTGGGTTTGGCTGCAGGAAGAACCAAGCAACATGGGCGCTTGGGCACACTTGCTGCGTAAACTGACACAGGTGCGTTTGCGCCTCATTTCCAGACCAGCATCTGGTGCACCGGCAACAGGTTCTGGTCAGCGTCACCGCGCTGAGCAGCAGTTGCTTATGGACAAAGCCTTCGAAAAGACCAAGATCACCGCTTGAACACAAAGAATCTGAACTGACATGGCATTAGTTGAAGTAAAAGTTCCCAGTCCGGGAGAATCGATAACAGAAGTAGAGATCGCAACATGGCTGAAAGCCGATGGCGACTACGTGAACATTGATGACGAATTGGTGGAGATCGATTCGGACAAGGCCACGCTGACCGTAAACGCGGAGCAAGCAGGCGTTATCAAGATCAAAGTGACCGAAGGAACCGTTGCCGTTGGCGATGTCATTTGCACCATCGACACATCAGCTGCTGCGCCAGCAGGAGGAACTCCAACTCCCGCCAAATCGGAAGCCGCTCCAAAACCAGTTGCGGAACCCGTGAAGGAGGCTAAAGCAGCCCCGGTGGTTGCCGAAACGCCAAAGAAAGATGCCAGTTACGCTGAAGGAACACCTTCGCCAGCGGCCAAAAAGCTTATGAGCGAGAATGGAATTGCCGCCAAACAAGTAAAAGCAACCGGTAAGGACGGACGCATCACGAAACAGGATGTGTTGGCCGCCATGTCTTCCGGTTTCTCGCTTGGCGATGCAGGTCAAAGTTGGGCTGGTGGCCGCGAAGAGCGTAGGGAAAAAATGAGTATGCTACGCAGAAAAGTTGCTGAACGCTTGGTTTCCGTGAAGAACGAAACGGCCATGCTCACTACGTTCAACGAGGTGAACATGAAACCGATCATGGATCTGCGCAACAAGTACAAGAATCAGTTTGCTGATGCGCACGGTGTGAACCTCGGCTTTATGAGTTTCTTCACCAAAGCAGTTACCGAGGCGTTGTACCATTTCCCAGCAGTAAATGCCATGATCGATGGTCAGGAACTTGTGTTCCACGACTACTGCGACATTGGCATTGCCGTAAGTTCTCCGAAAGGATTGATGGTTCCGGTTGTGCGCAATGCAGAGCAGATGAGCTTGGCTGAAATTGAGGCTGAAATCAAACGTTTGGCCATCAAAGCACGTGATGGAAAGATCAGCGTTGAGGATATGACGGGTGGAACATTCACCATTACCAATGGTGGTGTTTTCGGTTCCATGATGAGCACACCGATCATCAACCCACCGCAGAGTGCCATACTTGGTATGCACAATATCGTTGAGCGTGCGGTTGTGGAAGACGGTCAGATCGTTGCCCGCCCGATGATGTACCTAGCATTGAGTTACGACCACCGCATCATTGATGGAAAAGAATCGGTTTCGTTCTTGGTAAAGGTGAAGAACATGATCGAGAACCCGGCCACCATGCTGTTCGGTGGAAAAACGGGCGAGGAAGTTCTGCTAGGGCTCTAAACGAACTTTCAAATCTTCCAAAACCTGCTCAACCGCAGGACAGATTTCTGCATTCTTCATGTGCAGATTCAATAGCTGATGTTGCTTTTCGCGGTCGGTGTGAGGATATTCTCTGCACGCCTTTGGCCGGTTTTCGTAAATGGTACAGTAGTTATCTGCACCAAGGAATGGGCACGGCATCGACTTGAATACCTGATCGCCATCTTCATCCACTCGAACGTATTGTTCCACAAACTGCGCTTCCTTCATCCTCAGATGTTTTGACACGCGTTTGATGTCGGTATCTGTAAGAAGCGGACCTGTGGTAACGCAGCAATTGGCACATTTCAGACAATCGATACACGAAAAGGCTTTCTCGTGCGCATCATGAACCATCGAATCCAGTTGACGCGGATTCGTGCGCTTCAGTTTTTGCAGAAGTTTTTTCTGGTCGGCAGTCACGCCTTAAGGTTCACCCGTTAATGGCAACTACCTCCGTCACTTCGCCCGGAAGCCGATTCCTGAGCAAGGTTTCTATACCATTCTTAAGCGTTACGGTCGATGACGGGCAACCGCTGCATGCACCACGCAAAACCACGTTGACAACCCCGTTTTCGTAGCCTTTGAAGGTAATGTTGCCACCATCTTGCGCCACGGCAGGCGCCACTTCATTGTCGAGTATGGCAATGATCTTTTCCTCAAGGTCTGACGATGGTTCGGCATGCGCTCGAAGACTCTCCAACTGTTGGTCGGTAAGAACAGACGAATCATGAAGCTCGGAGACAATTATGCCTCCTCCATTCAGATACTCGCGAATGAACTCGCGCAGCTCCAAAACCACGTCTTCCCAAGGTACCATGTCATTCTTCATCAGTGTGATGAAGTTGTACTGAATGAACACACCCGTAATGAAAGGAAACTGGAACAACTTCGTGGCAAGCGGACTTCCCTTGGCGTCATCCATGCCTATGTATTCGGCCAATCCTTGTTCTAAGAGAACACGGTTTGCCACGAATTTCATAGTTGCAGGGTTCGGAGTGCTTTCAGCGTAAATGGTGTATGGAATCTGTTTCAGCATATCAATCAATTACAATTCTGCGTTGCAGCGAACCTTTGTCGGTATCGATACGGAGGAAATACACACCCTTGCTCAAAGCCGTAAGGTCGAATTCCTTCCTCCAGTAGCGTTGCTGACGCAATCTGTCCGAATAAACCCGTTGACCCAACGTGTTGTTCATCAGAATCTGAACATCACTTTCCGAGTCCAATTCAAGTTCAACGGTAAACATGCCTGTGTTCGGATTCGGATAAACCAACAGGTGTTGGTCAACAAGCCATTCATCTATTCCAACCCCGAACGGAACTACTATAATGGTTTGTGATGTGGTGGTGGTGCAGTTGTAGTTGATGGCGGTCAGTGTAATGGTGTACGTTCCTTCGGTGATGTACGCATGGATCGGATCTACCGTTGGATCGGCCGTTGTTCCATCACCGAAATTCCAAGAATACTGCGTTGCGTTAGAACTGTTGTTGGTCAACGAAACCGTACCCGAAGCCGAAAGCACAACAGTATCGGTACTCATTGAGAAAGCAGCGGTAAGACCAAGCTGCGTGCAATCCCAATTGACGTTCACCTCACTGTAGGCTGTATCAGAACAAATGCCGTTTGATACGATGAGGAACACAGGGCGAACACCCACAGCTGCGAAAGCGTGTGTCGGGTTCTGCTGATTGACCAAAGCAGTTCCGTCTCCAAAATACCATGTCCAAGAGTTGACCGTTGGTGTGGTTATGTCAAGAAACTGTGCCGATTGACCCAAAGTAACCGTAGTCGGTCCGGTGAAACCGGCATTGAGCTGCGGATAGGTATTGATGACCAACTGATCTGTTGCGCTGCAACCATACTGGTTGGTGATGATGACATCATAAACACCTCCTTGAGAGGTCTGTAGCGTCTGCTGCGTTTCTCCTGGAATCGTGATTCCCTCGTAGAACCATTCGTAGGTTGCACCTTGGTTCTGCGCGTTCAGCGTTGGAAACGCCTCGTTCTCGCAAACATTGATGTCGGCCCCGAGGAACACGGTTGGCTGACTTACCAGAACTTGAATTTCATCAGAACCCGAACAGCCGTCTTCTTCAACAACAGAAACCTCATACGTGCCGGGCAAATTCACTTCAAGCTCAATACTGTTGGTGCCTATCGGATTCCCATTCACGGTCCAAGCGTAATCAGCATTTTCAATTCCTGCATTCAGAACAGGCAGCGCATTTCCCGGGCAAATGGCCTGATCAGGCCCAAGGTCGACCGGTGAAATGGTGTAGATCTCCACTTCCACCTCATCCGAACCAGAACATCCTGGACCGTAGGTAATGGTGACACCGTAAGTTCCTGTAACCGTTGTTTCCAATGTTTCGAACGGAAGACCTGTTGGGAAGCCATTGAGCGTCCAAGCATAGGTTGCACCATCATTTCCATTTGCATTCAGAACAGGCAGATCGCCAAGGAAGCAGGCCCGTTGATCTTCTCCAAGATCGACCTGTACGTTTTCCAGAACATGGATCGTATCAATGGCCTTTGATGTTCCACAGCAACTTGTGGTCAGAAGTTGGATGACGTAATCTCCGGGCGTGTTGAATGTGACGGTTCCGGGATTCTGTTGCGTGCTCGAAGTAATGGATCCCCCAGGAATTGTCCATTCGTACGAATCGCCAACGAATGTGGTGCTCAGATCGGTCGACTCGCCTACACAGATCGTGTTGCGTGTGGCGTCAATAACAGGAGGGTCGAACGCTTCTTCGATCAACAGATAATTGGCGTAGAAATACGGAACGCCATCTACAATGAGCGTTAAATTCCGAGAGCCAAGAAGTCCGGAATATTGAACCGTGTCTATTTGAGACTGACTGTTCTGAGGACTTGCCCCGAATCCGAAGATCCAGTTGATAACTCCCGTGGCATCCGTTTCAACACGGACATTCGAATTGGTGCAACCAAAGTACTCAACGCGAATCTCCGGCTCCCAAGGGTTGTATATGTTCGGATCCAAAACGGGGTCGCCACCAAGCTGGAAGAGACCTGCAACCATTCCATCGGAGCCCCGGCCACCTTCGCCACCGACTCCACCATCACCTCCCCGGCCACCATCGCCACCTTGACCCACGTTGCAGCTATTGTTCGGCCCATTGTCGCCCAACGTTCCGCCTTGGCCACCATCCCCACCAATTCCACCTGGACCACCAGGGCCACCATTGCCTCCTAAACCACCGTAACCAGGCAAGTATCGACAATCTTGCACAACGCCATTAGCGCCATTGCTGTACGTGAAAACGCAGAAAACCCCTCCGCCACCTTCTCCACCGATGCCTCCGGTTCCATTCTGGCCGCCTTCACCACCACCGCCACCGCCACCACCGGCACCGGCCGTATTGTAAGCTGTGTCTGCATCGTAAGGCGCAGGACCAAACGTGGGAATGTACGGTTGAAGCGCAGCTGGCTCACAACCCTTGGCTCCACCGCCTCCGCCACCGCCACCACCAGCTCCATTGCTTTGACCGGGGTCACCGTCTTCACCGATTCCGGGGATGTAATACCCCAACCCGAATGACGCATAACCTTGAATTCCTGGTCCACCGTCAATTCCCTCGAGGCCGTCTGTACCTGGCTTTCCATGATTGAGCTGCGTGGCCAAACAGTTGGTATTCGCATACGTCAATTCGCACAGACCAACGCCATGTTGACCGCCTTGACCAGGACCGGAACCCTGACCATCAATGCCATCATCGCCCGGATTGGTGAATTCGCTATCTGGAATGATGACCCACTCGCAAAGGTTGATGATCGGAACACAGAATTCTTCGACCACGAATCCGCCCCATTCACCACCATTTCCACCAGCACCACCGGCATTGCTTCCGGGAAATGACCCTGAAGCACCTGCACCGCCCTGACGGCAACATGGACCTTCGTCCTCACCAGTTTCGCCATCGGCCCCATCAGCACCTGCCAGCCCTTGCTGACCCGGTGTGCCAGGCAAACCATCTGAAGCATTGCCCGTGATGATGATACACCGGGAAACATAATAGTCTGAACATCCGGAAAGATAGATTCCATAAATGCTGATGCCATTTGATGGCGCATCGTCAACCTTAATGGTCACATCCTGAAAACGGAAATTGCTCTGCCCGATGGCTTGCACCGCAATAAGTGCCTTGTTCACCGCATCAAAATCGTTTGCATCGCGATGCAAGATCGTGGTGTCTGCATTCGTTTTGATCCAAGTACCTTCTTCGAAACCGCCCTCTATCACCACGTCAGAAGGAATGTCCAACGGTGACGAAAGGCCATAAACACCATGCGCCAAACGCATATGATTGTTCTGAGATGAAACGAGGCTGAATGCGTAGAGGAAGTCAGCCGGATTGTCGCGGGTGCCGGTTGTACCTGAAGTGGCTCCGTTGGGAGAAACGAAGATGATACCACATTCCTGCGCGGTGGCAGAACGAAGCATCAACAACATTAAAACGAGGCTGAAAACGTATTTGACGGACGTGTTCTTCACGAAGTACAATTTTACGCAAAATCCATCGGTGCACGCCATGAATGGATCACTGTTCCGAAAGGGTTTCGCATATTTAACGGATACTTGACAGGCCGGTTGTTTCTAAGATGGGATTGATAAGAACGCTGAATGGCAAAACCCCGCAGTTGGGTAAAGACTGTTTCTTGGCTGAGAATGCCACGCTGATAGGTGACATTACCGCAGGCGACAACTGTAGTTTCTGGTACAACTGTGTGGTGCGAGGCGATGTAAACCAACTGATATTGGGTGACCGAGTGAACATTCAGGACGGAGCCGTTGTGCATGGCACGTATCAGAAAAGTCCTACCAGATTGGGAAATGACGTGTCGGTCGGGCACAACGCAATTGTGCACGGTTGCACCATCCACGATAATGTGCTTATAGGAATGGGCGCCATTGTAATGGATGACGCAGTGGTTCACTCGGGCAGCATTGTCGCGGCCGGTTCGGTGGTTTTGGAACGAATGGTTGTAGAACCCAATTGCATCTATGCGGGCGTTCCGGCCAAAAAAGTGAAAGAACTTGAACCGAACATGGCGTTGGAGACCATGAAGGAGATTGCCCGTAAGTACACCATGTACAGCGAGTGGTACCGAAGCGGCCAGTAATTGACCAAAAAAACCTATGACAACAATGATCGGATCGGAAGTACGTAATATCAACAAATCACTCACCATGACAGTCCGAACCATCTTCTTGCTTTACCTGCTGTTGTCGATCCCGATGCTGATGTTGGCCGAAGATCATTTCGACCTGACACCTGTGCCTGAATGGGTGAAACCGGTAGAGATCCCGACCAATTCGAAGGTTTCAAAGTACGATGTGCTCGGTGGCGCTTACACGGCCCTTATCGATGAGCAGTACAATTTGGTGAACGAGGCCGACTTCACGCATCTTGTGATAGAAATAGTGAGCAACGCTGGGGTTGGAAACGCCTCCGAGATCAGCATTCCATATGATACAGCCTACCAACACCTCGATTTCCATTATCTGCGCATCTGGCGCAATGGCAATATGATAGACCGTACCGATGAACTTACGTTCGAATTCCTTCGGAATGAGAACCTGTTGGATGCGAGCATTTACACGGGACAGGTTACTGCATACGACATTCTGGAAGACATACGAAAAGGCGACCGCGTGGAATATGCTTACACCATAACGGGCGACAACCCAATTTTCGAAAAGAAACGGTTCCGATTCATGCCCTTGGAACAGGCCAATCCAGTAGATCGACTTTCGCTTCGAATCATTCATGATGCGGCAGTGAAATTCAAGCAGCGATGCCACGCTTGCGATAGCGTTCAATTGCGTGAATATGACGAAGCTGGCAACCACATCATTGAACTGACGCGTGATAATATGCCCGCAGGAGATTTTGAGGAAACTGTTCCTGCCTGGATGTTCCCTTACTCTTATTTCAGCATCAGCGATTTCGGTTCATGGGAAGATGTGAATGCTTGGGCCACTCGCGTTTTCGCGCTCGAAAAGGAACCGCAGCTTGACGAGGTGATCGCTGAGCTGAAACAAGGAAACACAACATTGGAAGCGCAGATCGATGCGGCCATCAACTACGTGCAAGACGATATCCGTTACATGGGAATGGAAAACGGCATCGGAAGCATCAAGCCGTTCTCGCCCGATCAGGTGATAAAACAGCGCTTCGGTGATTGTAAGGACAAATCACTACTACTTTCCACCATCCTTCGTAAACTGGGCGTTCAGGAGGCTTATCCTGCCTTGGTCAATACGGCCATTTACAGAGGTGTGGAGAACATGCTGCCCGGTGGACAGGTGTTCAACCACTGCATTGTGCATTTCATTCACAACAAGAAGGACCATTGGATCGACCCAACGCTTTCACTTCAAGCGGGTGGTTTCTCAGAAATGAGCATACCTGATTATGGCCGCGCCATGGTAGTCGGTCATCATGCTTCGGCATTGAAGGATATGAAGATCCACGACCGGAAAACGAGAACGGAAGTAACCGAGGTTATCACTTTCAACGATTTTGATGGCATGGCCACGATGATCGTGGAAACACGCCACTACGGTATGACTGCCGACATGATGCGTTCGACATTGGAGTACATTTCGCGGAAGGAGTTGACGGATCACTACCGCGAAAGCTATGGTCGCATGTTCCCGAACATTCAGAATGCGGAACAGGTGGTCATCGATGATGACGAAGACAAGAACATTCTTACAACCCGCGAAAGCTACCAACTGACCAAAGTTTGGAAACCGTATACCGAGAACAACTTTTCGGGGCATCGTTTCAAGTACGAACCCTTGGAACTATACAATTACGTAGGGCAGACGGAGTGCGAACCGAAGGACCATCCGGTTCAGGTGCCTTTCCCTTCCAATTTTTCGCAAACGACCAAGATCCATCTTCCGCAACCACTCAAAGTAGACCGTGAAGAAGTGAATTTTGACAATGCCGCATTCACATATCGCAGCGTTATCGACCCCGTCAATGAATCATTGGTTGTTCTGAGCTTCGATTACCGGACCAAGGTTGATGAGATCGGTGCCGATGCTTTCCCTGAAGTGTGCAACGACCTGAACGAAATTGCCGGGCAGGTTGCCCTTATCCTCACCTACAGCAAGTTCACGGTTGACACAGACAACTTCAGGAAAGCACTCAAATCTTACGACCCAAAGAAGGACAAGCGCATCGAAACAAAGCCGTGATGGCCGACCACAGTCAGTTCGTACTCATTGCAATTCGTTCTCGAACACCTGAATATTGATTCCTGTAAGTAGCGTGCTGCCAGCGTTTCCGCTTGCCACCACCGTGTATGCACGCTGCTCAGCGAATGTGTTCGGCCAAAGGTCGTATAGCGCAGTTGAAGTACCAGTTTCCCGAATCTCAAGTTCATAAGAGCCGGCAGCATTGGTAACGTAGTTGGTTATTGCCGTGTTCGGGTCACTGCCATAAAAAGGCACATCAATGAACAATGGCGATCCTCCGGTGGTGGCCAGATCGAGGTTCGGAGAATCGTGGGCGAAGTTCATGAACCGCATGGCCGTTGAACCCGCATTGGGAACCGGAATCTGATCTTCGGCAATGTAAAGGGAAACCCCGGTAGAACTGTTAACGTCAGTGTAAACCACTACCGTATAGTATTTGCCATCTTGCCACGGGGGCGAAGTGATGGTGGCATACGTTGTGGGAGACAGGCCAGTACCTTTTATGACGTAGTTTACGTTCTCCAGATACGCGATGGTGTAGCCACTGTGATTGCCATAACCTACCGGGCCCACATCGTGGTTCACTTCAACGTTGTCTACAACAATGGAACCTGCGTTGGGCGCTGCGTTAATATACATCACGTAGGCCTCCTGACCTTCAGGGTCATTAGAGTCGGTATCGCAACCAGTTAGAACAGTAAGTGTGGAAAAAAGAAAAATGAAGGGAATGACACGGTTCATGGACGATTGAATTTCTACTCCTAAAGTAATCTAACCAATGATCGACCAAACCTTTCAACAACAAAATTTCGGTCGTTTGATGATGTCACATTCAATTTGCCGCTCAGTTATCGCTCACCGGATCTACTGTGCAGAACTCTGATCTTATCTCACTGCCAAAGAAGATGGATGCATGTTCATCGAACGCGGTCGGATCGTCAGTGGTCAAAAACCTGCGCGAACCGCCCTTGCTGCACGCCTTTTCCATTTCCGGATGACGATGCAGATAATCTTGAAGACTGGTCGCTACGATCTCACCTTGAGAAACAATACTTACACCTTTGGGAATGTGTTGCGCGATCTTATCTGCCAACAGCGGATAGTGCGTGCAGCCCAGCAGAATGCTGTCGATGCCGGGTGCCTGATCCATCAGCTCGTTGACGTACTTCTTCACGAAATAATCTGCTCCTGCACTCAAGTATTCGTTATTCTCAATAAGTGGAACCCACATGGGGCAGGCCTGCTGATGAACCTCCAACTGTGGGAAGGTTTTGCTTATTTCAATGGGATATGAACCGGACATGACGGTTCCCACCGTTCCGAGAACGCCAACCTTACCCGTTTTGGAATAGTTGCCGATAACCTCTGCCGTAGGTCTGATGACCCCCAACACGCGGAGCTTAGGATCCATTTTCGGCAGGTCTTTCTGCTGTATGGTTCGTAGCGCTTTTGCAGAAGCGGTATTGCACGCCAGAATGACCAACGGACAACCAGCATCGAATAGCTTGAAAACACATTCGCGCGTATAGGAATAAACCGTTTCGAACGAACGCGTACCATAAGGAGAACGGGCATTGTCGCCCAAATAGAGGTAATCGTATTGCGGAAGCAGTGCGGCCACTTCGCGCAGCACCGTTAGGCCACCATAACCCGAATCGAATATGCCAATTGGCCGAGTGTCCATATAAAAAAAGACCCGCCACTGCGGACGGGTCTAAAATTCATCAAATATCCGTGAAGTTCTTACAGCTTCAATTTGGCTTTAACATCAGCCATAATGTCTTCCGAATCCTTAGCGTAAAGCAGTACGCCAACTGAGTTATCAAAAATGTAGGTGTATCCTTTTTCAACGGCCACTTCATCAATTGCCTTACGGGCTTTGTCGATGATCGGAGTAAGCAATTCCTGCTCCTTTCCTTGAATCTCTTCCTGAGCCTGTTGTTGGAACTCCTGAATTCTACGCTCAAGGTCAGCGATCTCTCTCACTTTCGTGTCACGCACGGTTTTGATCATGTCTTTTTCGCCTTGCTGAAAAGCACCGACTTTGGCTTCGTACTCTTTGCCCATTGCTTCCAAAGCACCTTGAAATTCCTTGGCAAAAGCCTCCAATTCCTGCTCGGCCTTGGCCTTCTCAGGCATCAATTCCATCAAAGCTGCTGAGTCAATGTGTCCGAACTTCTGCTGGGCAAATACTGGCGCTGCAAATACCAATGCAGCAATTATTACAACTATCTTCTTCATTATCTGATTTTTAAGGGGCGCAAACTTAATTATTTATCCTCTTTGTCGGTCTTCACTGAAAAGCCCAAGGCATCAAGCACATCGTCACTCAGGTCGTACTTGGCACTTGTGTAAAGCATGGTAAGGGTTCCGGCCTTGTCGAAAATGACGGCATATCCTCTTGAGTCGGCCATTTCCTTGATGGCGTTATAGATCTTATCCTGAATCGGCTTTGTGAATTCCTGGCGTTTCTGGAACAGATCGCCTTGAAACCCGAATCGTTGCTTCTGTTTCTCTTTGGCTTCCTTCTCCTTTTCGATGATCTGCTCTTCGCGTTTGCGTTTCATGTCATCCGTTAGCAGAATCTGTTCTGCCTGATAATCCTTGTACATCCTGTCTATCTCGGCATACATCTTTTCAATCTCCTCCTGCCATTGAACAGATATCTCGTTCAATTGCTGCTGTTTCTGCTGATACTCGGGAATATTCTCAAGAATGTAATCGGTATCTACATAACCGAAACGCTGTGCCGATGCACTTAGTGCGAATCCGAACAGTGTGAGTGTAAAGACGATCCTTTTCATGTTGCTATGCATTTAGAATTGTTGTCCGATAGAGAAGTGGAACTGCCCGGGCGCCATGTCGGGTCTTCCGGGCACATCATCAAACCTCCAACCATAGTCTAGACCCAACAGGCCGAACATTGGAAGGAAGATACGAACGCCTACACCCGCAGACTTCTTCAATTGATATGGTTTGAATTCATTGAAGTTCAACCAACTGTCTCCAGCTTCAGCAAATGTTAGAATGTAAACGGTGGCTTGCGGATTTGGCGATATTCTGTACCTGAGTTCCAAGCTGTATTTTGTAAAGATCGTTCCACCGAATGAAGGTGAAAGCGAATTGTTGTCGTAACCACGCAATGCAACGATCTCTCTGCCATCCAACCCGAAACCGCTGAGTCCATCACCTCCAACGTAGAAACGTTCGAAAGGTGCAATGCCCAATTGGCGATTGTAAAGTCCGAGGAATCCGAATTGCATTTTGGTCTGAACAACCAAATTCTTTGCCAAACTGAGGTACCACTTGGCATCGAATTTCCATTTGTGGTATTCGATGAGTTTATATTTCTGATTTGCATCGGCATTGCTATAATCAATTCCGCTGAAGGCAGAGAAAGGCGGTGTCAATTCAACGCTACCAGAAAGAATGGAACCATAAGTCGGGAAGATAGGGTCGCTGATGGAGTTACGTGAGATGGTAAGTGTGTAACTGACCGTGTGCGAAGTTCCGTCTGTAAACCCGGAAATGAGGCCCAAATAGTTTTCGAGAATGTAGTTCTGGTAGCTGATCTCGTGTTGCATTACGAAGAAGTCATCTGGCCACTTCATTCTGGTTCCCAAACCGACTGAAACACCCGTGATACGTATGGATTGACGGCCGGCCTGGTCTTTGGCCACACCGTTTGACTGAACCGAATGATAAGCTGAAATACTCAGCGCGTTTGGCTTTCGGCCGCCTAGCCATGGCTCCATGAAGGAGAAATTGTAAGATTGGAAGAACAATCCGTTTGACTGTGCACGAAGACTCAACCTTTGTCCGTCTCCGGCAGGTAGGGGCTTCCAAGCGCCCTTCTTGAACATGTTTCGCAACGAGAAGTTGTTGAACGCAACGCCCAACGTACCAACGATACGTCCAGCTCCCCAACCGCCCGAAAGCTCAATCTGATCAGATGGTTTTTCCTCGACCGTATATTCAATATCAACCGTTCCATTGGCAGGATTCGGCTTAGGGTCCACACCCAATGTTTCGGCATTGAAGTAGCCCAATTGTGAAAGTTCGCGCTGTGAACGGATAATGTCTGAACGACTGAAAAGCTGACCGGGCTTGGTGCGTATTTCACGCATGATCACGTGGTCGTTGGTCTTGGTGTTTCCAACAACCGTAACGCGATTGATGGTGGCCTGTTTGCCCTCGCGAATGCGCATTTCAAGGTCAATGCTGTCGTTGACCACCAATATTTCAACCGGGTCTACATTGAAGAACAGATATCCGTCATCCAAATACAACGAACTAACATCCCTTCCATTCGGGTTCATCAACAGGTTGGCATCCAATCGGGCCTGATCGTAAACGTCACCTTTTTTAATCCCAAGAACCTTACCGAGTGTTTCTGAGGAATACTTGGTGTTTCCTGTCCAAGTAATATTCCTGAAGTAGTACTTGCGACCTTCCTCCAAGTTGATCTCCAAGTTTATGGAGCCATCCCTGTTCCCATAGACCGTATCGCTGATGATGCGCGCGTCACGATAACCCAACTGGTTGTATTTGGCTATCAGCGCCTTCTTGTCATTCTCATATTCCGCTTCAAGGAATTTGGAAGTCTTCCAAACTCGCCACCACTGCCGCTCTTTGGTCTCCTTCATCGAACGCTTCAACTTGCCGCGTTTCACCTCTTCGTTACCACGCAGAATAATGCGCCCGATCTTGACCTTCTTCTTGCGGTCCACATGGAAATCAAGGATAACAGAGTTCGGTAGTGTGCTGTCGTTGACCGTTTCCGTTCTAACCGATGCGTTGAGGTAACCCTTGTCGATGTAATGGTCTTTGATGATGTTCTCGGTGTTGATGATGAGGTTGTCGGTCACCACCTTTCCTTTGATCAGATGAATCGATTCCCGGATGTCGTTAGCATCTCCTTTTTTCACGCCTTTCAACGCAAATTTGCTCAACCGCGGACGCTCTTGAAGCTGAATGTCAACAAAGATCTTGTCATCAACGATCTTGGTTACGCGGATGTCAATGTCGCTGAATAGGCCTTGATCCCACAGTTTACGGATGGCCTCTGTAATGCCGGCACCAGGCACCTGTATCTTCTCTCCTACGCTGAGTCCGGAAAGAAGCACCAGCACCTTCTTATCAAGATACTTGGTGCCCGAAACGGTAATGCCACCGATCTCGTACTGCTTTGGCGCAGCATAGTCGATCTTCGAATCGCCACCTCCCACCGAAATCGAATTGTTCTGTGCCTTTGCTGGAACTGAGAAAACCATCAGCACCGCAAGCCACAATAGCACTATATGAAAACTGCTACGCGCTAACTTGCTCACTGATCTTTCCAAATCTTCTTTCTCGTCCTTGATAATCGACTATTGCCTGCTCAAAGTCAGTTCGCTTAAAATCCGGCCAAAGCTTGTCGGTGAAATACAGTTCCGCATACGCGATCTGCCAAAGCAGGAAATTGGATATGCGGTGTTCTCCACTGGTTCTTATAAGCAGTTCTGGGTCGGGCATCGGAAACGTGCAAAGATGCTTATCGATCAAAGACTCATCGATGTCTTCAGGGTTTAACTGACCTGATTTAACATTTTTTGCAATGCTCTTGATCGCTTGCACCATTTCCCATTTTGACGAATAGCTGAGTGCCAACGTCAAAGTCATCCGCGTATTGTGTTTGGTCAGCTCAATTGCATCCATCAGTTCGCGATAGCACGATTTCGGAAGACTTCCCAACTCGCCAATGGCGTTGAGTCTGATGTTGTTATCTGTAAGCGTTTTGGTCTCTTTGTGTATGGTGCGCACCAACAACGTCATCAACGCATCAACCTCAATCTTAGGACGATTCCAATTTTCGGTCGAGAATGCATACAGCGTCAAATGACCTATTCCCATCTCGGCAGCGCATTCTACTGTTTCCCTTACGGCTCTCACACCGTTGTTGTGACCGAAAGTCCGCAGCTTGCCTCGCTGCTTGGCCCATCGACCGTTGCCATCCATGATAACGGCCACATGACGAGGCAGTCTACTTGGATCTATACGTGGGTCTATGGCCATCTATAAATTAAAAAACGCCCCGAAAGGCGGTGCAAATGTACTCTAATGAAGGCCAATTACTGATACGCGGGGCATTTTGCCGGTTTTGCCTTGATGTTCATGGAAAGCGATATGAGCGCAAACGAGTACCAATCGTTGGTTTTCGAGTTTCCGCGCTGCCTTCCTTCCAGATCATCATCCACCAATGACGATCTGTTGGCAAGTTCGTAAGCAATATCACCCCTCTCCGCTTGAATCACATCGGGCGAGGCATACGTTCCACTTACATCATCCAAGTAATCGGTAAAGGCGAACCGCATGCCCCACTCCAACCCCACAGTGAAGGTTTTGGAAATGTTGCATTTGACGCCAAGTCCGAAAGGAATAGAGGCTGTGGTGAGCGAATACTTCTTCCTGTCAGGATAATAGGTTGTGCCCTGACCCTCGGTGCCCAATGGTTGAAGCTCATACTTGTGCCCATCACTTGCCACAGTTGTAGGATTGAACTTGAACAGAGCAATACCACCAAATAGGAACGGGGTAACGAAATGCTGCATATCGCCCGGGGCGTATTTGAAGAAGTTGAACTCACCTGTTATGGCAAATTCATACAACCACGATTGAAAGTTCAGGTTTCGATCGAGCTGAGACGGTACTTTAGACTTTGCATCATCGCCTTTGAGGTAGCCCAACAGAAAGGTGCCTCGGGCAGAGAAACGGTCATTGAAGTTGTAGCGGTAATAAGCACCACCGCCAGGCATTACTTGCTTAAACGGGATATCTGGATTAAGATCGCCCATGTAGAACGACACGCCACCCAAAAGTCCGAATTCGGAATACTGCGCGTTGACTTGAACAGTCAAGGAAAAAACCACACTTGCAATCAGGAAAAACCTCTTCATCACCACTTTGGCAATCACCAACATTAGAACTTCGGCAGACCTTTTCTTGTAGTTCTGATCTTACGATTATACGTTATCGTTAAGAACATGTATGAATCAAGATCAGTGGGGTCTCCACGCTGCTGACCTGGGCATGTTGAACACGCACCAGGGAAAGAATCAATACCACCGGGAACAGCTGCCAACGATGGGTCTGCCAACGCCTTCGCGATCGGATTATTGTTGTAGCCCATAGCATTAATGGAAGCCTGATCGATGGACCCTCGCGCTTCGCCCTCTTTCGTGTAAACGTAAGAAGTGCTCGTGTCATCCATATAATCGGTAAACGTCTTACGTAGACCATATTCCAACCCGATGCTGCTCTTCTTGTCAATGGTGTACTTCATCCCAATACCGAAAGGAATGGCGAACTGCCACAGCGAATATTCTTGACGGGAAGGAACGAAGCCCTGTCCTTCAGTGTGTAAAGGCTTGAGCGAATGCCACTTGCCTTCGTACTGAGCCATTGGATTCATGTAAAGCAATGCAACACCTGCAAAACCGTAAACATAGACCTGACTTCCCTTGCGTCCACGACCCCTAACACGTCTGATCTTGTAACGGCTGCCAATGGATTCCTTCATCCACGAAACCTCCACTTGAGTGGCCCATTCTACGATCGGGGAACGGAAGTGTATGTTTCGGTTGTTCCTGAACGGTTCTTTTGTAAATCGGTCGTCACCCGCCACCTCACCGAAACTGAAACCGGTTTTGGCCGATACATATTGCGAAATCTTGTATCGGAAACCCAGATTCAGCACGTAACGGGTAGAAGCAGCATCAAGGTCAAAGAACCAATCTGAACCGATCTGGTCGCGTCCACCCACGTCACCCAAGAACTGTGTTGCACCCAAACCGGCAACCCACTCATAACGCTGACGCTTCCAGCGCTGCGCATTGGCAAGCGTGGGCAAAATCATCATCAGTACTAAAAGGTATTTGAGTCTCATGCGCAAATCCTACACTCTTACTGGCGTAAGGATGCAAATATAGACATTAATGACAAGTCAAGTGGTTGATTTTGTGCTCAATTGCGTCTATCAATACCCCACATCAGCTTGTTACGAAGCGTTTCGAAATAGTCTTGATCGCCAAACCGCACCAATCCAACCTTGAATGATGCCTGAGTTATGGCAATTTCTACATTCGTTTCCACTACTTTAGATTGCGAATCGAGCGAAATGAGGAAGTTCGGTTCGGTGGCTTCAACCTTCAACGTTATCCTTCTGTTCGAACTGATAACCAACGGCCTTACATTCAGATTGTGAGGCGCGATAGGTGTGAGCACCAGATTATTCGTTGATGGTACAACGATAGGTCCTCCGGCACTCAACGAATAACCTGTTGATCCGGTCGGAGTGGAAACAATTAGGCCGTCTGCCCAATACGTGTTCAAGAAAAAATCATCCAAATAAGCATGAACCACCAACATGGATGATGTGGCGCTTTTGTGAACACTCACTTCATTCAACGCAAAGTTGTCTGTTCCAAATGGCCGTGTCTGCGTCTCGGCTTGCACAAGCGTACGCTCATCTACCATGAATCGGTTTTGAAGAATGGAATCAAAGGCCGCATTGCAATTTTCGGATGGCGTGCTGGCCAAAAAACCCAAACGGCCAATGTTAACTCCCAAAATAGGTGTTCCGGAAGCACCGACCTTCCGAACCGATTCGAGTATGGTACCGTCACCTCCCACACTTATCAGCATGTCGAATTGACCGCCTCTGAGTTCACTCAACGGGAGCGCGTCAGCGCCCAAGTGCGGCATGGCAGCCATCAGCTCGTCAGAAAATGATACCGAACCAAACTTCTTAAGGATGTTCGAAAGAACGCCACGGAACCGCTCTTGGTCAGCCCCACTTCTCAATCTTCCATGAACCGCTACACGCATAGATCAGATGTGCTTGGTGAAATGTAGGAAAAAACCATGTTCCAAGTTCTTGTTAAGGCTGTATTCAGCCCTCCACGAGATATCATAGAAAGTTACGATGTCGATACCTAATCCCCCACCGAGTAGCAGACTGCCGGCAAGCGGGTTCCCTTTGTTGAACTGCCTGTCGATCACATATCCCATATCGAAGTTCAGGTTCGCGTAAAATGCCAACGGAAGCGTGTTGAACTTATCCGATCTCAGGAATTTGAGTTTCACCTTTCGGAATGGTAGAATGGCCCATTTGAGCGAGGTTTTCAAAAGTCCGTAGTGTTGTCCATCTATGACATACAACTCATATCCTCGGACAAAATCGTTGTCATACCCTAACCCTTTCTGTAGCGAATAGGCCTGTCCATTGGTGGACGAAACCTTTATTTTCTGGGCATGTGCAAAATACCAACGCTTGTGCAGCTGCCAATACTTGGCATATTCCACTTCCAATGCCCAAATATCGATCGGGCTATCGAATATTTTGAAGCCATCTTTCCGCAGCCGCAGTTCAAATCGGTAGCCTTTCAAAGGGTAATCTGAATAGTCGGTCACCTCACGTTTCACATGGTATTCCAGCGAGAAATACTTGACCAAATTCTCACCCGCACCGAAATACGCAGGCTGCAATTTCGCCACCGAGTCCAAGATCCAAAAGTGCGTGTAGCCGATCTCCAATCGGTGAATGTTGTACAGATTCGGACGCCAGCGTGGTGTAACCGTGGCAAAAACCTCTTTCCTTATGTGTCTGTTCGGATTCTTGTAGAAGACGCGTTTGTTGTCGACAGAAGCATAAGCCACCTCATGACCCTGACGGTAACCACCTTGAAACTCGATTCCCCATTTCTGCGCTCGGTCCAGATACGGAATTTCATAGCGCAGTTCATACTGATTGTTGTAGCCGAAGCGCAGATGAAGCGTCAATTCTTCACGCCTTCCTCTGAAATTGCTCCATTTTACCAGCGTGCCGTAGTCCAATCGGTCCCATCGCATGGTCTGAACCCACTCGCTGAAATTGCGGTCGGCAAACTCCACAAACGGCACAGGCCAAACGTACCAGCGTTCCGTTACCCGTATCACGACATCAATCTCTGTTTGACTGTACCAACACGTGTCAACTTCCACAAAATTGAATAGCTGTAGGTTCCACACGTTACCCTTCGAGCGCTCCAAGTTGTACGCCAGCTGTTCGCGTGGTAAAATATCTCCTTCCTTGAAGGTCATTTCGCGCATCAGAATGCGCTTACGGGTTATCTTGTTCCCTTCAAACGTCAGCGAATTGATGGTCACCAAATCCTGCGCGGCCATATGCAATGGTACCACCATCAGCATTAAGAACAGAAAACGGATGGGGAAAAGCGTCACTTAGATGTTGATGTACCTCATCAGCTCGTCATAACGGCCTTTGAGGTCCTCAAGATGCGCACTTTCTTGGAAATAGGCTATCACCTCAAATCCGTATCGCTCCAAACTCTGTACAATGGAACCGACTTCTTCGCGGTTCACTTTCAACGTCAGCTCCAGTTTTGCGGTCTCCGGACGCTCAAAAACGTAGCTGCTGAGCACGCGAGCATTGTTCGACTCCACCACGTGTGCAACCTGCGCCAACGAATAATCATTCTTGTTCATATTCAGAACAATGATGCCGCCCGGCTGATTGATGACCGCCAATTCCTCAAACTTGGTCACAAGGTCAAAAAGGGTGATGCAACCCAAGTATTTCTCATCCGAACTGAGCACAGCAACCACCGAAAGGTCGGTGCTGGCCATTTTGCGGATGACATAGTAGATGTGCTGTGATTCCAGTACAAAAACCCTGTTCAGTACATCCTTGGAGGCCAAAACAGTATCATCCTGAGCCCCATCCAAAATATTGTCTTCGCTAATAAGGCCCAGATACTCTGTTCCATCAACTACGGGCAGATGCGACACTTTGAACTCGTCCATCCAGGCCAGCGCCCTTGCCTCTTCGTCTGTAGGGCGAAGTGGTGGAACAACTTTAGATATGAGCTCTCTGGCAAGCATGTGTCTGAACCGCTGCAAAGTAAACGCAAACACTTACGCATTTGTTATACGCTTCGGCAAATAACCAACATCAAAATGTTTGCCGAACCATAAATTTGACCGCTCATGTCAGGCACCAAACTCAGCGTAAACATCAACAAGATAGCCACCCTGCGCAATAGCAGAGGCGGAAGTGTTCCAAGTGTGGTCGAAGCCGCCATCAAGGCGCAACTGTACGGTGCGGATGGCATTACCGTGCATCCGCGACCCGATGAACGCCACATCCGCTATCAGGACGTGCTCGACCTGCGACCAGTGGTACATACGGAGTTCAACATTGAGGGCTACCCCAACTCCAAGTTCATGCAATTGGTGTTGGATGTAAAACCCGAGCAGGTAACGTTGGTACCCGACCCTCCGGGCGTTCTCACATCAAACCAAGGGTGGGATACTATTACACATGCCGCCATGTTATCTGATATTGTGGCAACGCTGAAGGCCGCGGGCATCCGTGTTTCCATCTTCATAGGTACAGAACCGGACCTGATACGGGCGGCCAAGGAAACAGGCACCGACCGTATTGAACTGTACACCGAAAGTTATGCAAGCGGCTACACCGAAAACCGCGATGCGGCCATTGCCCCGTTCGTTGCAGCAGCCAACGTTGCCAATGAAATGAAGCTGGGCATCAATGCCGGGCACGACCTCAGTTTGCAGAATCTGGCCTTCTTTGCCCAGATCATTCCCAACCTGTTGGAGGTTTCCATAGGGCACGCCCTCATTTCGGATGCCATTTACTTTGGACTGTCGAACACGGTGAAAATGTATAGCAATTGCCTGCGCTGACCCTCAATTACAAGGAATACGGTGAAGGACCTGCATTGGTCATTCTGCACGGGCTGTTTGGCTCGCTCGACAATTGGTTCTCCCTCGCAAAGGCATTTGCCGACACACACCACGTTTACCTGGTAGACCAGCGCAACCACGGACAATCGCCACACACCGCAGCCCATACCTATGCCGATATGGCTGACGACCTTTTCGGCTTCTTTCAAGACCATTCCATAACGGATGCGGTCCTGGTAGGTCATTCCATGGGTGGCAAAACAGCCATGACCTTCGCTGCCGCCTATCCGCAGTTGCTCCGCAAATTGGTGGTGGTGGATATGGGGGTTAAGGCCTATCCCGTACATCATGACCTTATAATAAGAGCCATGCAGGCGGTTGATGTGGAGAACATCAGCTCACGGAAAGAGGCTGAGGAGGAATTGGCACGATTGCTTGATGAGGGCAACGACACCCTTCAATTCCTTCTGAAGAACATCTATCGAAAAAAGGAAGAAGACGGAACGGCACACTACGCCTGGCGCTTCAACTTGGATGTGTTGGCAAACGATATTGAGGAAATGGGCCTTCCCGTCCTCAGAGGTTCTGATGTTGAAACCTTGTTTCTCTATGGAACGCGCTCAAACTACGTGCAGGAAACAGATATCCCTTCAATTCGACAGCTTTTCCCAAATGCACACTTCGAAACCCTCAACACAGGGCATTGGGTGCATGCGGAGAATCCGGAAGGTTTTGTGGAGAAAGTGAACAGTTTCCTCGCGAGCCATGACGCGGCCTAAGGAAACGTAACGTAGATTTTTCCTGTGGTGGAAAGCGGTGCAGTAGGGTCGCTATCGAATTTGGCCTGCTGACAGGCTGATTTGGCTTTTACGAACAGGTACTTGTCGTCCGTGGTCTTGGTGCCCGGTGCACCCGGTTCGGCACGAAGCACGTTCCCGTACTTGTCGATGGTCACTTCCACCACCACAACGCCTTCATCTTTGGTGCCGAGGCCGATCTTCGGGAAACTGATGAGTTTGCGACCTTCCATCTCGTATTCATACTCCTTAAAACCGTCTTTGAACTTCTTGCGGTTGCTGATGGCGGGCAGGGATGCCGTTTTCTCCTCATCGTAGAAATGAACCGTGCGGATGTCGGAGATCAGCATTTCAACGGGTCTTCCGTTGTGCATCATGGTTAGGGTTGGGCCCTGCATGGATTTCACTTCGCCCTTCTTCTGTGTGCCGTCTTTCATAATGACGGTGTGCTGCGCTTGCGCGGAAGTGAAAAGGAAAGAAGAGAAAAGGAGAAAAGGTATTGTAAGACGTGACATGGCGTGAGTTTTTCCGAAGGTAGAGCGAATAGTACGCCATGAACGGAAGGAGGTGTGTGAGTATTTCACAAGGAAGTTTTGATAATTGACCCCCTCGGCCTGCGGCCACTCCCCCTTTCAAGGGGGAGAATTGGCACGTTGATCTAACGTTTGAACGAAGTGACAGCTCCCCTCCTGGAAAGGAGGGGTTGGGGGAGGTTTTTTATTACTCCACCACTACCTTCTGCACCGAGCGCTGGCCGTTCTGTGTAAGCGCCTCTACGAGATAAATGCCGCTGGGCAGACTGCGGACATCAATGGTGCCGCACCCTGAGCGGAGCCGAAGGGTAGGCAAAACCGCGCGCCCAGCCACATCACGCACCCAAACCTGTGCAAGCGGTGTGCGGCTTTCTATGGTAAGGTTGGTGGTGGCGGGGTTGGGGTAGATGGAAATGAGTTCAGGGTCTTTCTGCTCTACGAGGCCAACTGTAATACATGAAGAAGCCTGACCTGGATCGGCATAAATGGTAATGCCATTAACTACTATTCCCGTGTTATTCTGAGAAGCCTGCCAAGAATTGCCACATAAGACGAGTGACGCGCCACCCCCATTTGCTTCCTGGGGCCAAGGGGGATTGTCATCATAAGACATGGAGATGTATCCTTCAACATATTCGTGGACCACGGAAATACTATCCCCTCCATTTTCAAGTTGGCCAGCCGACCATTGGTAAGCCTCAATTCCAAACGTGTTTTCGAATGCTACGGAATCTTTCGCGACAATAATGTAGTCACCATTAGAAATTGATGTACCAGCATAAAATTGAAATTCTACCCCCGAACTAATGGAAAAATCGTCCAACGGGAAGGGGCTTCCTGGTACGTCTGCCCTTAACTCAATATAATCAAGGCTATCTGATGTTCCCGTTGGATTAAACATAACTTCAGTAATTCTCAGAAGTGGTGGTGGGGGCGGCTGTCCTTGCACGGTTAAATGCAAGCACACAATCAAAACGATAAAAACCAAGTATCTCATCTCTCAAATTTATAGGATTTCCCCGTTTTACCCTTGCCCGTGGAAATGCTCAAAAACAATTCTCGCTTTGGCCTTGCCAACGGCTTCGGCCAGTTCGGCCTCGGAGGCTTCTTTTACTTTTTTTACCGAGCGGAATTTCCACAGCAACTGCTGCGAACTCTTGTAGCTGATGCCTTTGATGTCGGTAAGCTCTGACCTGACCGTGGCCTTGGCGCGCTTGCTGCGGTGGTGCGTAATGCCGAAACGGTGTGCCTCGTTGCGCGCATGTTGTATGATCTTGAGCGTTTCCGAACGCTTGTCGATGTACAGCGGCACCGAATCGCCCGGGAAATAGATCTCTTCCAGCTTTTTGGCAATGCCGATGATGGTGACCTTGCCGCGCAGTCCGAGCGCTTCGAGGCTCTTCACTGCGCTGCTCAGTTGGCCCTTTCCACCATCAATGACGATGAGTTGCGGCAGCGGAATGCCCTCATCCAACATGCGTTTGTAGCGTCTGTGAACGACTTCTTCCATCGAAGCGAAATCGTCCGGCCCCACCACCGTTCGGATGTTGAAATGGCGGTAATCGCTCTTGTACGGTTTGCCGTTGCGGAAGCAGACCATGGCCGCCACTGCATGATCGCCCTGAATGTTGGAGTTGTCGAAACACTCGAAGTGGCGCGGCTGCTCCTTCATGCGCAGGTCCTTCTGCATCTGCTCCATGATGCGCGTCACGTTGCGCTCGGGGTCGAGGATCTCGGTCTGTTTGTCCTTGTCGCGCTTATAGGTGAGGGCGTTGCGTTGCGAAAGTTTGAGCAGCGTGCTGCGGTCGCCCCGCTGCGGAACGGTGATCTTCACGCTCGGAATTTCCAGTTCCATTTCGAAGGGAACGATGTATTCCTTGGCATCCGACTCGAAGCGTTGCGAAAGCTCAATGACCGCCATTTCCAGCAGTTCCTCATCCGTTTCGTCCAGTTTCTTTTTCAGTTCGATGGTGTGCGCCTGCACAATGGCGCCCTCGATCACCTTCATGTAATTGACGTAGGCCGATTTTACGTCTGAAACGATGGAGAACACATCGGCATCCGAAACCACAGGGCTCACCACAGCCGACTTGCTCTGGAATTTCTCCAGTATTTCGAGTTTCTCTTTGACAAGCTGCGCTTCCTCAAACTCCAGTTTCTCCGCGAATTCGGACATGAGCGTTTGCAGGTGTTCTCGCACCTCGCGGATGTTGCCACGGATGATCTTCTTCACATTCTGAATGGCGAGGTCGTAGTCGTCCTCGGTCTGTTTGCCCACGCACGGCCCTTTGCAGTTGCCGATGTGATATTCCAGACAGACCTTGAACTTATCAGCCTTGATGTTCTCTTTCGTCAAACTGAGGTTGCACGTCCGAAGTGGATAAAGCTGCCGCACCAGTTCCAAAAGCGTGTGCATCATCTTCACATTGGCGTAGGGTCCGAAATACTGCGAGCCGTCCTTGATCACCCTCCGTGTGGGGAAAATGCGCTGATAAGGTTCCTTCTTGATGCAGATCCACGGATAGGTCTTATCGTCCTTCAGCATCACGTTGTACTTGGGCTGATGCTGTTTGATGAGGTTGTTCTCCAAGAGCAGCGCATCCAGTTCCGAGTTCACCACAATGAACTTGATATCGCGAATCTGCCGCACAAGTATGGCTGTTTTGCGGCTATCGTATCGGTCTTTGGTGAAGTAGGACGAGACGCGCTTCTTCAGATTCTTGGCCTTGCCCACGTAGATGATCTTGCCGTCAGTATCGAAATAGTGGTACACTCCCGGAGACTCGGGAATCGTCTTCAGAAGGGTCTGAATATGCTCGGGTGCCTGATTGACGCTCACTGTACAAAGATAACTTGAGGCAATGCGTACATTTGGTCGTTCACTTAATCTGACACATGAAAAAAATATTACCCCTTTTTGTTCTTGGAACGACTATTTCGGCCCAAGCGCAGATCGTTATCGATCAAACTGATTTCCCAACAGCCGGCACTTCCTACTACATGGCAAACGATGGCGAGGTTCCTGCCGGAATAAACGTGGGAAGCGCAAGCACCACTGCCCAAACGTGGGATTTCAGCATGCTTGTTACCGACACACTTTACACAGTTTCGTTCTACGATCCGGCAACGGTCGATCAGAATGGCGATTTCCCAACAGCCGATATCGCATTGGACCAATTCGGTGGTTATGCTTTCGGTGAATTCACTTCCAATTCAGTTCAAGTGATCGGCATTGCTGCTGATTTCGGTGCTGCATTGGGACTTCCGGTTCCATTTGAGGCTTCTGTACCTGCTGATGATCCTTGGAAGATATTCGAGTTCCCATCTTCAAACGGAGTTGCGTTCACAGACACTGCCATATTCGACTTCCAGTTCGGTTCTGATGGCTTGGTGCCATTTCCGTACAATTTGGCATGGGATCCAGACTCCATCCGCGTGCTGAGAACGTACTATTCGCAGACCGAGATCGATGCCGAAGGAACGTTGACAGATGTGTTGGGCGGAAGCCACAACGTACTCCGTCAGTTCGTTGTCGAAACCTCTATTGATAGCATTTGGGGTTACATTGCTGCCAGCGGTTGGGAACCTGCTCCAAACTTTGCGGGCGTGTTTGAGAATCCACAGGTGACCACAGATTCCAGCTACCGTTTCATCGGTAAAGAGATCGGTTACATTGTGGTGGAGATAAACGTTGATGGAGACGGTGTTCCAACAAGCGCCAACTTCCTGAGCGACCCATCGCAGTGCTGCACCGGTGTAGAGGAGATCGTTGCTGCAGGTCAGAACATCATTTATCCGAACCCTGCTATCGATGAGGTGCGCGTAAGAACAGGTGGCGATATCTATCAGTTCCAAGTGTTTGATATGAGCGGCAAACTGCTGCTTACCGCGCCTGTGACGTATGACGGTCAGGCGGTGAAACTGAACGCCCTTTCAACGGGTCTTTATGTTTACCAAATGGTTGACGATAGTGGAAGAATGGCCCACACTGGCCGTTTGAGCTGCATCAAGTAAGGCTTCTCGTAAAAGCGCAAAGCATTAAAAGGGCGTAACGAATACCGTTACGCCCTTTTTATTCTCCAAATCCAAGAAAATCTTCTTTGCGGCTTAGCGCCTTGGCGAGAGATCAAACAAACCTCGGGTCGGTTTCCATCACGTGGCCGCAGTTGGTGCAGGTGCGCAATTTCTCTGAGCCGTAGAACTCCTTGAAACGTGGCTGAAAGTCCTTCTCAATGTTGGTGAGCGGAAAGTAGGTTTCGTGCAATTTGGTGTTGCACCTGTCGCAGAACCAAAGCAACCCGTCCTTCATGCCGCTTCCTTCGCGCACACGTTCAATCACTAATCCGATGGAGCCTTCAGTGCGGCCGGGTGAGTGAGGCACTTTGGCTGGCAGAAGGAACATTTCGCCTGCTTTTATCGGAACATCAACGGCCTTTCCATCTTCTTGAATGCGCACGTTGATCTCGCCTTCAAGTTGGTAGAAAAGCTCTTCCGTTTCATTGTAGTGGTAATCCTTCCGCGCATTGGGTCCACCAACTATCATCACGATGTAGTCGCCCGACTCGGTGTACAGGTTCTTGTTGGCCACAGGCGGCTTCAGCAAATGACGGTTCTCGTCTATCCATTTCTGCAAATTGAAGGGTTTTCTGATGGCCATCTGTGCGCGTTTTGTGTTCGGTCAAAGTAAGGAAATTCAAGTAGTTTTGACCAAAGCCCACGTCATGAGGATCGATCTGAAAGGAAAGCGCGCGCTGGTCTGCGGAAGCACGGCAGGAATAGGAAAAGCCGTGGCTCTGCAATTGGCAGAGGCAGGCGCATCGGTAACATTGGTGGCAAGGAATGCCGACAAACTCCAAGCAACTTTAGGTGAACTCAGCACCGATGAAGGGCAACAACACGCATTTCTGGTGGCAGATTTCAGCAGGCCGGAAGAATTGAAGGCAACGCTTCAAAGCCACATGCGAGCAGGCAACACCTATCACATTTTACTCAATAACACGGGCGGACCTGCCGGAGGTAAAGCGGTGGATGCGGCATTGGAAGAATTCGAGGCGGCTTTCCGATCACATCTGCTGTGCAACCACATTCTTGTGCAAGCGTTGGTCGGTGGCATGAAAGCCGAAGGTTACGGCCGCATCATCAATATCATTTCAACCTCGGTAAAGGTACCGCTGAGCGGATTGGGCGTTTCAAACACCATTCGTGGTGCGGTGGCCAATTGGAGCAAGACACTGGCCAACGAATTGGGGCCATTCGGCATTACGGTGAATAACGTGCTGCCAGGCGCCACAAATACGGAACGGTTGAGTTCCATCATCACCAATAAATCCAACAAACAGGGCATCAGCGAAGCCGAAGTGGAAGAACACATGAAGGCCGAAATTCCGGCAGGGCGCTTTGCCGAAGCGTGGGAAGTGGCCGCGGCAGCAACATTCCTTGCATCGCCTTTGGCGGGCTACATCAACGGCATAAATGTGCCGGTTGATGGTGGAAGAACAGGGTGTTTGTAATTAGCTGATCAGCGAATTAGCAAATGAAATGATCAAGTCATTTGCTAATCTGCTAATTACCCCATTTGCTAATTGGCATCTCACTCTTTCGCAAGTAGCTTAAACCCTTTTCCGTGCACGTTCACCAGTTCCACTTCGGGGTCTAAGGCCAAGTGTTTGCGCAGTTTGGCAATGTAAACGTCCATGCTGCGTGCGTTGAAGTAGCTGTCGTCTCCCCAAACCTTGTTGAGCGCGTAGTGGCGGTCAAGCACATCGAATCGGTTTTCGCAGAACAGCAGCAGCAGTTCGGCTTCTTTGGTGGTCAGTTTCAGTTCCTGACCATTAAGTCGCAGCACCTGCGAATCGTAATCGAACAGGAAGTTGCCAACTCGGATGTTGTCGCGCTTTTTCGGTTTGGCCGCTTCGGGTAGCGTTCTACGCAGAATGGCCTGCATGCGCATCAGCAGTTCATCCATGCTGAATGGTTTGGTGATGTAATCATCGGCCCCCGAACTGAACCCTTTCAGTTTGTCGTCCTTCATGCTTTTTGCCGTCAGGAAAATGATGGGCACCTGCTTGTCTGTCTGGCGGATCTCTTCGGCAAGCGTGAAACCGTCTTTGATCGGCATCATTACATCCAGAATACAGATGTCGAACCCGCCCTGACGGAATTTGTCGAATCCGACCTTTCCGTTTTCGGCCAAGGTGGTCTGGTAGCCTTTGGCGTTAAGATAATCGCGAAGAAGCATGCCGAGGTTCGGGTCGTCTTCTGTCAACAGTACTCTGATCGGTTCTGCGCTCATGATTGCAATAGTTTATGGGGGATGAATAGTTCGAATCTGCTTCCTTTTTCGGGTTCGCTCTTTACGGTTATCCAGCCGTTGTGCTTTTCCACAATGGCTTTCACATAGCTGAGTCCAAGGCCGAATCCTTTTACGTTGTGAATGTTTCCAGTTGGCACGCGGTATAGTTTCTCGAAGATCTTCTTCTGGTTCTCTTTCGATATGCCGATGCCGTTGTCTTCCACATACACCACCATGCCTCCGTCCTCGTTGCGGGTGCCCACTTTTATCACAGGTATCTTTTCGGTGTATTTCAGTGCGTTGTCAACCAGATTGAAGATGACGTTGGTTATATGAATGCGATCGGCCTGAACCACGCTGTGCTGCGCCTGTAGGTCGGTAATGAACTCTCCGCCTCTGCGCTCCATTTGAATGCGCATGTTCTGCAACACCTGGCCAATGATCTCATGTACGTCCAGATCCTCCATCTTCAGCTTCAGCTCGCCTTTGTCCATTACGGCTGTTCGTAGCACGTTTTCCACCACCATGGCCAACCGCTTGTTCTCGTCAGCTATCACGTTTATGTAGTTGTCCACAATGCCTTCGCGGTTCTTCAGGTCGGGGTCGCTGAGTGCCTGACAGGCCAACGAAATGGTGCTGATGGGGGTTTTCAGCTCATGCGTCATGTTGTTGATGAAATCGTTCTTGATCTCCGAGACCTTTTTCTGCCGTATGATGGTGGTGACGGTGAACGAGAACGAGAAGATGATGACCAGAATGAACATGGCCGATATCGTAAGCAGCAGCCACATGGTGCGCAGCAGGTACTTGTTCTGGTTGGGGAAGAAGATGCTGAGGAAAACAGGTGGTGAGAATACGTTTCCGGGCGTAAGGTTGATCTTGTGCTCACTGGCGCGCACACCGTCCATTTCGTAATCATTTGCTTTGACGAAATAGGCCTGCATGAAGGGGTCGAAGACGCCATACGCGTAATCTGCCCCGATACCTTTGTCTTTCAGCTGTTCGCGAAGCAGCGAATCGAGCGCGGTGGTGTCAATGCTTTGGTCATGGCCCGAAAGATCCACGTTCACGATCTCCTCGAAGATCTCGTTCACCATGTCGGCCCGTTTCTCCAACCATGTCAGATTCATCATTTGCACTTGGCGTATCGAATCGAGATACCATTCGCGGTCGTTGTCCGTTTCGGGCAATTTGGGTTTTCGAATGGGGCCATAGTTGGGTGTTTCAAACCGTTTCTCGCGGCTGCGCTTCACCCAAGTGCCCATCGAATCGACCAGGAATTCCTCGTAAGCACTGATCTCGAAGTGTGCCTGACCGCCATCGAAGAACACACGCATCTGGTCGTTGCCCGAACCATTGGGCCACCATGTCGGGGCGTTGCTGGCATTTTCGGTTCTGCGATCAGCAATCGATGGGGCCACGGGCACTTTCAGGTTCGGGTTCTGAAGCAACAGCAAACTGTCGTGCGTCTTGGAAATGGCCCGATTGATCGAATCCATCTGCGATACCAGCTTTCTGCGTTTGGACCGCAGATCCATTTGCAAAGCAAGGCTTTCGGCCGTTTTCAGCTTATCATACCGGTAGACCACATCGCTCAATGCCTCGTTCACCGTGGAGTGGAACTTTTGCTGGCGCAGCTTTACGGCACTGTTAATCCAGTACACCTGCACCCCGATAAGCCCCAACAGGGCCACGGTCATCAGTACAATGGTCGCTTTGATGGTATTCTTGCCCAACACCACAAAATTACGCTTGCCGATAGGGGCTTATTGCGCGGTTAACACAATTTAACGCCTTGGCCCTTTGCTTGCAGGCCCGCGGTGTAAACATAATTTTACCGAAAACTGAAGCGATGCAGAAGCTGCTGAACTACATAGATGGTGCATTCCTTGAACCGAAAGGCGGGTCATTCATTGACAATTACAACCCTGCCACCGGCAAGGTTTTCTCACTGATCCCCGATTCGGATGAGGCGGATGTGAATTTGGCCGTGGAAGCTGCACAGAAGGCATTTCCCATTTGGTCGGGAATGACACGCGAAGAGCGTTCACGCCACATGCTGAACGTTTCTGACCGCATCCGCGAGCGATTGGACGAGCTGGCCATGGCCGAATCGGTCGACAACGGAAAACCCGTTTGGTTGGCCACACGGGTCGATATTCCGCGGGCTTCGGAGAACTTCAAATTCTTTGCAACCGCCATTCTGCACGACAGTTCCGAACTGCACGACACGGACGGTAAATACCTGAATTACACCCTGCGGCAGCCCATTGGCGTGGCAGGCTGCATTTCGCCATGGAATCTGCCGCTCTATCTTTTCACATGGAAGATAGCTCCGGCATTGGCCGCGGGCAATACGGTTGTGGCCAAGCCATCAGAGATCACACCCATGACGGCCTTTTTGCTTTCGCAGATCTGTGATGAGGTCGGATTTCCGAAAGGCGTTTTGAACATTGTTCACGGTCTGGGCACCAAGGTCGGGGCGGCCATTACGGCACACCCCAATGTGCCGATGATCTCGTTCACAGGTGGAACGGCCACCGGAAAGGCCATTGCCTCGGTTGCTGCGCCCATGTTCAAGAAGCTGTCGTTGGAGTTGGGCGGCAAGAATCCGAACATCATTTTTGATGATTGCGACTTGGAGAATGCGTTGAAAACCACCTTGAATTCCAGCTTTTCGAACCAAGGACAGATATGCCTTTGCGGTTCGCGCATTTACGTGCAACGAGGCATTTACAGCCAGTTTCGCGACCGATTTGTGGCCTTGGTGAAGGAAATGAAAGTGGGCGACCCCCTTTCGGCCGATTCGCGGTTGGGCGCGGTAGTGTCGAAACCGCATTTCGACAAGATCCTATCGTACGTGGAATTGGCGAAGCAAGAAGGTGGAACCGTGCTTTGCGGTGGTAAGGAGGCCGCTACGGATCTGGGCGGCTGGTTCATTGAACCGACCGTCATCGAAGGACTTTCGGAAACGTGCAGGACCAATCAGGAAGAGATATTCGGCCCAGTGGTAACGCTGCAACCTTTCGACACCGAGGAAGAAGTACTTCAGTACGCCAACGGAACAAAATATGGGCTGGCCTCAACCGTTTGGACCTCCGACCTCACCCGTGCGCACCGCGTGGCGGCACAATTGCACACGGGCATCGTTTGGATAAACTGTTGGTTGATCCGTGATCTACGCACGCCTTTCGGTGGTGTGAAACACTCGGGTGTAGGGCGCGAAGGCGGTTGGGAGGCGCTGCGATTCTTTACCGAACCGAAAAACGTCTGCATTCCGTTGGGCTGATCACGGATGCAGTTTCAACGGGTAGGTTTCTTTGATCTTTACCCGTTTCGAAACACCCTTTGCCGCCCCGATAACCGAACCCGAAACCTGTATTTCCAATGTGGTCGGGTCGTTTCTGAACAGCGCATTCAAACCCATCAGCAGTGTTCCACCTATCAGCTTCTCTGTTGATGCGGTCATGCTCACCGAACGGCTTTCCGTAGCATTTGGGCCGATCTGCGTTGATTCATCATTCGTGACCGAACCGATGGTGTTTCCATTCACAGCAACGTCCAGATCATAACCTTTGATTGTGATTGGAAACGTGTTCGGATTGAAGATCTCCACCGTGAACGCGATCTCAGCGTCCGATTTCAGCACCTTTTTGATGTCGCAACAAACCACGGAACGCACCTCCAAAGGCTGCACGCTGGCGCATGACGAAAGCCATAGCGCGACAATTACGAGGATCAGAGATCGGAAAACCGTAGAAAAGTGTGGCATTTCTATGCAGTAAAACTACTTTAGTTCGGTGAAAATCGCCCATGGATCAAGGTAGCATCGGCATACGGCCCGAAGAGCAGGTGAAGCTGCTTTTGCGTGAGAATGAATTGCTGAACAACATCATTCAGAGCGCGGCCGATGCCATTTATGCCAAAGACCTCAGTGGCCGTTATGTCACCATCAATCCGGCAGGTGCTGAGGCTCTCGGTCGGTCGGTCGATGACATCGTAGGCAAAACGGATGAGGAAATTCTTGGTGATGACGGGGTATTTGCCATGCAAAAGGATGCGGAGGTTTTCGAAACAGGGAAGAGCATTACCTACGAAAGCCGTGCGTTCGGTGGACTGTCGAACACGTATTTCCGCACCAGCAAGGCACCACTTTACGACAATTCGGGCAACATCATCGGTCTCATCGGCATCTCGCGCGATGTGACTGCCGCCCGCTTGGCAGAAGAGAAGTACCAGTTCATTTTCGACAATGCCCCTATCGCATTCTGGGAAGAGGATTTCTCGCGGGTGAAACTGTATTTCGATGAGCTTCGGAAACAGGGCGTAAAGGATTTTCGGAAGCATTTCACCAAGCACCCTGCGGAGGTGGAGAAATGCATCGACATGATCGAGGTGAAGAACGTGAACCGCACCACACTGAAAATGAACGGTGCCATCGACAAACCCACCTTTACCAGAGGGCTCGAGCGCAATTTCACGCCCGATTCGGAGAAGATTTTTCTGGAAGAGTTCATTGCCTTGGCCGAGGGGCGCACGTATCTGCAGGCTGAGGGCGCGTTTGTCAATTTCAACGGCACCATTCTGGAAGTGCAGTTCAATCTGAACGTATTGCCAGGCCACGAGGAAGACCTTTCACTGGTACTCATTTCCATTGTAGACATAACGGAATACAAGCAGTTGACGCGCGAACTGAACACGTTCCGGCATCGCTATCAGAGCATTGTAGATGCGCAAACGGAAATGATCTGCCGCATCAACGCCATCGGCCGCGTCATTCTGCGCAATCCTTCCTTTTCGCGCTTTTTCGATTTCAAGGGGTTGGATGATGAAACTCGGTTCGTGTTGCTGTTTCCGCCAGAGGAACTGGAAAAATGCGAGCAGAAACTGGCGCAGCTCACAGCCACGCAACCCAGCGTGCGATTCGAACTGCGCAATTACGATAAGGACGGAAACCTGGTATGGCAACAATGGTCTGTTACCGCATTCTTCAGCAATTCGGGCATACTGCTCGGCTATCAGGCTGTTGGGGCAGACGTTACCGAGCGCAGAATGACGCAAGAGGCATTGGCCGCATCGGAAGCGCGTTGGCGCACCGTTTTTGAGCATGCCGATGACATGATCATGACGATCAACTCCGAAGGTTACATTCTCTCTGTGAACGACTTCAAGGAACTGCGGGGCGTAAAGTGGGCAGGAAAACGCCTCGATGAGGTGATGACGGCAGAAAATGCGAAGAGTGCTATGACACTGACATCCAAAGTGTTCGCAAGCGGAACGCCTCTGAAAACCGAGTACCGATTTGTGACCCGAAGCGGCAACAGCTGGTACTATGACTGCATGGTATCGCCCATACACCACGGAAATCGGGTAATAACGGCCATCATCATTGCGCGCAACATCACCGATACCAAAGAAGTGGAGAAGCAGATGCGCGAGGCGCTGATAGAGGGTCAGGAGAACGAACGGATGCGCGTATCGCAGGAACTGCACGATGGCCTTGGGCAGCTTTTTACCGCCATCAAACTCAACCTTCAATACCTCAAATCGGGTTTGGGTGCCGATACCGAAGCACGCGTTGCAGACCGACTGAAAGCCCTGGAAGACAACATTGGCGTGGCCATTACCGAGGTCAAGAACATATCGCGCAATCTGATGCCCGATGTGCTTTGGCAGTTCGGTCTGAGACCGGCCATAGAAGACCTGGTGGCCAAATGGAACGAGACCGCGCATATGACCATTACGCTCGAAATGGTGGACATGAACCAACGATTCTCCCCAGATTTGGAGAAGACTGTTTTCAGAATGTGCCAGGAACTGCTGAACAACGCCATCCGACACGGGCATTCCAAGCAGATCTACCTGCAACTCATCAACCATGGCGATTCCATTGTGGTCATGGCTGAAGATGATGGCAAAGGATTCGACCCTCGCTCTGTTCTCAGCGGTTTCGGCCTTCGCAACATCCGCTCGCGGGCCGAAGTGATTGGCGGCACTGTTGAGATTGATTCCGCACCAAGGGAAGGTGCCGTTATCACCATTGAAATACCTTTGACCGATACTTTGAGAAAATGATACACGTACTGATCGCTGATGACCACGAAATGATACGCAACGGCCTGGCCTCTTTGCTGAGAGACGAACCGCAGATAAACGTGGTGGAATATGCCCGCACCGGACAGGAAGCCGTGGAAAAATGCGGCCATCGCGACATTGATGTGGTGCTCATGGACATCATGATGCCCGTAATGAACGGAGTGGAGGCCACGCGCGCCATTCGCAAAGCGTTTCCCAGTATCATGGTGCTGGCCGTTACCATAAACGATGAGCCGCGCTTCATCAAAGAAGTGCTGCAAGCGGGTGCCTCGGGCTACATACTCAAACACTCCACCAAAGAAGAGATCGTGCGTGCTATAAAGGATGTGGCCAACAGAAAGCAGCATTTCAGCCTTGATGTGCTGAGTAAGATATCGGATGAATTTGCCCGTGGCAACGAAGTGGAACGACCCGTCCTTACCAAAAAGGAAGCAGAGGTGTTGAGGCTTATCTCGCTCGAATTCTCCAATCAGGAAATAGCCGAAAAACTCAACTGCGGCATCCGCACGGTGGATACGCACAAACGCAACCTCATCAAAAAACTGGAGGTGAAGAACGTGGTGGGGCTGGTAAAGTACGCCATGAAGATGGGCGTGGTCAATTCGTAAGCATCTATGAGTCATCTGAGGTCGGCCACTATCCAATTCGCGAAGGTCTTTGGCGTGGTCCTGCTTTACGTTGTGCTGTTCGAGGTGCTGGGCTTCGCATTTCTTAGGCATTTCGATCTTGATGGTGCACTGAGGCCGAACTGCGGAGTCCTCATGCGCGTACGGAATTACATTCTTGACCCAATCGGTGAAGAATCGCAGCCAAGGTATCTGCCTCAGCACACGGTTGGCTGGATAAACAACCCCCGCTTTACCATAAACGGCACCGAGCAGAATAACCGCATGGGCATTCGTGGCACGTTTCCTCCTCTTCATACGGCCAGCGGAACAACACGAATACTTTGCCTTGGTGGATCTACTACTTATGGTTTTGGGGTTAATGACCCGGATAGCACGTATCCGGCCTTGCTTGAAAAGACCCTGAATAGGCTCGATCCAAGTCGGAATGTTGAAGTTATCAACGGGGGATTGGATGCAGCAAGCTCCATTGAGGAACTGATGAATTACCTATTCAAACTCAGATACCTCAAACCAGATATCGTCATTATAAAATCAGGCGGTAACGATGCGGCAAATCTTTATGACCGCGCCAACACCTACTCGCCAGATATGGCCAACGTACATCAAGGCTATATCAGCATCCCGCGTTCAAACCCGAAGTTTCGATTTCTTTTCCATTCTCATGCAATATCGGCCGTTATGATCCTAGTCAATTACGTGGGCGTGCATCGGCAGGATGCGGCAATGCACGGAGTATTCGCAACTTCAACAGCCGACCAGACAGGCCTTTGGTTCGAACATGACCTGAACTACGTTCTGAGCCACAGGGAATACTACCATTTCCAATACAATTTCAAATTGCTTGTCAGTAGCATTGTTGCTGATGGTGCGCAGGTGATCTGCCTTCCGTTCACACTGAATCCTCATGTAACGAACGAGCCCGACTACGTGACATTGAACCATCTCAATGAAACAGTAATGAAGGAAACAACGCAGGCCATTGGTGCTCAATGGATCGACATTGATGCCAAGCAATTGCCTGTTGAGGGCTGGATAGGTGATGATTGCCACCTTAATGGTGTGGGGAATCATCATTTTGCCATGCAAGTTGCAACCGCCCTTATGAACACACCGAATTTGTATGAAGGGGCACCGTAATCATCGGATCTCTAGGCATACAGTGCTGGCCATTGCTGTGGCAAGCACGTTCCTTGTTGGGGCGCTAACTGCAGGGCTATGCTCGCCCATTGTGCTGGGAATGGACATTTGGCAGGCATTGGATTCCTTTCATGCGTTCCAGTATTTCCGCGTCAATTTCAGTCACTGCCTTCTTCTGCATCCCGATGACATATCAAAGAACAATTCTGAGTTCCAAGCATGGTTCACTCCGGGTGTTGCAGTAATTCCGTGGCTTGTGCAGACGCTTACAGGCGTTTCGCAGCATGACAGCCATTGGATGGTCAATGTCGTTTTCCTGTTGTCCGCGCTCAGCGGATTTTTCGTTCTGCTGCGCCAGATCGGGTTTTCAATGAATACAACCATCCTATCGGTCAGTTTTTACTCCAGCAATCTACTGTTACTGATGCCTTTCTGCCGATTCAAAAGCAACGACATTTACCTTCTAGGATACTACCCTTGGGTCTTGCTTTTGCATCATATGTACAGAAATAGGCCAAACTCCCTTGCACTGCTTGTGCTGCTGTTAGGCCCAATTGGCTTTTTTCTGAAGTCCTCGTTCCTTTTGATCTACTTGAACCTGATCTTGGCATTTCTTTCACTTTCATTGTTGCGTCAAAATTGGAGATCCTTGCAAATAAGCGAGCTTCTCCGTGCCGGTTTCCCACTTGTCTCGTTCGGCATTGTCTATGCCGTCTGCTATTTCCTTTTCATTGCACATGGCGAGCATTCTGGCCACCCGCGTATGCTCACTTTTCATCCTGCTTACCTGGTCACTACTTTCTCTGGACCTGTCACTTCCATTTTTTCAATGGACAGGGCAATTGATATTCTGAACGCTGAACATCTTCATGAGTTCCTCCTCGGACCGGAGCAATACTGGCTGTACGGCATTTACGCATCGGTATCGGTAGCGGCTGTGGCCATTTATCGACTGGTGTGGAGCATGCAGGTAGTCTCAGTCCAATTCCGCATGTGGTTGCTGGTGTTCATCTTTTTCACCATCACTTCCACACTTTTTCTTCACATCACTGCTTCCGGCATCGATTTTACAAGTCGGCCATATGCTCTCAGCGGATTTCTTCTGGTACCGTTCATGGTTGAATACGGATCGTCATCCGTAGGCAAAGGGTCGGCAAAGACACTGTTGATGATGTTTATCCTGTCAACATCCTTTGTGTTCAGCTATTCCATATTCACGTACCAAAAGATTGATTCTAAGAGCATTGCGATAGGACCGGTATCGGGGTTTCGAATTCGCTACCTGAATGATGACAGCGAAATACTGGGAAAGTTGAAGGACATTTGCGCAAGTGCAGACGACAACAGTGTAGTGATGTTGCCCAGCTACGGAATGTCATTGGAATTTTCGGATGTCAGACCAATAACCAACTACGAGAATTGGGATCTTGAATCGCAATTGACGCATCAGCCTGAGTATGGTGGCACTGTAGACAAACTACTTATATTGAGCAGGAAGGAATTCGGGACAGGCTCGGCTCAATTGTACCTATCAAAGTTCACCGATTATCACTCTGTCGAGTGTTTGGCACAGAGCTCCTCGTTTCAAATATTCGAACTAATGCCACAACGTCAAACACCATGAACCGAAACGATCATCAGGTAAGATTGATACTGGTAGGATGTGGAGCATGGGGAATGAATCTGCTGCGTGTGGCCATTGCCAACCGAGATTGTTCATTGGTCGGGGTTGCCGAGAAGAACCGTGAAATGCACGCGCAGATCAGACAGGAAATTGGAAACGGTGTGCCACTTTGCAACGACCACAAGGAGTTGGACCGAAGGCTACAAGGCAACTACGATGCCGTTCTCGTTGCTACAGAGGTTTCTCAACATTATCCCGTTGTTGACTACTTCCTGAATAGAGCAAAGCATGTTTTCTGCGAAAAACCATTGTCAGATTCGGTAATGGAAGCAGCCTACCTTGAAACACTGGCCAACGAGAAAGACCGAGTTCTGATGACGGGGCACGTGTATCTGTTCAATGACTGCGTCAGATACATAAAGGCTCGGATTTCGGAAGGAACGGTCGGAAAACTGATCGGTATTGACGCCAAAAGAACAGGTTATGGCCCATTTAGAGATGATGTGGGTGTCATTTTCGATCTGGCTTCGCATGATGTTGCCATGGCAATATACCTTACTGGAAAACTACCGGAAACCGTTCTTGCCGTAGGTTCCAGGACATGGAAACGGGCATACTTCGATCAATGTACCATCCTGTTGGAATTTGAGGATGGACTGTGCGCAACCCTCCGGGTTTCCATTGTCAATTACGCCAAAGAGCGCCTGTATTGCATCCAAGGAACGGAAGAAATGATTGTTTTTGATGACATGGCACCCCATGACAGAATCCGAATATACCGCAATCCCGAATCCGACAGACCGCATTCTGAAAGCCCGGTCAGAATCGATCCAAATGAACCGTTTTCGGTTGATATAATAGAAAAGGAACCGCTGGCAAACGAGATCGCGGCATTCATACAGGCCGTAAATGCTGAAAAAGACCCACTCTCTGACGCCCAATTTGCGGTTGACGTGGTACGCGTACTGGAAGCAGCTCGCACCAGTGCGTTGAACAACAGTAAACGCGTAACACTGGCGTTTCCACCACGCTCCGAAAATCCGATCTCAGAATGAAAGTACTGGTAACCGGTGGTGCGGGATTCATAGGAAAACATCTGGTGCGTCAACTGTTGCAGCGCGGATATGAAGTAACGGTGATCGACAGCCTTGAGCAACCAACGCACAACACTTACACAGCGCCCATCCTTCCGAAGAATGTAACGTTCATACATGGCAATGTACTGGACCACGACCGGCTGGAAGAGGCCTTGAACGGAGTTCAGGTCGTTTACTACCTTGCTGCCACTGGCGGATATACCGATAGCGTGGCCCGATATACAGAGCAGAACTCTTTGGCCATCAGCGTTCTTTTCGAAACATTGAAACGCAGATCGATCAGCCTCCATAAATTCATAGTCGCCTCATCCATTGCAGTGTATGGAGAAGGAAAATACCTCGGTTCCAATGGAATACCATTCTATGCCGCTCCCCGGGGTATTCAAAACCTCAGGAACCATGATTTTGCGGTCCGCGACCATTCGGGTGCTTCGGCAGAACCCATGCCTACAGACGAAATGGCACCCATTGAACCCAACACCATCTACGGGGTTTCCAAATACGATCAGGAGAGGATAACCCGCATTTTCTGCCAAAGGGAAGGTATTCCATGGGTGGCTCTCCGATTTTTTCTCACCTATGGCCCAGAGCAAAGCCTCACCAACCCATACACCGGTGTGGTGTCCATATTCTGTAACGCCATCTCAAACAATCGGCCACCCGTCATTTACGAAGATGGCCTGCAATCAAGGGATTTCGTTTTTGTGGACGATGTGGTAAGGGCCTTGATTACCGCTCTCGAAAATGACAATGCTCAAAATGAAGTGTATAACGTGGGTACAGGAATAGGCACTTCGGTCATCAGGGTAGCAGAACTGATCTCCGATGTACTCGGTGCAACGGTTCCCATCAAAGCCAACGGCATTGGAAGGCCCGGAGACGTAAGGCACATGATCGCTGACACAAGTAAGATCACATCCATAGGGTATACCCCGCAGGTAACAGTGGAAGAAGGGATCAGACGCTTCGTAGATTGGTACAGATCGCGCAATGAGATCAACACCTAAGGGAATATCACTTGTAATACCGATACGGAATGAGGAGTTGATCCTCTCGGCCAACGTACTTGTGTTGGCCGAGGAGGCCAAAAGGGTGTCGCCCAACTTCGAAATAATATTGGTTGAGAACGGAAGCACCGACTCCACGCCATCGCTCATGCTCCAACTCGTGGCCCAGCACCCGTTCGTAAGGGGATTTTCGTTACCTGATGCCGGCTACGGAGAAGCCATCAGATTCGGATGTCAACAGGCAACGTACGACATGTACATATTTTCAATTGACATTTCAATGGGACTCGACCTCATTGCCAACGCCTATGCACTGTTGCCAACGTACGCGGTGGTCAACGGATCCAGGTACCTTGACCCGCATAGTGTTGATAGGCCTTTCCTTCGGAAGGTAATGTCATCGCTTTCCCACCGATTACTCGGTCTGCTCGTAGATCATCCGTTCACAGACTTTGATGGTATAAAAGCCCTGTCCAAGGAATACATGATGCCTATCGTCACATCATTGGGTTCAAAAGGAAACTTCATGCATACCGAACTGTTGCTACAAGCAGCAAGTGCTGGCCTGCGGGTCATAGAAGTTCCCATTCCGCATGTAGACAATCGCTCCTCTCGGTTCTCGTTGTTTTCAGCCTCTGTCAATCACCTTTCTGAACTATGGTATTTTCTAAGAAGCAGAAGCGCCCTGCCGGTTTCCCAGCAAGGCGCTTCTCATCATTTACACTCAGATCAATGAGCCACCTGTAGGCGCTCTGTGTAGCGTACTCCTGTATCGGTGGTCACCACCAGAAGGTAGATGCCGGGCTTAAGGTCGTTGGTGGCCATTCTCAAGCTCATCACGTCACCATCCTCAAGCATTCCCAAGCGGTCTTCCGAGGCCACTTTTCTGCCGTCCATGGCATAGATCTCGGCCCAAACGTTGGCTGTTTCATCCAACATCAGCTCTATGGTCAACACATCGTTGGCAGGGTTCGGGTAAAGGCGTAGTGCAGCTACTTCCTCCTCCATCATTTCGTCATCCAATTTGTTGCTGCAAGAACCCAAGGTGTAACCGCTGTTCAAATAGCTGTTCACCTGGTTGGTGCGGATGCATTTGGTACGTCCGTTGCGGCACACATACACTTTTCCGCTTCCGCAGCGAATGTCCTCCACATTCACGCTGGCCACGTCTGAGGCCACACATCCGTTCGCATCTGTTACGGTAAGGGTGTAGTTGGTACTCACATTCGGGCAAACATTGATAACTGGCGTTTGCGCTCCCGTATTCCATTGGTAAGTGTATGGAGATGTACCACCCGTGGCCGAGCCGGTCAATGGCACACAGCTCATTCCGTAGCCTATGTAGATGTTTCTGTCGGGGCCTGCATTGGCGGTCGGGGCCGCGTTCACATGCACGGTCACTGCATCGTAGGCCGTATTGCCGTTGTTATCGGTAATGGCCACGGTGTAAACGGTAGTGGTAGAAGGCGAAACACTCACCGAAGCCGTGGTGGCACCATTGTCCCACAGGTAGCTGTAAGGCGCGCTTCCGCCAGTGGCCGAAGCAGCCAATGATGCGGCCGAACCGGCACACACACTTACATCGGCACCTGCATTGGCAATGGGCCCATTGGTACGGATGATCATATCGTCAGCACCATTGCAACCGTAAGGGGCCACGCCCACACCGCTGCCTTCAGCGCCCATCAGCGTAAGCGTGTTCGGCCTGCCAATGGTGGTAAAGGTGAAGGTGTAGCACACCTGCGAAATAGGGCCGCAGCTCGGATCAATGCACGCCCAAGTGCCATCCCAACCCGGTGCAGCATACGTGTCGTCATACAGTAGAATGTCTGACCCATAGTACAACGAAGCCAAGTAAACCGCACCTGTTGCAGGGCTGGTGGCCGTTGCCGGATACGTATTGAAAGCGGCTCCATTGTCCAATTGAACCGCCCAGCGACCCGTGTAACCAACGGCCCCGTAGTTGTAGCCCTCGCGGCCACTGCCCACGCAGAATTCAACGGTGTATTGATACACGTTTCCGCCCAAGTTCTGCTCAGAAATGAGGTGGAAATAAGAAAGATGACAGGCCTGTGTGGCTACGGGCATCGCCAACGCTGCCAGGCCGATTAGAAATGAGTAAACTTTTTTCATGACACTCGTTTTAGGATTGATTTCGATTACAGACCCAAAACTACCGGAGGCCAATCATGGCACGGGGTGCCAATGAACGGGTGTGCAGACTGACGGAATAAGTGTAGAAGCCGCCTGTCGTTGGTCGATGGCACCGGCCCAAACGCACGCCAGATGGACTATCAATGGTCGGGCATACGTTGCCATTACACCACCCCTACTTCATCTACCTGCTGCAGGTGCCACCGAGGAGTTGCTACTGGTGATACAACCCTAAGTGCCGCACCCTGAGCGCTGCCGAAGGGAAGGTGAAGAGAAAACCCCCGCACCGATGTTTCGGGCGGGGGTTTCTGTTGTAGTGGCACGCGTTACAGGTTGCGCACGTAGATCACCTTCAGTTTGCCGCCCTGCTGTGCGCGGGCATCCACCTCGAACTGTTTGGTAAGCGAGCCGAACAGGGGCGTAAGCTTCTCGAACCCGAAGTTGCGGCTATCGAAGTTGGGCTGTTTCTTCAATATCAGTTTGCCCACATCGCCCATAAAGGCCCATCCGTCCTCATCGGCCGCATCGGCCACAGAGGTTTTCAGCAGGCGCAGCACATCGGGGGTCAGTTTGTCAACCTGCCGTTTTTCCTTCTTGCCCTTTTCGCCTTTCTCCTCGTCAGCATGAAGTATTTCGAGGTAAATGAACTTGTCGCAGGCCACAATAAAGGGGTTTGGGGTCTTCTTTTCGCCAATGCCATACACCAGCATGCCTGCCTCGCGCAGGCGGGTGGCCAGTTTGGTAAAGTCGCTGTCGGACGATACAAGGCAGAACCCGTCCACCTTGTCGGAATAGAGTATGTCCATGGCATCAATGATCATGGCGCTGTCGGTGGCGTTCTTGCCGGTGGTATAGCTGTATTGTTGTATGGGGGTAATGGCCGTTTCCAACAGCACCTCCTTCCATTTGCCCAGTCGGGGGTTGGTCCAATCGCCATAAATGCGTTTGATGGTGGGGGTGCCGTATTTGGCTATCTCCTCCATCATCTCCTTAATGTACTTGCTGGGTATGTTGTCGCCATCTATCAGAACGGCCAGTTTGGTATCTTTTGTCATGGCTGTAAGGTAGGGTTAAAGAATGAGGCAGGGCCTACCGTTCGTTCCCTTGCTTATCGGGTACTTCAGCATATCGGCCTGCATCCATCCACCGCTCAAACCTTCTTATTTCGACCAATAGCCCAGAACATAACCTCATTTTACGGTGTTCCACGTACTTTTGCGACCCGTTTGTCGGGTTACTTCGCGCAACACGCCCCCAATGATGCGAACACTCTACGTACAGGTAATGCTGCTTCTGCTGCCGCTGGCCCTCTGGGCACAGACGCAGACCATACGTGGCACCGTCATAGACCAAGAGAGCAAAACCCCCATCATTGGTGCAGCTGTGGTAGTATTGGGCAGCGACCCGCTCATTGGCTCCACCACCGACATAGACGGTAAGTTCAAACTTCCGAACGTCAAAATAGGTCGAATCGACCTGCAGGTAACCTACCTCGGCTACGCACCACGTACCCTCAACGGTATTGAGCTCAACAGCGGCAAAGAGCTGGTGCTCAACATAGAGATGGTGGAAATGGTGGTGAAGCAAGAGGAAGTGGTGGTGAAGGCCGAACGCAGAAAGGAGGAGGTGATGAACACCATGGCAACCGTTTCGGCCCGCGTGTTCAGTACCGATGAGGCCACACGCTATGCCGGAACCCGGAACGATGTAAGCCGCATGGCCACCAACTTTGCGGGGGTGCGCGGGGCCAACGATGCCACCAACGACATCGTTATCAGAGGCAATTCGCCCACGGGGCTGCTCTGGCGTTTGGAAGATGTGGACATTCCCAACCCCAACCACTTCGGAAACCTCGGTTCTACGGGCGGCCCCGTCAGCATGCTGAACGCCAATGTGCTGAACAATTCCGATTTCCTCACCGGAGCCTTCCCCAGCGACTACGGAAATGGCATTTCGGGCGTGTTCGACCTGAAGATGCGGGCGGGCAACAACGAACGCCACGAGTTCCTCGGACAAATAGGTTTCAATGGGGTTGAACTGGGTGCCGAAGGGCCTTTCAGCAAAAAGTCGGGCGCATCGTACCTCTTCAACTTCCGCTATAGCACCTTGGCACTCTTCAAACTGGGCGGGGTCGATTTCGGAACAGGCGATGCCGTGCCCAACTACTCCGACATGAGTTTCAAGGTGCGCGTTCCTACCCAGAAGGCCGGCATCTTCGAGCTGTTCGGCATGGGCGGCATCAGCAGCATCGATTTTGTGGCCAGCCAGAACAAGGATGGCGGAACCAATTTCTATTCGCAGGGCGGCATCGATATTTACGACCGCACCAAGACAGGCGTTGTCGGCTTCTCGCACACCTATCTCTTCAAGAACGCCTCCTTCCTCAAGACCACCGTGGCCATGAGCACGCAGCTCAATCAGGATGTCATCGATTCGGTGGATGTGAGCAAGAACCCCTTCGACTGGTACCGCCAGAACTTTCAGGACCACCGCGTGCAGGGCCACATGTTCTACAAGCAGAAGATAAACGCCAAGCACAACTACAAGGTGGGGTGGCGCACCACGGTGTTCTACAGCATTCTGAAAGACAGCGCCTTCATTCCTGCATGGGAACGCTTCGAGACCATGACCGATTTCGAAGGCGTGACCGCGCTGCTGCAACCCTATGCCACGTGGCAATGGCGCTGGAACGATGCCTTTACCATGAACACAGGGCTTCACTTCCAGTACCTCACGCTCAATAATGCCTACGCCATTGAACCGCGCTGGGGCTTGCAATGGCAGGTGAATCCACGCCACCGCCTTTCGCTTGCCTACGGTCTGCATAGCCAAATGATGGCGTTGGACAAATACTTTCTGGTGGTGGAAGACTCATTGGGCAATGAGGAACGCCCCAACCGGAACCTCGATTTCGTAAAAAGCCACCACGTGGTGCTCGGTTACGATTGGGGTCTGCCCTTCGACATGCGTTTCAAGGCCGAAGCCTACTTCCAATACATTTATGATGCGGGCATCGATGTGGAAAGCAGTTCGTATTCCACGGTCAACGTGGGCAGCTTCAGCACCACCGGGCCCGAACGGTTGCGCAACGGAGGCACTGGCACCAACTACGGGTTGGAACTCACCTTTGAGAAGTTCCTGAGCCACGGATACTATTGGCTGCTAACCGCTTCATTCTATGATAGTAAGTACACCGCCAGCGATGGCGTGCTGCGCAACACGGTCTTCAACGGAAACTATGTGGTTAACGTGCTGGGTGGGTACGAACTGCGTTTGAACCGCAAGGTGCCTCGCGAACGCATCCCGAAGCCCAACCTCAACGACAAGCAGCTGGCCCGTTGGAACAAGAAAGAGGACAGACGTAAGAGCACGTCACATTCCTTGAAATTCGATGTCAAATTCACGGTGGCGGGCGGTTCGCGCTACACCCCGCTCGACCTTGACGCTTCGGCTGCCACGAAAAGGGCTGTTTACAATGATGCCGATGCGTTTGCCAATCAGTTCGAACCATACTACCGCCTCGACCTCGGGCTCACCTACCGCGTAAGCCGCAAGAGGATGAGCCAGGAGTTCAGCGCCAGTTGCCAGAACGTTACTGATAAGAAGAATCCGCTTTACGCCACCTACAACCCCGACCAGAATCGGTTGGAGAACATCTACCAATTGGGAATTTACCCGTTGTTGCAGTACAGGATACTGTTCTGACTACGGTTTATGTTAAAATTGGATGAAGTTGCGGTTTGCCCCAACAGCATCTTTATTTTAGCGCATTCAAAATTCCATACATGAAACAAACTTTACTTACTGCTCTTTACGCGCTGACAATTGTTGCAGTGGGCTTTGCCCCTGTTGTTGCTCAGCCCGGACCCGGTGGCGCAGCTCCGGTCATCATCACCGAGATCATGTACAATCCACCAGAAGCCGGAAACGACACTTTGGAGTTCGTTGAGATCTACAATCCTAACGTAAGCGCCAACGTCAATATGTCGGGTTACTATTTTTCATCGGGTGTTCAGTACACATTCCCCTCAGGCTTTATTCTTGGACCACAGCAATTCGCGTTGGTTTCTGGCGATTCTGTCATTTTCGAACAATGGTACGGTCTGCCTTCGTTTGAATGGACCGGTGGCACCGCCCTTAGCAATGATGGCGAAGGCCTGACCTTGAGAAACTCGTTAGGCGGGCTTGTGGATACGGTATTCTTCGATGATAACGCCAACTGGCCGTCATCTGCTGATGCCGGAGGTACCTCATTGGTCCTTTGCGACATCAACTCCGACAATAACCTGCCAGCCAGTTGGGCTGCGGCCACAACTTCAACCGGCCTGACGGTGAATGGCCTATCCGTTTTAGCGAACCCAGGTGCCTTGGCCAATTGTGCTACAGTTGGCGTTGCAGACGATAACGTCATCACCACTGTTGTTTACCCGAACCCGACCGAAGGTGCTTTCCGCATGTCATTCAGTGCTTTGGAGCGTAGCGGATCCATCTACGTAAGCAATTCGTTGGGACAACTGGTGTATACGCAAGCCTTGACAAGCGGTGCAACCAGTGTCAACGTGGATGCAAACTTGCAGGCGGGAATCTATATCGTTACGCTTGAAACAGGTGACACCACTGAGCGTCATTACCTCAGCGTGACGAAGTAAGTTCGACCTATCACATTCGATTTGAACAAAGCAGGGGTGGCCGATGGCCGCCCCTTTTCTTTTGCTTACACGCGCTATCTTCGTAATCATGAAATGGCTGTTTGCTCTGTTTCTTCCCACACTGGTCAATTCTTCGGCTGTGTTCTCGCAACCGCTGCCTCCCGGTTCTACAGCCGCAGCCATCACCGAGATCATGTACGACCTACCGGGTTCGGATGAAAGTCTCGAGTTCATTGAATTGCATAATACCAGCACAGAATTCGAACGCAATCTCAGCTACTACTTTTTCAGTTCAGGTATCGAGTTCACCTTTCCGGGTGGTTTCATCATTCCGGGCGATGCCTACGTGCTTCTGGTGAAAGATTCCATTGCCTTTTACAACGCCTACGGCATCAGTGGCTGGCAATACGAGGGCGATCTGGATGATGCGGGCGAACCGATCGTTCTGCGGAACAACTTCAATCAGGTGGCCGATTCGGTCAATTTTCGCAGCACCGCGCCTTGGCCCTCATTGGCAGCCGGACATGGGCATTCGCTCACCTTCTGCGAAAACGACACACTCGGCAACAGCGGACCATTCTATTGGACAACCTCCAACACGGCAACGGGACTTACTATTGATGGCGTTCCGATCTTTGCCGACCCTGGGAACGCGTGCTCAGAACCAAATTCCATTTCGGAAGTGAACCACCGGGCAACCGTCATTTTCCCGAATCCGACAAATGGCTCATTCGTAGTGCAATGGTCGAAGACGCAAGACGTTCAATGCATAGAAGTTTCTGATCTTCTGGGCCGAGTGGCTTCCAAGCGAAATGTTGCCACCGGAAGTACCACGATCAATTTTGAAATGAACCTGCCTGCCGGGGTTTACTCAGTTCATCTCAATGGCCCACGTAGCCATGCGGTAGAACGCCTAGTGGTTCGTTGACCACCTCGGCACAGACCTTGTGCAAAGCGTATCTTTATCGCAGGTGGTGCATCCGTTGAAACGCAATCTCATACTTCTATGCCTTACAATTCTGATCGGTGCAACAGCCCATTACCGCTGGTGTGCCGAATCGGAAAGTCATGATGCTGAGGCACAGCAGCAGATACAGACGGATATCGAACATCTGAACGAACGCCTCGGCCTGCTACTCGGGCAGATACGTCAGAACGAGGTGACGCTGAACAGCCTCAGCGGACTGTGGCAGACTGAAGGCATCGGATTTGTGCTCTATCAGGATGGGAACGTAACCGAGTGGACCACGAACGCCATACCCTTCGCTAATCGATTCGGTGCGCGAAATGGACCCAGACAAGGCATGGTGCAATTGCGTAACATGTGGTTTGTTTGCCGCACCATCGAGGTGGACGGACAATTGCTGGCCGCCTTTGGTCTAGTACGTACTGAACTACCTTTCAAGAACCGGTATCTGGGAAACCATTGGGGGCCGCGCATCAGTGGCACCGACAATACAAGTGTTACGTTCAGTTCAACTGGAACATTTCCCATTCTGATCAACGGAAAACCGACCGGAACATTCCTTCGCTTCACCGATGGTCATGCTCCAATTCATTTCAGTCTTTCGGCCATGTTGTGGTGGGCTTTCCTTGCGCTATCGGTGTATGTGCTGTGGCTTACTGCTAATGGTGTGGCAGAGCGTCATGGTCAAGCTCTTTCCAACGTTGCGTTCGCTTCAATGCTCATTGTGATACGCGTGCTGTTGCAGTGGCTGCAATGGCCAGAGTCCTTCTACTCCTTGGAGCTGTTCAGCCCTGAGCTGCATGCCACCTCGGCCATGTTGCCTTCATTGGGCGATTTTCTTCTGCACGCCACCGTTGCTGTTCTGATCTTTTGGCGGGTTTCCCGTGTAGAGCCAACCGTAACTGCAAACCCTGCTTGGCGCTGGGTTGCCGTGTTGATGCCCATGCTTTCCGTTTGGCCAGCGTACCTGCTGTTCGAAACGCTGGTTGTCAACTCTTCCGTTTCGTTCGACCTGAATGTGCCGTTCTCATTGAACGGCTACAGTTTCGTTGGGCTGTTCGTCAGTTTCCTCATTCTCTCATGTCAGTTCCTCGTATTGAGGATCTTTGGGAAATTGATCGGCAACAACGACCGAAAACCACTTCTTTTGGTACTTCCGTGGCTTGTGGCCATGACCTTTCTTTACGTTCTTCTTGGCGCTGATACAGATGCCGTCATCGTTTCGCTCACAACCGGTTTCGTGTATGGTTTCCTTCTGCTGATGCAGGGTCGCCTCGCTTCATTGAAGGGCATTTCATACTACACCCCAACCGTACTCTCCTACACCATTCTGGCGTGTGCCATGCTCATTCTGGTTGAACACGAGAATGAGGAGGAAGACCGCAGATCGCTGGCCAGAAGCATTGAAGAACAACAGGATCCGATAACCGAGTACCTGTTTGAAAAGGCGGAACAGGAAATTCTGAACGACCGCGTCCTCCGTAATCTGCTGTCTGCGCTGCCGATGGATGAGGATAAGGTGATAGAAGCGCTCCGACAGCCGTTCGTTTACGACCATTGGAATCGCTACCTCACGCATGTGGATGTATTCAACAATGAGGGAGGTCTGATGGCCTCTGACCGCGATATCGGCCCCAATTACTTCGAACTGCAACGCGAATTCGGGCTTTCGCGCCCGACCATTTCCGACCATTTCCGCTACATCGGCACGTCTCAGAATGAGGGCAGCTACTTGGCCCGCATCGATTTTGATGGTAGGCGTTCGCAACGCGACCTCGTGGTTTTCATTACGTTCATACCTGAGAAAACAGATGACATTCTCGGTTTCACCGACCTTTTCATTGACGAAGGAATCAGCACGGCCAAGGAACTGGCCGGTTATTCATATGCGCTCTACGCTAACGGTGAATTGCAAGAGCAACATGGCGATCATCCGTACAGCCTTTCTGCCTCTGAATATGACGATTATCGGAGCGAAAGCAGTTGCTACAGTTCAGACGGCTATCACCATTTGGTGTATCGCCCAGTGAATGAGCGTTTGGTGGTGGTAAGTCGGAAGGAAGAAGGCCTCATCGGGTATCTCACCATCTTCTCTTACCTGTTCATGTTCTACTTTGTGCTTACAACACTCATTGCGTTGGCTGACGGCAAACGGCTACGCGAAATGTTGGCACAGCGCAGTTTCCGCAATCGCATCAATCTGGCCATGAGTTCGGTGCTGCTCGTATCGCTATTGCTAATCGGTGTGCTGACGGTTTTCTACGTTGTCCGAGAATACAATGACCGCAACCGCGAGATGATCTCGGAGAAATCGCGTTCGGTGCTCATGGAACTGGAAGGTAAAATGCGCGACCACCGATCGTTCACACCAGAAGATGAATTGCACCTTTCCATGCTGCTCAACAAGTTCTCGAAGGTGTTCTTCACGGACATCAACCTATACGGATTGGACGGTCGGTTGCTGGCAACTTCGCGTCCGCGACTTTTTGAGGAGGGACTGATGGCCGAAGTGATGGACCCGGACGCCTACCGCGAAATGCGTTTCAGTCGGAAAAGCAGCTACATACAGCAGGAAACCATCGGGCAACTGACGTACCTAACGGCCTATGTGCCGTTCAGAAACGAGAATCAGGACGTGATCGCGTACATGAGTCTGCCCTACTTTGCACGGCAGTACGGGCTCCAACAACAGATCTTCTCGCTGCTGGCCGCACTCACCAACATCTACGTTTTCCTCATTCTTTTATCGGTGGTGATGGCGCTTATCATTTCAAACCACATTACGGAACCGTTGAGGTTCATCCGCGAGAGTTTGAAGAATCTGAAACTCGACCAGCGCAATCGCGCCATTGAATGGAACAGCAATGACGAGATCGGGCAATTGGTAATGGAGTACAATCGTACGTTGAACGAACTGGTTGAAAGTGCCGAGCTACTCGCCCGTTCGGAACGCGAAAGCGCATGGCGCGAAATGGCCAAACAGGTGGCTCATGAGATCAAGAATCCGCTGACACCCATGAAGCTGAGCATTCAAATGCTACAGCGCAGCATGAACGATGGCGCCACCGATCTGAACGAACGCATCGAGAAGGTTTCGCGCACGCTCATTGAGCAGATCGACACGCTGACCAACATTGCCAACGAATTCGCTTCGTTTGCCAAAATGCCCAAACCCATTCTTGAGGATGTGAATCTGCAACGCATTCTGGAGAACGCTGCCGAACTGCACCGCAATCCGGGCATTACCATCAGAACCAACTTGGTGGTTGATGGCATCTGCATTGTGCATGCCGACAAGGAGCAGCTGCTGCGAGTGTTCAACAACCTCATCAAGAATGGCATTCAGGCCATACCCGAAGACCGCGAAGGTGAGATTGTGCTTGGGTTGATACGCGATGGAAACCGATGGGTGACCTCTGTAAGAGACAACGGTTCGGGCATTCCAGAAGACCTACAGGACAAGATATTCGTGCCCAATTTCACCACGAAAACATCCGGAATGGGGCTCGGCCTTGCCATGGTTCGCAACATCGTTGAAACCGTAAATGGCCGCATTTGGTTCCAAACCGATGAAGGCTTGGGAACCACCTTCTACATTTCGCTGCCAGTGGTCTGAACCTCTTTCGGTTTTTGGCTTACCAGATAGACCCCTGAACATATAAGCAGGGCCGAAACCACTTTTATCCAACTCAGTTCATCCTTGCCCCACGCAATGGCAAACGCAGCCGCAATGACCGGTTGCAGGTAGATGTATGTGCTCACCACCGAAGGACTTACGTAGCGCAACGCAACGGTGTTGAACAGGTAGGCGAAAAAACTGAGCCCGACCACCACGAAAACCGTTGCCCAAATGATGTTGGGCGGAAACGTGTGCCATTCTATCTGCATGAACTCCCCGAAACCGAAAGGAAGTACCATGAGCGTTCCGAAAAGGAAGATCCATTTGATGACCGTGATGGGATGATACTTGCGCATGAATGGTGATACGATGACCAGATATACACCGTAGGACGATGCATTGGTCCAAACCATCAGGTCGCCCAGAAACGTGTTGGAACTGAAGGAAAGCTGCTTGCCAACCAACAAGATGAGCAGCGTTCCAACCAATCCGAGCACAATGCCAAAGGAGCGAATGGCCGTTATCCGTTCGTTGATGACGACCGCAGCAACCACCAGCACCAGTATGGGTGTGGACGTCATGATAACGGCCGCATTGATCGGATGCGTGAAGCTCAACCCTTTGAAGAACATCAACTGATTGATGGCGATACCGAAAAGGGCGCATAGCGCGATCATAGGCAGGTCGCTCCGTTCCACTTTCTGTTTCACGAAAAGCCCCACGAGCCAAAAAAGCGACACAGCACCCAAACAGCGCAGCATAATGAACCCGAACGGTTTGATGTGATCGGGCATCACCTCTTTGGCAATGGTGTAATTGGCCCCGTAAATGAGCTGCGCCCCAATGAGCGCCAAATGCGCAATGAGTTGGCGCGGCATCAGCGTAGTTTGGCAGCAACCGCCTCGATGGTCTTCTTGGCATTGCCAACAAACACCTCATCATCCACCCAAATGACCGGTCGCTTCAAAAACGTGTATTCTTCCAGAATGTACCTCCGCAGGTCGGTCTCGCTCAGATCCATCTTATCCAAACCCATGCTTCTGAATTTCAACGCGCGCTTACTGAACAGTTCTGCATAGGACCCAACCTTCTCCTTCACCTCATCCAACTGCTGCGGGCCAATGTTCTGTTGCTTGATGTCGTGCATCTCAAACCCCAACCCCTGCAAGTTCAATTCCTTAATGATGCGTTGACACGTGTCGCAGGTGGAAAGGTGATAGATCTTGCGCATAACGTTAAGCCTGTTTGAATTCGGCCCGAAGATACGCCCAGCCCTACAAATGATCCGTATTTTCGATGGACATGGCCTTCCATCTGCAAGATCTGGTGAAAGCACTCAATCCGAGGCGCATCCTCATCCCTATCGTCATTGGGTTAGTGGTGGTTTCGGGCATGGTTTACATCAGCATGACCAAAGAGCGGTTCGCAACGGCCGATAACCGACTAGGAACACACGTTTGGAACGACCTGAACAACGATGGCGAACCATCGGCCGATGAGTTCCTAGAAGTTCCAACTGGAGGGACACACATCCGAATTACGTACCGCGACATTCTCAAAAGTATTCATTGGTCGTGGGCCTCATACGTGTGGCTGTTTGTGGCGCTTTTGATGATGTTGCTACGCGATATGGCGTACATGTACCGCATCCGTTTGCTTACGGATAAGGTCATTTCATGGCGGAAAAGCTTCGATGTCATCATCCTTTGGGAATTCGCTTCAGCCATTTCGCCATCGGTGGTTGGCGGAACGGCCGTGGCGCTGTTCATCATCAACAGAGAAGGCGTGAATGCAGGCAAAAGCACGGCCATTGTGTTCATTACCGCCCTGCTCGATGAGCTGTTCTACGTACTGGTTGTTCCGGTGCTCATTCTCATTGTGGGAACCGCCAACCTGTTTCCTGTATCCATGAGCATGACGGTTTTTGGGCATCGTTTAGGCACCGAGGGAATTTTCATCCTTGCATACACGGTTCTTGCCGCTTACTCGGCATTGCTCGTATATGGCATCTTCTTCAATCCGCGTGGCTTCAAATGGCTGCTGCTGAAGCTGTTCGCCATTCCGTTCTTGCGCAAATGGCGCCATTGGGCATCGGCCACGGGTGACGATATGATCACCGCTTCGCGCGAATTCAGGCAGCGCAGTGTTTGGTTCTGGCTGAAGGCTTACGGATCGACCGTTGTCAGTTGGACGGGGCGTTTCTGGGTGGTCAATTTCATCATTCTGGCCTTTACACCAGTAGGCGAACACCTGCTGATCTACGCCCGTCAGTTGGTCATGTGGAGCATTCTATTGCTAAGCCCCACACCCGGAGGCAGCGGTCTGGCAGAATTCGCCTTCTCCGGCTTTTTCCACGATTTCATCCCACTGGGATTGGCAGCCTCGCTGGCATTGCTTTGGCGCCTTGTCAGTTACTATCCGTACCTTTTCATTGGTGCCATCGTTTTTCCAAGATGGCTGAAAAGGGCCTATCGGTCTAGAACCTGAATTATTGAACAACGAGCTTCTGAGTGCGCTTACCGATGGTATTGTTCACTTGTAGCAGGTAGATTCCTGATGAAGGAATGCTTGCGGCATCTATAACGAACCGATGCTGACCGACCGTTAGCGTTCCTGTGTGAACGGTGCTTACAACACGGCCTGTTACATCAACCAAGCGGATATCGTAACTGTCTGTATGGTCAACGTTTAGCGTAAGAATGGAACTCTCGTTCATCGGATTAGGGCTCAACGCCATTCCGAATCCTGCATTTTCATCTTCCACACCAAGGGGACCCGAGATCTGTATGTCATCGATATAAATGTTGTTGCCTTCGGCACTCGTTCCACGGAATTTGACCAACACGTGTTCGTCACTGGCAAACTGGCTCATGCTCACCTCTATCAATTCCCAATCTGAGTTGGACGATGGTGTGTAGGCAGAAGCAGCTGTGCCGCTTACGGTGGCCAAAGCTGCACCGCTCTTATTGTATCGTAGCGACCAATTGTTGCCACAGTCGCGTGATGCGTAAACACGTAGGTTGTCTGACCGGTCTGTACGCTCGCGATAAGCCAACCGGAAATACAATTTCGGGTCGGTCATGTTGGTCATGTCAACGGATGGCAAGAGAAATTCGTCTTCGCTACCGGCAGGATTGCCACTGAAATTGTTGAGTTTGATGCTGCGTGAATCTGTGAAAGCGGTATTGGTTTCTTCCCACGTGTTTCCCAAACCATCGCTGAATACGATGTAATCCTCCTCGGTCTCTTCAAATCCTTCGAAACTGAAGTAACTGGTGATCTCTGCTGATGCTGGCAGCACGCGCACATAATCGGTCAACGTTTCCGAATCGCTTCCTTGGCTGTTCGACACGGTGAGCGTGACGGAATATAGCCCTGGCGCATCGTAAACTACGGTTGGATTAGCAGACGATGAAGTGCTTGGCGTTGCACCTGAGAATGACCAGCTTCTGGTGGTCACTTCTCCGTTGAAGGAGGCATCAGTGAACGAAATGTTCTGCCCGGTGCAAACAGTGGTTTTAGACGCATAGAACTGTGCGTAAGGTTTACAGTCTGATGGATCAGGGTCGTTGACGCCTGTTGCCGTAAGGTTGTTTGCCGACCAAACCTGCGTACGAGAAGACGTTAGCACAGCATCCATTCGGTCGGTCTGCCCAAGCGTGAACATGTTCTGGCACGCCCCGTTTGAGTAGTCCATGTAATTTTCCACCTGATCGGGAAGATCGGGGTTATCGTTATTGCAGGTGTTGGCATTCTGAGGGCAGTTGCTTGGCGTTGCCTCAGCCTGTGGAGGAGTATCGTCAATTCCTTCACCGAAAAACCCACCCGTGCAACCTCCTTGGAATGTGTGGAAAAGCCCGAGCCAATGTCCGGCTTCGTGGGTCAACGTACGACCTCTGCTTCCGTTTCCGGCTCCCGTACCAATGTTTCCAACGAAATCGGCACGGACTACAACGCCATCGGTCTGTGCACTGCCTATTCCTGGGAACTGAGCATAACCGAGAATGGTTCCGGCTTCTCCTTCATTGTCAATGGTGGCCACAACCCAAACGTTGAAGTATTTGCTGCTGTTCCAGTAGCTCAGTGCCTTTACACCGTTATCGTCAGATGCATTGAATGTTTTCGGAGACCAAACACGAACCACACCATCGGTGCAGTTACCCTGTGGATCCAACTTTGCAAGACGGAATTCAACATTGACGTCTGAAGCCACGGGCTTGAAAACATCACGCGTATTGGTGGTATCCGCGTTCAATCTGCGGTAATCCTCATTCAGAATTCGCATTTGATCCTCGATCTGTGCGTAGCTGATATTCTCGGCTCCACCCACGTGGATCACATGGAATACGGTTGGAATGATGCGTGGACCGCCACCGCGTTCTGCTCCGAATTCCTCCCGTCCGCGTTTTATCTCTTCGGTACGTTGCTCCAATGCTGAAACGGTCTGCAGGGCGGATGGATCCTGCTCGATCATCTTCTCCAAATGCCGGTCGAAGCCACAGTGCGCATTCTGAGCGTGAGCCACAACGATGGTAAAAAGCATCGAGGTGATTGAGAGTAGTGTCTTTTTCATTCTATGGTTCTGTTATTCACAAAGATAGCCTCTGTGAAATGGCAATTCTGTAATCTGGGTTACTTTCCAAGGGCTTTGTCAAGGTCGGCCAACAGGTCTTCTGCATCTTCAATGCCAATGCTGAGACGGATAAGCGAATCGACCACGCCCGTTTTCTCCCTTTCCTCCTTCGGAATGGAAGCGTGCGTCATCGTGGCCGGGTGGCCGATCAATGATTCCACGCCTCCTAAGCTCTCTGCCAATGAGAACAGATGCGTGCCCGAAAGTACTTTGGTAGCAGCCACAATGCTGTTGTCTTTCAGCGTGAAGGAAACCATGCCTCCGAAACCGCTCATTTGGCGTTTGGCCACCTCGTGGTTCGGATGTGTTTCAAATCCTGGCCAATAGACCTTGTCAACCTTCGGGTGGTTCTTGAGGAAATTGGCAATGACTTTTCCGTTCTCGCAATGCTGTTTCATGCGGATGGAAAGGGTTTTCAACCCGCGCAGCACTAAGAAACTGTCCATCGGTCCGCACACCGCACCGCAACTGTTCTGAATGAAATAGATGCGGTCGGCAATGGCCTTGTCGCGCGTTGCGAGAGCGCCCATCACCACATCCGAGTGTCCGCCCAAATATTTGGTCACCGAATGCATCACGATATCAGCCCCAAGGTCCAACGGTTGTTGCAATGCTGGCGTGGCAAAGGTATTGTCCACACAAAGCAGGGCACCTGCAGATTTCGCAATGGAAGACATTGCTTTAATGTCGATGATGTTCATCATCGGGTTGGTAGGCGTTTCCACCCAAATGAGTTTGGTGTTGGCATTCACTTTCGCCTTCACGGTTTCCAGATCGCCCATGGGCACAAAATGGAACTTGATACCGAAGCCTTGGAAGATCTTGGTGAACATGCGGTAGGTTCCGCCATACAGATCGTTCGTGCTGATGACCTCATCGCCCGGTTTCAGCATCTTGATCACACAATCGGTGGCGGCCATTCCACTTCCGAAACACGCTCCGTAGGTTCCATTCTCCAATTCGGCAATGGCCTTTTCAAGCGCATGGCGTGTTGGGTTTCCTGTCCGGGAATACTCATACCCCTTATGGTCGCCCGGTGCGGCCTGCACGTAGGTCGATGTTTGAAAGATCGGGGTCATGATGGCTCCCGTGCTTGGATCGGGTTCAACCCCTGCGTGAACTGCTTTCGTTCCGAATTTCATTCTCATACGTTTTTCTTCTCTCCACCAAAGGCGGAAATGGCGCGTAAATGTATATGATCGTTTGTAGTAGCTTCATCTCCCAAAGCACACACGCATGGCAAATTCAAAAGATGGTTTTATTCCGTACAAACCGCAGAGCTTTTCGGAGGATGAAATGCGCGAACGGGCTGAAGATTTTTACCACTTCATGGACAAGCGCAGATCGCTGCGTGTTTTCTCTGATAGGTCTGTTCCAAAAGACGTGATCGAGAACCTGATACGAACAGCTTCAACCGCCCCAAGTGGTGCTCACATGCAACCTTGGACATTCTGTGCGGTGAGTTCTGAGGACATTAAATCGAAAATTCGCGAAGCGGCCGAAAAAGAGGAATACGAGAACTACCACGGACGAATGAGCGACCGTTGGTTGAAAGACCTCGAGCCGTTCGGAACGGATCACATCAAACCGTTCTTAGAAATTGCTCCTTGGCTCATTATCGTCATGAAGCGTTCGTACGAATTGGTGGATGGCGAAAAGAAGAACAATTACTACGCAACGGAAAGCGTTGGGATAGCCACCGGATTTCTTTTGGCGGCCATTCACAATGCGGGTTTGGTGGCGTTGACGCACACGCCAAGTCCCATGAATTTCCTCTCGAAAGTGCTGGAACGACCAGAGAATGAAAAGCCTTTTCTGCTTATTCCCGTTGGCTATGCTGCCGAGAATGCTGAAGTGCCCAATTTGAAGCGGAAAGAATTGGATGAAGTGGCGGTTTTCTATTGAGAACCTACTGGAAGTTACATTTGTGCCTTTACTGAATAGATGAGCCTCGAGGAAGTCCGTAATTACATCAACCACATCAGGCGCGAAATGATGGGCAAGCCGCTATCGCGCGCTGACCTCAACGAGAATCCGCTGGAGCAGTTTGCCCAATGGATGGAAGAAGCCGTGAATGCACAGATTCTGGATCCTTATGCCATGTGCCTGAGCACGGTGAATGCTGCTGGGCATCCGTCATCGCGCATTGTGTATTGGCGCGATGTGGAGAGTGGCGGCTTCGTGTTCTACACCAACTACAACAGCCGCAAAGGCATTGAAATTGCGGCAAATCCGTACGTGGCGCTCAACTTCCATTGGAGCGAGCTGGACCGTCAGATACGTATTGAAGGACCGATCAGAAAAGTATCGCAGGAAAACTCAGATGCTTATTGGGCTACAAGACCGAGGGAAAGTCGCATCGGTGCTTGGGCATCGGCACAAAGCAGCATTGTCTCAAGCCCCGAACAATTGCAGAATTCGGTGAAAGAACTGGAAGCCAAATTCGGTGATGGCGAAGTGCCACGCCCAACCCATTGGGGCGGCTACGTAGTGGAACCCGTGCGCATCGAGTTCTGGCAAGGTCGCCCAAGCCGCCTGCACGACCGCTTCGTTTACCTCAAAAGCGGTGACGATTGGGCGATGGAACAGCTATCTCCGTAGGGAAAGAAAAAGGACGAAATGAGAAAAGGAAAAACGTGTCGATCACTGAACGTTTTTCCTTTTTCGTTTTTCCTAAATCAGAAATTCATCTCGGCTTTCGTCTCTGCAATCGCGTTGAGCAAAGCTTCCACATTTTCGGTTGAAATACGGCCAATGTTACCAATGCGGAAACAATCGGCTTTGGTGAGTTTACCCGGATAGATGGCGAAACCGCGCTCGTTCAGCATGCTGTAGAACTTATTGAAATCGAAGTTTTCACTTTCAGGATGGTTGAACGTGGTGATGATGTAGCCTTGTTTTTCGGCTGGCAGATATTCGGTAAAACCCATGCTCCGCATGCCATTCACCAACGTTTGGTAGTTCTTCTGGTAACGCGCTGAACGTGCTTCCACGCCTCCCTCTTCCAGCAGTTCTTTAATGGCCTGGCCGTAAGCCAAAAGCGAATGGGTTGGAGGCGTAAAACGGAACTGTCCGTTGTTCTCCAAACCTTTCCACTGTGCGTAGAGATCGAGGCTGAGTGAGCGGGCACGACCTTCGCATTCCTGCAAGGCATCACGCTTCACCAACGCAAAACTGAATCCTGGCACGCCTTCAATACACTTATTGCTACTGGAAACCAAGAAGTCAATGTTGCATTCTGCAAGGTCAACAGGCACAGCACCGAAGCTGCTCATGGCATCGACCATGTAGCGTTTTCCGTGCTTTTCCATCACCGCACCGTATTCCTTTATGGGGTTGAAAATACCCGTGGTCGTTTCGCAATGCACCACGGCCACATGTGTAACGCTTGGGTTGTTGGTGAGAAACTCATCCAATTCTTCCACAGATGGCGATCGGTCTTCATCGTAGGTCAATGCATCGAACTTGATGCCGTGAACCTCCGCCATTTTGCAGATGCGTTCTCCGTATGCACCATTCACCAACACGAGCAAATGACCATCCTTCGCCAAGGCAGAAGAGACCATGCTTTCCACACCAAACGTTCCAGAACCCTGCATGATCACGCACTCATAGCCTTTTTCCTGACTGACGTTGCCAAGTTCCAGAAGCTTGTTTCGAATGTCCTTTACAAGTTGGATGAACTCGAAATCGCGTGAGCCCAGATCGCGAAGCATGGCCTGTTTCACGGTCATGGAGGTGGTGAGTGGGCCGGGAGTGAAAAGCAGTTTGTCTTTCAAATCTGATACGAATTACGAATGGTTTACGAATATGACGAATCGGGTTGAACCACAGAGGTCACAGAGAAACTCGCAGAGTTCTCGGAGAAAATCAATTCTTCTGTTGAACATTCATCTGTTCCTCCGTTCATCTGTTGAGTAGCAGTTTTCTGCGTTCGAAATATATGATGGCGAAGATGGTGAAAACCACTCCGATGATGGCCAGCGCGTAGCAAGTGTAGGTGAAAAATGTCAGCCAGTCCATATCGCTGACGAAGAAGTCTTTGTAGAACAGCACGGCCACGCTTCCAAGGTAGCCGAAAGCATCTGCCAAGTAGATGAGGAAACCTGCGTTGCTCGGGTACTTGAAAGCCGCGATCAATCGCTCAAACAGAATGCAATTGAACGGAATGTAGCCCATGTACGCGCCAAAACCTGTGAGCATGATCCACGGAATAGGGCCAATTAACCCTTGATGGAAAAGCCATGTGCTTGCACCAACAGCGGCACAACCCAAACCGATGATGATGTGGTTGACCGTTAAAGCCAGCATGTTATTCCGAATGAACATGACGAAAGCCAGCATGACCAACACTCCGATGGTCACGGGAATTTCCGTGGTGGTGAATATCTCCGGTGCTTCACCAAAACCAAGCTGAGCCAGAATTTCGGCCATGAAATTGTCGCGGAAATCTCGAAACGCGGTCAGCATGATGTAAACAATGATGAGCGAGGTCAGACCCCAAGCAAATTGTAGAAAGAACGCTTTCCGCTGCGCCCCCGTCATTGGGTCGCGTCTTGTACGGAGTTCCTCGTCTTCGGCAGACGGGTTCGGAACCAACGAAAGCATTCCCACAAAAAACAATAGTGGCAGCGCGAAAATGCCACCGACAGCCGCAGGCATCCAGAAATCGGAAACGCCTTCAAGAAGTAGCCATTTCCCTACGCTTTTCACAAAACCAGAAGCGAAAATGAAGCTGGCGCAAAGTCCAGCGCCCATCAGTTCGGTAAAGCGTCTTCCCTCCAAGAAACTGAACACCAACCCCCAGACCATTCCTAACGGAATTCCGTTCAGAAAGAGGAAGGTCCATTTGAGCTTTACGGGAACAACCGCAAAGCCAAGCAATGCGATTTCGGCAACTCCGATCAACGCCAAAATGGCCAATCCTCGGCTATTCCGTCCCATTTCGGAAACCACTTTGATGCCGATGAATTTGGAAAGCGTGTAACCGAGAACCTGTGCAATGACGATGGCCGATTTGAAGGAGAGCCCCCAAAGCTCATCGATGCCTTCATAGCTCGCAGCCGAGAACGGTTTGCGGAACGCGTACATACACGAATAGGTGGAAAATGCCGCGATGATGGCGTAAAGCGATAGCACCAATCCGTTGGCGCCTGCCAACCATCTGGTGATGCTATTTCCGAAGGATTTCAAGCCCGCAAGTTGAGAATTACAGCGTTGGGCAAGTTTGCGGAATTGTTAAGAATCAAATGTCGTAGCCGTGTTCGTTGAGGCCAACCTCTGCCCATTCGCCATCAATTAGAATGACGCAGCTTTCGTAACCGACATCCAACAGCAGTTTGGCAGCGGTTTCGAACTCACCCAAAATCTCATCGGGCGTGTGACCATCGCTATTGATCTGCACAGGAATGTCCAAGTTCAACGCTTCTTCCAGAATCCACTTGCTCGGGTAGGTCTCGTTTGCGCGCTTCTTGTAAAGACCGCGCGTGTTCACTTCCATGATGGCATCCGACTTGGAAATGACCTCAAGCGTATTTATTACTTCTTCGCGATACCAAGCTTCATCCTCAGAGAAGAAATGCTCTTTCAGATTCTGCATTTTGAGCTTGTCGAGATGCCCAACAACTTCTGGGCAATCCTCCACGATCATTTCACGCGTAAGCTCATAATAACGCCTCACAGCACGCTCCACGTTCCCATCGAAAATCTCGAAAAGCCCTTTTTTGAAGACTTCCAAGGTTCCGTCAATTTCCCAGCCTTTTCCGCCAGTGAAAGCATCCACGAAGTGAATGGAACCGACCGCATAATCGAGACCTGCGGTCTGCAGGAATTCGGCCGTTGGCCCCATCTTTTCTGGAATATAATCGACCTCCATTCCGAGTAGGATCTCAATCCTGTCCTCGTACTTGCGTTTGAGGCGATAGATCTCGTTCACGTACTCATCCATGTCATCCAATTTCATTGCCCATTTGCAATCGAAAAACGGAATTGGTGCGTGAGATGAGAAGCCGTAAGTGCGCATCCCCAGTTCAAGCGCTTTGCGGATGTAATCTTCCGGGGCGTTGGTGCCATCACAGAAATTGGTGTGGCTGTGGTAATTCGTCCAAGACATTTTGCAATAATGAACAGTAGAACAGATGAATGTTGAACAGCAGAAGTTTAAACTTCACTGTTTGTCGTGGTTTTTAGCGGTTCTTATCGATGAAAATACAATCGCAATCAACTCGTTGCACTCTTTCTGCAATTCGCTTGATGACAATTGACCTGTAATTCCAGAAAGGTCCATGATGCGAAGGTTGACCCGAGTTTCTCTCGACTCTTTCAGAACCATTCCCATCTTATGGATAAAGTCCTTTTTCGATTCCGCTGCCTGCGCTTCAGCGTATATCAGTGCGGCTGCACCGCTTGACCTAAGAATCTGACCTCCGTAATACTTGGCTTCCACCGTACTGGGTAATTTCCTTACCAGTTTCACAATCTCCACAGCAAATAGAATCAGCCTTTCCTGAAGGTCGTATTTGTTGTCATTGGTCATTTTGACGGAAGAAAGATAACGTGAATTTCAATAAAACCGTAGTTGACAGAACATTGGCTCATCCGTTGTTCTGTTCGTCTGGTGTTCTGTTCATCTGTTCTTCAGGTGTGCAATTGCCATGTTTTTGTAGCGCTGCATATCTGGCAACGGAACTTCAACTTCTTTGGCCAGTTCGTCCCAATGGCGCATACGGATGATGGTTTTGAAGAGCGGGTCTTTCTCAAAATCGACTGCTTCCGTTTGCGTCATTGCGCCACCTTGGTATTCCAATGTCTTTTTAGAAGCTTCGGAAAGCTTTCCGTAATATTCAGAATCAGCGAAACAGAGATAGCGTTTGGCCTCAACATGGCTCTGAACCAACTTGGCCATGTTTTCTGAAAAACCGCGTTCGCGAAGGAAATCGGCCCCGAGTTTTTCATGCTCCATCACGCCATAGCCGCCCATTTGCGGTTTTTCGCCATTCATTTCGCACAGATGGCCGATGTCGTGGAAGAGTGCCGCAAGAATTACCTCCTCCGAAAAACCTTCCTTCTCAGCACATTGGGCTGCTTGGCAACCATGCTCAATCTGTGAAATGGCTTCACCGATGTAATCGGCATTACCGAAATGGTCAAGAAGGCTGAAAACCTCCTCCACGCGCGTTTCGACAGGCTCTTCAGGCATTGGCCAGCACCAATTTCTCTTGAAGGAATCCTTTCAGATGACCGACTGTTGGAAGCAGCCCATCATTGTCAAGCGGGGCCAGTTCGGCCTCGGTGTGCGAACCGTTTGTTACTGCTAAACTGAACAGACAATTGGCCTGCCGTCCTTCGCCAAGGTCAACAGGCGTGTCGCCCACTTTCACCACCATTTTCGGGTCGGTTATGCCGAACTGTTTCATGGCCTTCTGAATCATGAATGCGTACGGACGGCCTTTCTCCACTTCATCAGAAGCGATGCTCATGTCAATGAATGAATTGCCCGTGGAAACGTAGTTGGCATCCAAGCCTTTGTCCCAACCGAGTTTGTTCAGAATGATGTCGGTGACCACACGATAAAAACCGGTGTTCAGCACCACTTTTACGCCATTGTCACGTAGCCAATTGATGGTTTCCACCGCACCTTCAGTCGGAAACTGGTCGGTTGTGCGATAATGTTCTTCCAATAGGTCTCTGAAAAGGTCATACGATTCCTGTACACGCGTTTCCAATTCGGGATTGTCGGCTCCCAGTTTTTCTTTCCAGAACGTTTGGAACACCACGATCTTGCTCCATCCCATCATGGCATTTATCTGTTCGCGGGTCGCCTCCAAACCTGTTTTGATGCAAGCTTCGAAAAAGCAATCCTCAATTTCTCCTCTATCGACCACGGTGGTTCCGGCCATATCGAAGACCACCATTTTTATCTTGTCTGAAAGCATTTGTTTAGGTTTTGTACGAAAGTACAACGCTCTTACCGAATAAACATTGAGAAGGTTTGAGCTTTACCTAACGATAACTTTTACTGCACTCAAACCGCTTGCCGATGCGAACTTCAACACGTAAAAACCTGCAGGTAGCTTTGAGACATCGACTCTGAAAGTCCCTTTCGACTTGCTTTCAGTAAGGATCGATTTTCCTGCTATGCTCAGCAATTCCAGTTTGCCCGAAACTTGTGTTGAAACGAAAACTTCATTGGTAGCTGGATTAGGGTACACGCGCAATTCCTTTGTTGAAACTTCTTTCACGCCCGCATAAACACAAGGTTCGAACGACCTACCGGGCGAACCGCCCAAACAGCCTTCGTGCCAACTCTGTGGGTCGTTGAGGTCAGTGGCCCAATCCCATTTTTCCAGAGTTTGACCGTTTCCGTCTGGTGCATTCGGCCAAGGCGAAGCATCCGAAAACCCCATTGAAAGAACAGGGTTGTTCCACGCATCCCGAAGCGAAATCACGTCTCCACCATTTCCGATTCCCCAATTGAATGGTCCTGTCATATTCGAAACTTCCGAATTGATCTCGAGGAATTTGGCGGTGTCTCTGGAAACGACCAGAAAACTATCGGGCAGCAGATGGGTTCCGACCGGAAAACGGAATGTATTGAACTCGTTTCCATCATGTAAGCTCCAGTAAGACAGGTCGATGGTGTCTGAGGTCAGGTTCTTCATCTCAAACCAGTCTTCCGTGTCAATCGTATCGACCGAATTATAGTTGATCTCTGAGATTGTAACCAATGGACTGACGAAGGATATGCAATCTGAAACCGGCTGACCTATATTCTCATCCAACCAGAGAAACCTCGTATGGATCCATTGTTTCAGATACTCTATCTCTGACGCGTACGACCCACCTACATAGTTGTTCGGCCAAACGTATTCGTTCAGTATCGGCCATCGTTCAAAGTTCCTTTGAACAGCATCTCCAAGCAGGTTTACGTTGGCATCAATTACACTGTCGACACTGAAATCTGAAAGAAGGCCTTGCCGCAAAGCGCTCCACCGGCATTGCACTTGGTTCCAGTAAACGGAATCCTGATTCATACGATGCCACCAGAACGGTATCACAGATTGATCGCACGGGAAATCGAGCGCAAAGCCAGTTGTCTCACCTCCGGCACAGTAATCTGCGTTTCCGAGGGTGATATTGAAATCCCAAGCGGGGCCTGCCTGCAGTTTTCCACCGCGCGAATCGCGCTGTTTGTTCAGGTAAGTGCTGAGGCGATACCCGTCAACATTCTTGGTCACTTCCTCAATGATGAAGTAGTCTATGAACGAATTGACATCGACATACTTCCGGTAACCGCTATCAGGCTGAGCGAAAGTTGAATCGAGCAGTGCCTGTTCCCAGTCATGGACGAACTGCTGTAGATAGGACTGTTGTTCAACGGTTATAGTGTCTCGGTTCGGATAATCGTACTGGTATTGTATGGTCTTTGGTTGCCCTTGAAACATGTCGACATGCGATGCCCAATCGTATTGGCCGCTTCCTGTGGTCTTGTCAACCTTGAAAATGTAGCCGCCTGTCAATGAATCGCCTGCATTGTCATCGCCATCGATCTTTTCAATGTCCACTCGGTCGTTGTCCCATTTGATCTGTTCCATGAGGATGTAAATGCCCTGATAATCCCCATTCAGGATCACTTCGCAGAACTTGGTGCGGGTGGTGTACCAGCCCATTTGCCTCCACCAATTGTAAGTAAGGAAATTGCGCATCAGAGATTTGTCGCTGTACGGGGCATGAAGTATCCAATCGTTCTCTGTAGGCATGCCCAAGAGCGAAACGTCCAACGAATTTCCGACCGAATCCTGCGTTTCGAAACCGTATTGCTTTTTCGGAAACGATTGCGAACTGGAACCGCGCACTTCAATGTTCACCAATCCGTCATAAGCATTGTGTGCATCTCCAAAATGATTCATCTGACCAGGTCCATTGTCCACAATTCCCATTCGGACTACGATACGCGGATCATCCACTATAACTTGCCCTTCGGTATTAAGGATGATGAGTGGTAAGTGAGTGGCCAATATGAGCGGTGGTACAAACCAAGTGGGAATGGTGCCGAATCCGCCACTGGGTAAGGTTGTTGCCCCGAACAGGAAGGGCCTTGCTGATAGATCGCTGGAATTCGGTGATTGATTATGGGTCTGAATGGCCAATACGTTCAGCCCTTGCTGAAGGAGTGAACTGGGCACGGTATCGTTTTCGGGAACACCATTAAGGTAGAGTACCGCCTCGTGCTGTGCGGTTGCATTTGTGTTGAAGGGAACATTAGACCCTTGAACACCCAAGTTTCTTCGTGAGATCTCAACTCCGTTCAAGTAAGCTACATAACCATCGTCAAAATCCATTGCAAACCGAAGAATCGGCCAGACATTCGGATCAATGACATTGAATACATGGCGCATGTAAACGGGCCCCGATGCAACGATGGTAGAATCGTCATTGTCGCCATATCCGATCCCACCCATGCCGGTTGACCAACTGCTGTCATCGAATGATAACGTATTCCAATTCGGGTCTGGTTCGGAAACAGGAACCTTATAACGCCAATCTACATTGTCCAGAACCAAGGCCTCCCAGTGGTCTACATTCTGTGCAACAGTAGAGATCGATAATAATAGTGCCGAGAAGTAAAGGAGAAGGTTTTTCAATGAATGTCTTGTTCAATCGTACAACGAATGGAGTTGAACTTAGTTGCGGCAAACTCAAGCCCGCAGGTAAAAATCCTCGCCCATACCGAACAGTTCCTTGATCTCGACCTTTTCTCCTTCGCGGTTTTTGATGAAACCGTTAAAGAATCCGTACGGCCCTTGGTATTTACTGCGAAGAATCAGTGCGTTCACGTCCACAGCTGTGTGAATGACAGGTCGGAATTCAAGATCGACCTTGCCGTAGTTGTCCTTCACGTACCAAGTGCCTTTGTAACCGTCAGGTCGGGTAACACGGATCGGTGGCAGCACACTCAGTTTTCCATCGTGCCACAGGCAGTTCTCGTTGTTCTTCTCGTGATCTAGAACCTGATTGTCGGTGCAATTGAATCCGAGCAGCTTCCCTTCACCATCGCGACCGATTCCCGTTACCCAATCGTAAATGGTCGGGTATGGATAGTAGCCTTTGTGATCGTCAATGATCAACCCGCTGATCTTCTCCGGGAACGAAATGACGTCATTCCCGAACTGAATACTGCCCGAAACGGGCATCAGACACTTGTGCGAATACATGGCCCGTTTTTCCGAGAATGGCATGCAGACCACCATCGGTTCAAACTGTTCCGTGTCGTGTGTGGCTTTGAACTTAGCCTCCACGTTCGGCAATCCCTTCATGTTTTTGATGGATGCTGAAAGTTCGAGCAGGTTCTGATCGAGGTCGTGTTTGGCTGTGAGTGTGAAATTGCCGCTTTGGTAGTGCGCTTCCGTTCCGAAAAGTCCATCTGGAACATGCAGGCTCCACGTTGGAACCTTCTTCTCGTAGCGGTATTTCTTGTTGTTGATGATGTCGTAAACGATGAACTGGACCAACGAGATCTTCTTGGCGTTGTAGATGGCCACCATCACAAAATGGGTTCCGTTGGTGATCTGAAACGCCTGCCATTCGCGCAATTGCATCCATTTTAGGAAGCGCGGCAGCGGCAATTTGTATGGCCGTTGCGCATCTATCAGGTTCGGGTTCTTTATCGGCCCATCGAAGGATGCGTAATTGAACTTGCCGTTCTCGTAAAGTTGCGCTGGCGCGGGTTGCAGAACGCGTTTGTAAGTGGTGCCGCTCATAACGCGAAGGTAGAATGAAATGCCTCGGTTGATGTGCTTTACATTTGGCTGTCATGAAACGGCTGCTCAGTTTTCTTGTATTGCTACAGGCATGGGTGTGTGGTTTTACGCAACAACCGTTCTCGTATCAACTTCAGCCTGATGATGTTCCGAGCAAGGAGGTTTATCGGGTTATTCAAGATGAAAAAGGCTACATCTGGATGGGTTGCAACGCAGGTCTTTTCCGATATGATGGCAACCGTTTCAAGCAATATCTGAACTCGGAAATGAGCGGTCGGGCGCTTTCCAATCTGGAGATCGGCCCGAATGGAAATGTCTGGTGCGGCAGCTTCACGGGGCAGATATTTCACGTGGAAAACGACAGCCTCATGCTGTTCGCAGATTGGTCAGATAAGGAAAGGCAATTCCCGGATTTCAGGGTCGTGTCTAATGCCGTTTGGATAACTTCTGACGATGGACTTTACGAACTGAATCATGACGGAAAACAGAACAAGATCGGCCTATCCGAGAGCTCATTTCAACACACAGATCATGTGTTTGTTTCTTCCACAGGCCGTGTGGTCGTGTATTCGAACATCAACGGGTTCCTGTCCTTGGAACACACCGATGGAAAACTCGAAAGACTTGCTTTGCCCAATGCGCTCGAAGGGTACAAAGAAGGCCGCGCCTTCATTTTTGAACGCAATGGGAAAATACTGGCACTTTGGCAGCGATTCTCCGACTCAAAGGCTGTTTGGGTCGAAATTCTCAAAGACAGGGTCGAGCTGATTGAAACCTTCAGCCTTTCGAACATTGTATTTCGGGTGAACCGGGTATCCGTGGGTCGTGAGCATGAAATCTGGGTGAGCACGAACGCTGGGGCCTTCCGCTTCTCAGAAACGGAAACCCGAACGTTCTTCCCAGAACAGCGCGTTTCTGATGTGATGATGGACCGCGAAGGAAACCATTGGTTCACCACGCTTGACAATGGCATTTACCTGATGCCAAGCTTGAATATGCAGCATTACGGAAAGGTGTTTTTCGGAGAGTCGATTTCAAACATCACTTCATTGGCCAAGGGGCCGAATGGCGGAATTCTACTCGGACATTCTGACGGAACTGTTTCTTCGTTCGATCGAACCACAGAGACCTTCAAAACCATCCTCGAAGCAAAACGGGGAATCCATCGGTCAACAGAAAAATTGGCTTTCGCCAACGGAAACCTGTTCGCTTCACGAGGGCTGCTTTCGCTTCAGCAAAACGGCAGGTCCGCAGATATTCTGCAAGGCGGGAACACCAAAGATATTGTTCCACTCGAGGGCGATACGTTGCTGATCGCTACCGTTACGGAGTTGGCAAAACTCTATCCCTCAGAAACCGAAAGTTGGCACCGCGAAACCTTGCGGGAAGGTTTTTGCCGATCGGTGGCCGTTACAGACAACGGAACCATTTGGGCTGCTTTCAAGGATGGCGTTTTCTTCGGGAATGGCAAAAAGCTCGAACCTTTTCTTAGAAACGACAAACCCGTTTATGCGGCAGAAATTGCTGTAGATGATGCCAATAACCTTTGGATTGCCACCATTTCCAATGGATTGCTGAAAATCTCAGGAGCGCAAATAGTTGCTGAATTCAACACCTCCACCGGGCTTGCCTCCAATGACCTTCACCGCATTTCCATTTCGAATGACACCGTTTGGGTTACTCATGCCCAAGGTTTGGACCGTTTCGTGAACGGAGAATTCCACCATTTCAACCTGCTGGATGGCTTGCCGCTGAAGGAAGTGAACGACATGCTGGTGGCAGATGGGTTCGTTTATCTCGCTTCGCATAGCGGATTGACGGTTCTTCCGACAAACGCTGTGGCCGAAAATCAGACCGCTCCAAAACTCATTGCGAATTCCATTCTCATTGGGAACAACTCAGTTTCCGCATTGGAAAACCACTCTTTCAAATACGATGAGAACGAGTTGAAGATCAACCTTTCAGTACTTGCGTTCCGAAGCCGCGGAACCTGCAAAGTGAGGTATCGATTGATCGGATTGGATACAACTTGGACTGACCAAGCGGGCAATCGTATTGAGATCGTTTACAATGCGCTTCCTCCGGGTGACTTTCAGTTTGAGGCGATGGCATTGAACGAAGATGGTGTACCGAGTAACGAAACAATCAGCTTAGGTTTCAACATCAAAACGCCTTTTTGGCAAACATGGTGGTTCTATATGTTGGTCGGGCTGATGCTCATCGGGCTGGTTTCCGTTGCGTTCTCGTTACGTATCCGACACATCCGCAGAAAGGCCGCGCTGGAACATGCCGTAGTTTCGTCCAAACTCACGGCATTGCGTTCGCAGATGAACCCGCATTTCCTGTTCAACGCGCTCAATTCCATCCAAGAATTGGTATTAAGCAAAGACACGAAAAACGCTATCCGCTACCTCGGAACGTTCTCTGGTCTAACCAGAAAGATATTGGAGAATTCCGCCAAGGAAACCGTTCGCCTTTCCGAAGAACTCGACATGCTGAACCACTACCTCGAACTGGAAAAGCTGCGTTTCGGAGATTCGCTTCAAATCCATGTGGAAGTCGGTTCTGAAATTGATACGGAAGGCATTGAAATTCCACCGATGCTCATTCAGCCTTATGTTGAAAATGCGCTGAAACACGGGTTGCTTCACGTTCAAACCGACCGAAAGCTGAATTTGACTTTAGCGCAAAAGGACGATATTCTGATCGTGGAAATTGAAGACAATGGCGTTGGCCGCGCCAAGGCCGAAGAGATCGCGAAGCAGAAAAAGAAACACCAAAGCTTCTCTTCGGAAGCTACCGAAAATCGGCTCCGATCCATGAAAAACGCTAATGGCACTTCAGGTTCGGTTGAGGTGGTTGACCTTCTAAAGGATGGGGAAGCGGTAGGAACAAAAGTTGTTTTGAAAATACCATATCTTCCACCTTGAAAAGGAAAATCCGACCTTTGTAGAACGATGGAGAATTCACTTACCACAGCTGCACTGATGGAAGAGCTTCGGAAACAGAAGCCTCTACTTAAAGAGCGTTTTCACGTGAAGGAGATCGGGATTTTCGGTTCGTTTGCCCGTGGCGAGGCCACAGACAAGAGCGATATCGACTTTCTGGTGACGATCGAAGCTCCTTTAGAGATCTACAGAACGAACAAGGAAGCCCTAGGAGCTTATCTCAAAAAGCTGTTCAATCGTAATGTGGACTTGGCCAATCCGAATTCGTTGAAGCCACATTATCGAGAGAGAATTCTTTCACAGGCCATCTATGCTTAACGATCGCGATCGCGCCAATATTGAAGAGGTGCTCTATGCCATCAGGCACATTGAAGAATACACGCAGGGCATTTCCAGTTTGTCTGACCTATTGGCTGACACGAAAACCTATGATGCGGTGATGATGAATTTCATCCTGATCGGGGAGGCCTGTAAACGGCTGCCCAAAGAGTTGAAAACCGCAAATCCGCAGATAGACTGGAAAGGCATAAATGGCTACAGGAATTATATCGCCCATGAATATTTTGGGATGGATGAGAAGATCGTATGGGGTTCCATTGAAGTCGAGGTTCCAAATCTGAAAATGGAAATGGTGGCTCTGTTGCAATCGGAACCATGATCAAAGCCATACTTGTTGACGATGAGGAACGCGCCCGCAACGCCCTGAAGCAGTTGTTGGGAATGGTTGCGCCCGAAGTGGAAGCGGTGGCCCAATGCGCCAACATTCCCGATGCGGTCATTGCCATTAATCGGCACCAGCCCGAGGTGGTTTTTCTGGATGTGGAAATGCCGCAGTATTCGGGGTTGCAGATCGGGCAGTTCTTCGCTGAAATGAACTTCCACATCATTTTTGTGACGGCTTACAGCGAATACGCCATCCGAGCGTTCGAACTTTCTGCGGTGGATTACCTGCTGAAACCCGTTCAGCCCGAAAAGCTGGAAGACGCCATTCGCAAGCTTAAAGCGCGCACTTCGCAAATGACCGCGCAGCGCATTGAACTGGCTGAAACATCCTTACAGAGCAACGATTTCAACCGCATTGCTTTGCCCGTTTCGGATGGTTTTCTGTTCGTTGAAATAAAGGACATCATGCTGCTGGAGGCGGATGGTGCGTACACTAACGTTTATCTTCAGAATGGTTCAGAACTGTTGGTAAGCAAGCGCCTGTTGTTCTTCGAAAAAGTGTTGGAAGACCGCCCGTTCATGGTGCGTGTTCACCGCTCTTACATCGTCAATTTCAACTTCGTAAAACGCTACAGCAAGGCCGAAAGCGTCATTGTTCTCGATAACGGAAAAACCGTTTCCGTTCCGAAGGAAAAGAAGGCTTTCATTGAAGAAGCGTTGAAGCAGATCAAGGTGGGCTAGATCTTCAAGGTTTTTTGAAACCTTGAAGATCTTAGGTTTATCCGATTCGTAAACCCAAAAAGCCGTTTCGTGAATTGCCCTGTTAAAAGCTGAGTTCGCAGTTGGACTTTCGCATGAATTTCAAACCCAATTCATCATGCGAAAATTATACTCAACACTCCTTTCATCATTACTTGTTGCAACCTCGTTTGCACAGGTTCCTACAAGCGGTCTTATCGGTCAATGGACCTTTACCAACGGATCGCTTTACGATTTCTACACGGCTTCCAATGCCGTGGCCCAACCTGGTGCAGTTACCACCACCGACCGTTTTGGCAATACCAACAGCGCCTACGACCTACCGCCTGCGGCCTACCTGACCTTCGGAGATGTTTTCGATATTGAGACCACCGCTGGCAACGATTTCAGCTTCTCGTTCTGGGTCAAGTTCGATCAGATAAACGGCACCTACCGCTACATGCTTGGCAAAGCGGCCTTCGAAAGCACGTGCAGTCTTGCCGGTCGTCAGTATGCGTTCCTCATCAATGCCTCCAATCAGGTGGAGGCACAACTATTCGGGGCACTTACGGGCGGTCACGTGCGTTACAGGACCAACGGAACAGTTTCGTCCAACCAATGGACACACATCGTTTACGCTATCAACGCGCAGCAACTGTCATCCAACAATCTGGCGGGCATCAAGATCTACATCAACGGTGTTTCTCAAACCATTTCCATCTCCGAAACGGTGGGTGCCGGCTTCGGAAACGGAATGGACAACGGTGCGGCACATCTGAGCGCGGCCCGCTATGCAGGTTCGGGTGGTGCATAGTGCGGTACCACCCAATATCTGGATGGCCAGTTTGACGATCTGCGCGTTTACAACCGAATGATAACCGCGCAGGAGGCGTTGGACCTTTACAATGAAACGGTGTGCAACCAGACCGTTATATCGGTTCAACCACCGACAGCCGTTTCCTTTTGTGATGGGGGCTCTGAAACGTTGAGCATTGGACTGGAAGACGAGAGTGCCACAGTTGTTTGGCAAGTATACAACGGAAGTTCTTGGAGCTACCTGACCAACCAGACCGATACGTTCTACACCGTAACACAGGCAGGCGAATACCGCGTGGAAACACAGAGCGACTGCGGTGCTTACGGATATTCGGAAACGGTGACCGTTGCAGTGGACGAACCAGCCTTTATTTCCGACCACGAAGGAACGGTTTACCTCTGTCCAGCAACAGGATATGCCGAACTGGACGCACTGGCAGTTGGCGATGGGATGACCTACCAATGGAGCAGCAACACTTCCGGACAGCCTATCGGAAGTCAGAACCCAATAAGTGGGGCCAATGGAGAAACCTATCAGGCAACTGCGACCGACCTGGCCTACACAGTAACCGTAACCGCCTGTGGTAATTCCATAACCTCAGATTACATTCAAGTGTTTCAAGGTCTTCAGCCTTCTATCAGCATCAGCGGGCCTACCTCGGTCTGTGCAGGAGCCACCGTCAATCTTTCATCCTTGTACAGTCTTGGAGGCGGTGTAACCTACGCTTGGACACCCAATGGGGCCACTACCTTCAATAATAGCGACATGCCCACCGAAGAGACCACCTATACGGTTCTGGCCACCAGTTGGATGGGTTGCACCGCTACCGCCAGCCACACGGTTTCCGTAAACGACCCCCAACCAGTGATCAACGACAACGGAGGTGTACTTGAATTAAGCGGAGGCAACTTCGTGAACATACAGTGGTACCTGGATGGCAATCTTATCCCGAGTGCCAACCAGCTGACCTACACGCCAACGGTAGATGGCGATTACACAGTTGCGGTTTCGGAGAACGGTTGCAACAGCACAACCGACCCCTACACCTTCACAGGTATTGCAACGGGAATTGTCGATGGTACTGCAAGCGGATTGAGCGTGTACCCGAACCCATTCGAGAACAGAATTGTGGTAGAAGCCAACACGGTTACCACCATCACCCTTATGAACACCTTGGGCGAAACGTTGATGACACGCACCATCAGCGGCCGTACGGAGATCGCTACCGACCACCTGCCTTCGGGCATCTACCTACTGCGCGATGAGACTTCAGGAGCCGTCATGAAGCTTGTGAAGAACTGAGGTTTTTTCTCAGATGTGGGTTTTGAAAGAGGCGTGTCCGAAAGGATGCGCCTTTTTTCATTTGTCCTTTAAGTAACTCTTAGCCTGCCATTTTCATCGTATCCTTATACCGATGAAATTGCCTCCATTCAAAACCCCTGTTTCTACCATCATTGTGGCGCTGTTCTGCCATTCATTATTGGCCCAAACACTTACCGGTCCCAATGGCCACAAGGCCGTTGCCGGCAGCGAGGTGGTGCGGTTCGATGCCCATTCGGGCAACGTGGAATTTGTGCAATTCGGGCGGAAGGGGCAGTTCGCTATGGCACGGTTTGAAGCATGGGCGCAGAAGGCCTTGCAGCTGAACGGACTTACCCTGCAACCTACCGCCAAGGAAACGGACGCCAACGTGCGACCATGCACCAGCTTGCATCCGTTCGTGCGAACCAAACACCCAAAAATGGATGTGGTGATCATCCGCGAAAACGAGGAAGACCTCTATGCTGGCATCGAACACCAACAGACAGACGAAGTGGTGCAGTGCCTCAAGCTGATCAGCCGGCCAGGTTGCGAAAAGATCGTCAGATATGCCTTCGAATACGCGAGGCAATATGGTAGAAAGAAGGTAACCTGCTTCACTAAGGACAACATCATGAAGCAGACGGACGGTTTGTTCCACCGTGTGTTCGATGAGATCGCACCTGAATATCCTGAGATTGAGAATGAGCACTGGATCGTTGACATTGGCGCGGCCAAACTCTCTGACACACCGGAGAATTTTGATGTAATTGTGATGCCTAATCTCTACGGAGATGTGCTCTCTGACGTAGCAGCACAGATCGCTGGCTCGGTCGGTTTGGCGGGTTCAGCAAACATTGGTGAGAGTTGCGCCATGTTCGAAGCCATCCACGGTTCAGCACCTCGCTTGGCCGGTCAAGACAAGGCCAATCCTTCAGGTTTGATCCACGGTGCCATCATGATGCTGAATCACATTGGGCAGAATACAGTGGCCGAAAAGGTGCACAACGCTTGGTTGGCCACCATCGAGGAGGGAATACACACCAAAGATGTTTACACCGAAGGTGCAAGCGCCAAACTGGTCGGAACGAAGGAATTTGCTGATGCGGTGATCGCAAATCTTGGCAAAATGCCAAAGCAATTGGTGGCTGTCTCTTACGAACATGCAAAGGCGTTCAATCCGCCAAAAGCCACTCCGAAACCTGCTGCCAAAAAGGACTTGGTCGGAGTGGATGTGTTTGTGCATTGGCCAGGACGCGATGCCGACATGCTGGCCGAGCACTTGGTAACCTTGAACAATGGCGATCTGAAACTTTCGATGATCACCAACAGAGGCATCAAGGTTTGGCCGGAAGGCTTCGAAGAGACTTTCTGCACCGATCATTGGAGATGCCGATTCACGCCTGCCAACGGTCATGCCATCGAAAAGAAACACATCGTGAACCTGCTTTGAAATGCCGCTGAGCACGATATCGATACGATAAAGACCGAGAATCTGTACGAATTCGATGGCAAACCAGGTTATTCACTAGGTCAAGGACAATAAAATCTAGCATCATGAAAAACGAAGAAATAGAGTTGATAAAAGGGACGTTCAGTCCACAGGAGGCACGCGAAATTCTACTGACGATACTTGAGGACAAGGTGAGGTTTCACAATCTGAAAATCATTCGTGGCTATGAGAAAGGCACCGACACCTCTGCTTCTCAAATTCGAATAAAAGAGTTGAACGCGTCCAGAAAAACAGTTCACCGGTTGGTGGATCAAGCCATCGAAAACTCGAACGAGCTCTCCATCAATGCAACCATTTCAATTTCTACTACAGTTCGAAACAAGGTGGAACAGGAAGCGAACTGATCTGTTCTGGTAGAAATTGAATGAGTGACGGAGTCGAAAGGCTTCGTCACTTTTAAATTACCGGAGGCCGTTAAAACCAAGCGCAAAGAGACTTAGCCTTCTTCTACAAACTCCGCGTCAGATATCTTGCAGTTCACCTGCAAATTGGAAATCGTCATCAACACGCGGCCTGTTTCGTATTTGCTCTGGCCTTCTTCCTCACGTACAGGTGTGCTATTAAAATCGCCACTGATGGCTTTCGGCATTTTGAAACGCTTGAAATCCGCTTTGAATTCCATGCTGGTCGGAATGAAGTCGGAAGCCGAAGCGTACTTGTTGAAGTACTGCACGGTTCCTTCTCGTTTCAGGGTCAGTTCCGATTCGTGGATGCGACCATCCTGAATGCCGACAAGTAGTTTCATCAACACCAACTCGCCATTGTTGGTGGGAATCACGTTGATCACATGGCAAGCAATTCCGTTTGATCTTGCTTGTCCGGCAGCAACTGCCATGTAGTTCTTCGGGTCATCCAAGATCTCCAATTGCGAGAATGGATTCTGCTTGGGCAAAAAGATGAGTCCTTTGGTTTTGACGCGGAACTTGTCGGGTTTCTTGTAGATCATCTTGCCCGAAATCTGATCAATGGCCACACCGGGAATGTCAAACTTCATTTCCACATCGCAACGCAGATCTTGGATTGATTTGAATTGGTTTCGAACCTTGTCCAAAATGGCGTTCGCATCCTGCGAAAAGGCAGTTTGCCCGATGCTCAGCATTGCGATGGCTGTTAAAAGAAGATTTCTCATTGAAATATGTCTTTACGATTGAAATGATATTGCGTGATGCCGAAGAACACGGCTGAATGAAACAGGAGAATGCCTGCCGACTGCATGATTTCGGTCATCGGAATTGGGTCGGAAAAAAGCCTGCGCCACAAATGCATGTGGTTGGTGAAGAGGAAAGGCATGATCGGGTCGAAGAAGCTCATTTCGAAGCTGCTGATGACCGTGAAAACGATAATGACCACCATCGTAAGCACGATCGGGCCGATACTGTTGTCCGAAAACGCTGAGAACATGAGCGACATAGAAGCCACCGTAGTAAGGCTGATGAACGCGAATACGAATGCCACCATGAACCGCCAGAACAACTCAGCGTTACGAATCACCACCAATCCATCGGCATTCAGCACCAGCAGGTCACCAGATCCGAAAATGACCAGCGATAAGAGGTAGGCAAAAACGCCAAGTAGCAACAGAATCGCCAACACGTATAGCATGGCGGTTATCCACTTGTATGTGATAAACTTGAAGCGACTAATTGGCTTAGTAAGGGCGTAGCGCAACGTGCCCAAAGCGGATTCTCCTGAGATCAGATCACCCGTGACCAACGCCACCAGCAGCGGCAACTGAATGATGAGTGTTTGTAGGATGATGAACGTAATGAGATTGCCATTGATGATGTTCCCTTCGAGCGAGAAAACCTGATCGAAACTCTGGAAGAGCAGATCGATGTACTCTTTACCAGTGAAGTAGAATGATGTGTCGATAAGCACAACCAGCGCCACAATGGAAGCCAAACCGATGTAGCTTCTTGGTCGCGCAAATGCCTTGATGATCTCTGCCTGCAGTATCCTTATCATGCCGCAGTAAGTTTTAGGAAGTAATCTTCCAGTTTGCGCTTATGATCCAATCGGTAAATTTTTCTGCCTGTGCTCATCAGCTTCTCAACAATTCGTGGAATCTCATCCAATTCAGCTTGAAAAACCAACGTGTTCTGGTCTTTTTTGGCATTGTAATTCAGCGCAGCCAAAGCAGTTTGAGCGGCATCTTGGTTGTCAGTCTCAATGCTAACTGTAACCGTGTTCTTGGCCAACAATTCAGCCACAGAACCCTGCGAAACGCACACACCTTTATTAATAATGGCCATGCTGTCGGCCATTTCCTCAATTTCTGAAAGAATATGAGATGAAATGATCACGGTTTTACCGAATTCCTCCTTCAGTCGAATGATCAGCTGTCTGAGTTCAATGATCCCCTTCGGATCAAGACCATTGGTCGGTTCATCCAAGAAGATCAGATCAGGATTGTTCAGCATGGCTTGAGCAATTCCCAGCCGCTGTCGCATGCCTTGCGAATAGGTGGAAACACGGTCGTTCTCCCGTCCTTTCAACCCGACCAATTCAATCATTTCGTCCACACGCTGATCGGTGATTTTATTCGGGAAATAGCTTTTGGCAACTTTCAGATTGGTGAGCCCACTCAGGTAAGGATAGAACTTCGGTTCTTCGATGATGCAGCCGATGCGAGGCAGCACTTTTCCTAATTCATTCAGTTGCAGACCACCGAAATAGGTCACTTTTCCGCCACTTGGACTGATGAGTCCTACTAACATGCGTAGCATGGTGGTTTTTCCAGCTCCGTTCGGTCCGAGCAGTCCGAATATCTCTCCAGCATTCACATCCATATCCACACCTTTCAGTGCATGGAACTTTCCGTAGTACTTCTCTAATCCTTCAACTTTCAAAATCTGTTTACTCATAAGGCTGACGTTGAGGACAGAACAAGTGTTTAACTAAATTGTTGAATCGTTAAACAAACATGAACCATTCACATTCACATCGGTTAACACATTATGAAATACCTACTTATAATTGTTGTGGCGCTTCTGCTCATCTTCACAGCGGCTCAGGCATACATATCCAACGATTTGGCAAAGACAGAACAACAGGCTTATAGTATTCTTTGGAAGAACGACCGATTGGAAGCCCGCTATTATCCTAAGGCGTTGCTGGCAACGGTGCGCGGCTCCGACAAGGAATATCGAACCACGGCCAATCGGCATTTCCGCGTTTTGGCGGGCTATATTTTCGGTGGAAACAAGGAGGGCAGCTCTATTGCCATGACCGCACCTGTTCACATGACGTTTGATGAGACAGGGTCATCCATGAGTTTCGTTATGCCTTCATCATTGCACAAAGAGGATCTGCCAGCCCCAAACGCCACCGGAATTTCATTTGAAGAGACCGGGGAAAAGTTTGTGGTAGCTGTGCGGTTCGGTGGTTGGGCAGACGACAAGAAGATAAAAGAGAACACCGATTTTCTGATGGACGTGCTCCATACAATGAAGATCGAACCTGTATCGAAGCCTTGGTTCATGGGATACAATCCTCCGTTCCAATTGTTGAACCGAAGGAACGAAGTGGCTGTGGAGATCACCTCGCAAGACGCGGAGCTCATTAAAATGCTCTGAAACTACCGTGGACGGATTGACCCCGATCCCTCGAGATCTTAACGATACGGGAAGCTGTCGCCTTCGGGTGGATGATGGGCCTGGTTCATGGCTTTCCGCTGCCTGAAATACTCACTGACGTACGTTCTGACAGGATGCTTGATGCGGTGAATCATGTCGGCCAGATCGGCATCTTTCTTGGCCGCATTCAGCATCCAAGTGGCTTTGCGTTCAATGCGACCTTCGTTGTTTCCAAGTCCGGGAATACGTGTTGAAAGTCGTTTCACGGTATCGGCCTCAGCCCAATAATCCGAAGGGTGCATCGGTAACAGACTCGGATAATCTGACCAAGCTTCAATAAAAGTGATCTGCCCTTGATCGTTGAATGTGAATTCCTCATAGATCGGAATTCGGGTTCCGCTGTAGTTGAAAATAACGTGGCAACGGCAGAACGGCTGCACTTCAAAGAACTCACACTCAATCGTATCGTACTTGGTCGGGTAAAGCTTCAGCAGAACGTCCGTGTTGATCAGATTCCGTCTTCTGAAACCGGTCAGTTTCAACCAAGGCGGCCACTCCCACCGGATCACCAGATCGGAATATTCGGGTTGAACCTTTGCCGGAACGGATGATTCCATCGTCAAAAAGTACTTGATCCCTTGGTCGATGTAATACTCTTGCGGAAACCTTGGAATGAGTCTGGTTGAATAGGCCGAATCCACGTCTGCCGATACGGGCGTATCGTTGACCACATCTTTTCCCGCTCGGCATGAAAAGAGCACCATTGAGGAAACAATCAAACAGAATGAAAGCCTTACTGAGTTCAACTGTAACACTAATTGAAAGTGGTTGAAAGATAATCCATCTCTGCGCTTGTGCTTTTGTGTATGAAGTTGAACCACGAAGTTTAAAAACGCCTAATGCTGGTGGATGAAGGTCATTTGAAGGTGCCGTTCATTTTTGAGTCTGAGTTCAGTGTGGAAAGCACGTTCATAGATGGTTAGACTTCTTCTGCTGCTCTTAGTGTCGGGCATCATCCTTGACAGTTGTTCTTCCGAGGACGATGGGAACCATCATCTTGTAGGTCAATGGCGTTTTGAACTTGATCTCGGTGAGCAGAGGTTGCCTTTTCTGGTCACCATGACCGATGACAGTGCAGGTATTTCAATGGTGGTGCACAACGGCACTGAGCAGGTCAAGGCTGCACTGGTCGAAGTGAAGGGTGATTGTCTCATGGTGCAGATGCCGGTTTTCAACACCGCCATCCATGCCACTCTGAATTCTGACAGTACGCTTACCGGGCATTACATCGATTTCTCCCGGCAGGGTGATTACCGCATTCCATTGAAGGGCTATCGAGGTGTTTCCGAACGCTTTCCGAAAGAGCAGCAGCCATCGGTCGATGTCTCAGGACGTTGGTCCGTGGGCTTCAGTCCAAATACGCCCGATGCATATCCTGCCGTGGGCGAGTTTCAGCAGCAGGGCAGTCTTGTGACAGGCACATTCCTCACAACGACCGGAGATTTCCGATTTCTTGAAGGTGTGGTGGCCGGTGACAGTCTGTTCCTCTCCGGTTTTGATGGTTCGCATGCCTTCCTCTTTCAGGCTCACGTGGAGAAGGATAGCATGTCGGGCGGCTTTTGGTCCGGTAACCATTGGTCAGAGCGGTGGGAGGGAGTTCGAAATGAAGAGGCACGTCTTCCCGACCCCGAGAACCTTACCATGCTCATGCCCGCATACCAACGGTTCGAATTCACCTTCCCTGATCTGGAAGGGACCATGGTCAGCAGCAGGGAGTTCAGTGGTAAAGTGACCATTGTCCAGATCATGGGTTCGTGGTGCGCGAACTGTCGTGACGAGACGGCCTATCTCATCGACCTGCACGAACGGAAAAGCTCGGAAGGGCTTGAGGTGGTGGCTCTTGCATTTGAACGTGGAAAAGACGATGCGGAGCGTAAAAAGAATCTGAGAAGGCTGCGAGACCACATGGCCGTTCCCTATCCTCTGCTCTTGGCCGGTTCCTCCAGCAAGGCAGAGGCCTCAGCCAAATTCCCGATGCTCAACAACGTGGTGTCGTTCCCAACCACTCTTTTCCTGGACCGAAAGGGCCGGGTCAGACGCATTCACACCGGATTCTCCGGCCCAGGCACAGGCCAGCACTACATCGAATTCACCTCGCGCACAGAGGAATTGGTCAATCAGCTTTTGCAGGAAAAAGTCGTGTTCTGAACGCCCAACGCGACTGAGGGACTATCCCATAGTGAAGACTCTGCGCTATGTAGTGCAGCCCGTGCGTTATATAGCGAAGCACCTTCACCATGTGTTGAAGCATCTTCACCATGTGTTGAAGCATCTTCACCATGTGTTGAAGCATCTTCACCATGTGTTGAAGCATCTTCACCATGTGTTAGAGCACCTTCACCATGTGTTGAAGCATCTTCACCATGTGTTAGAGCACCTTCACCATGTGTTGAAGCACCTTCACCATGTAGTGAAACAGCTTCGCCACGCGGTCTATTCACCTCTGCCAGCAACGGGCTTTCTGCCATTCAAGGCCCTTCCGCAAGGCTGGCCTATGGCCTCTCCAACATTTCAAGGAACACAGTGTGTGCCTGACGCACACAGCGGACAAAGGATGCCGCGCCATGCGAATGTACGGAGCAATATCGTGCCGAACAATGCCCCATGGGCCGATGCTCCGAACGAGCTTTCAACATCGCGGTCGTGGCCGCAGGCCTTAGTGCGCCCTCGGCTCGAGAGCACAGCGGGGCTCATACCGTTCATGGTTTCTAATGTCGTACCGACTGTGTGTCTCTCTATCGCTTTCAGCGATGAAGAATCTATGTCGGCATGTTCCACATTGCATGCTCCTTGAAACCTATAACGGCATGATAATTCGAGGAAATGCCTTTACGGCATTAAGGCATTGAAATGGTATCACTTGCCATCCGCCCCGAGGTTGCGCAACAGCTCTTGCAGTCGGCTATCGTTGATGTCCTCCTGCTCGCTCTTGTCGTAGATGGAGAGCATGAACACCTGTTCGTCCCTCACCCAGACCAGCGTGATCACCCTCGCACCTCCTGACTTGCCTTTGCCCTTGGAAGAGATGGCGAGTCTGATCTTGTAGCAGCCCTGACCGAGGGGTGTCCCTTGCGTGGGGGGTCAGTGGACAAGGCCCTGCCAAGCTTTGCAACATCATCACGAAGTGAACGGTGCTTCTTAGCGAGTCGCTTCAGTTCCCGCTCAAAATCCCCTGTGGAGAGAACCTCAAAGCTCATCAAGAACGTCTTTCAAAGGGCGTAGTTTGATCTTCCCCTCTTTGTGAAGCCTCACCTCGTGCAAAGCCTCTCGCAGACCTTCGAGTATCTCCTCCTCGGTGCGTGGGCGGTATTCCTCCTGAGGCTCGGCCACCACAGTGGGCTGGGTAAGCTTTTTCGTCTTCACGAAAGGCAGGTTGGACAGCAGTTCGAGCACGAAGCCGACCTTGTCCTCACGAATGTCGAGCAGCAGTTGCATGGGAGCGTTTCTTGGCGGACACGAATTTAGAGGATTCCTCTGAATGGGCATCAGGCCCTCTCCGGCTGAGGCCGCGCACAGCCCTCACTTCCCCTCCCGCTTCACATAGTGTTCCAGCAGCCCCCGCAGGTGGGCCACCTCGTCCTTCAACGAGGTGATCTGCTCACGGTAGAGGCGGTCAAGATGTTCAATCCCACCTCCCTCAATGAATTTGCGGTTGTAAATCTGGTCTCTCCCGAAGTTGTTGAATGTCAACCCGTCCCCGAAGCGCAGCAGTTCGTCCACGCTCACCTCCAGCAGCTCTGCGATGCGGATGAGCCGCTCACCGCTCACCTTCACCTCATCGCGCTCTATGCGGCTGAACCCCGACACGCTGATACCGAGCTGCTCGGCCAGGTGCTCCTGCGTGAGGTTGCGCATCTCACGCAGCTTGCGGATGCGGTGCCCGATGCGAGGCGAATCTGCTGTTTGCTCCATGCGGGAAAATTTGGCCCTAAGGTAGAAAAGTTCGCGACAGGTGGCTGGTGGTTCTCGTTGTCAAAGCGGTCCTTTGCCCCGTCTCACAAACGACCTGAACTGCAGACCATGAAAAAACACCTCCTCACCCTCCTTGCCCTTGCGGCACTCACCTCTGCCACCGTGGCCCAGGTGCCCAGCTATGTGCCCACCAATGGCCTTGTGGGCTATTGGCCGTTCAATGGGAACGCCAATGATGAAAGCGGCAACGGCAACAATGGCACCGTGAATGGGGCAACCTTAACAACGGATAGATTTGGAAATAGTAATGCGGCTTACCTCTTCACAAATAATGGCAATATTCAAAACATCCAAACAAATTATGCAGGCGTCTTAGGACAGAATAATAGAACCATTTCACTATGGTATAGACAAGATGTAATTTCTACTACCGACCAACAAGTTTTATGTGGTTATGGCGCAGGAACAGTGGGCTCTTCATTAGGGCCAACTACCTTAAGCGGAAGATTAGGTTTAGATGTCAATAATGTCTATAGGCATTATTCTCTTTCTATACCAAATCAATGGAATCACGCGGTGTTAGTGTATGAATCGGGAAACAGCATAAGTACCGTTAAAGTTTATCTCAATGGAGTTCTGCAAACAACTGCTGCCTTAACCTTTGGCAATCAGAATACCATACTCAATACCATTGCAGGTTTAAATTTTAGAATTAATGCTGGGAACTTGCAACAAATGTTTATTGGATCTATTGATGATATTGGCTTTTGGAATCGAGCCCTCACCCAACAAGAAATCACTGCAATATACAACAGCCAAACCTGCTCAGCCAGTATTACTCCTGCAGGGCCAAGTAATATATGCAGCGGGCAGAGTATTACACTAAGTGCCAATGCAAACAGCAGTGGTTCTCAGCCCTGTGCCTCTACGGGCTTGCCAACCAGCTTGCAAAGTGGCTTGGTTGCCTATTACCCCTTCTGCGGCAATGCCAATGATGCCAGTGGCAATGGGAATAATGGGACTGTTACTTCCGCTACCCTTACAACCGACCGCACCAACACGGCCAACACGGCTTATTACTTCAATGGCAGCGCACGCATCGCCAATAACAATAATGCTCTGCGCACCCTCATTGATGGAAATAATCCTTTTTCTGTGGGTTTGTGGTTTAATAGAGATGTGTCCGGTAATATGTCATCATCCCAGCAGGAACCAGTATTTTTTAGCTTTGATGGAAATAACACAAGTCCCTTTAAAAGAGTTTATTGTCGAATATCACAATACAACGACTCTACATATATTAGTTTTGGGAGATATAATGCCAACACAATGTGTTCTTGGCCTAACTGCGGAGATGTTGGGATTGTCTATGGGACAGGTCAGTTTATCTCCCCAGGAACTTGGAATTATTTATTGGTTAGTTATGATGGTACAGATGTAAAAATATATATAAACGGAGCTCAGCTAACAAATATTTTTCCAAATACAAATTGGCAGCAGTATAAAGCAACTACTATGGGTGGCCCTGATAATTTTGTAACAGGGTTTACTTTGGGAGATAATAACCAAAACAATGCTGCAAACTTTGCCGGTAAATTAGATGATGTAACCCTTTACAACCGTGCATTATCAGCACAAGAAGTTCAGCAGTTATACAGCTTATCAAATGCCCAATATGCCTGGAGCAATGGGGCAAGCACCAGCAGCATCACGGTAAGCCCCACACAAACTACTACTTATACCGTTACCGTTACCGAAAATGGTCAAACCTGCACAGCCAGCAGCACAGTTAATGTTACCATACCAACGGCTACCATTTCGGCCTCTGGGCCCACCACCTTCTGCTCGGGCAGCAGCGTCACGCTCACGGCCAGTGCCGGCAACAGCTACCTGTGGAGCAACGGGGCCACAGGCCAGAGCATAACGGTCAGTCAGGCAGGCAGCTACTCGGTAACAGTCACCTCCAATGGTTGCAGTGCTACCAGCAGCGCCACCACTGTGTCTGTCACCACCCCGCC
>Ga0172367_10000063_pt1 | contig 157803 bp, 180 predicted proteins | sample Lak10m_FD_114542 | JGI IMG/M metagenome (GOLD analysis project Ga0172367, IMG submission 114542) | Freshwater microbial communities from Kabuno Bay, South-Kivu, Congo - kab_022012_10m | ecosystem: Environmental > Aquatic > Freshwater > Lake | place: Democratic Republic of the Congo... | reverse complement strand
TGTGTGTTTGCGTTTCTTGAAGAAGTTATTGTTAATAAATTTGATCCTAAAGACTTAATTCTATTTTCTACTTGTAATTGACTAGCTTGCCCCAGTGTCATTAATGTTATAACTGCAGATATGCCTATTATTATTCCAAGAGCAGACAATCCTGTCCTCATTTTGTTAGTTGTTAATATTAAAATACTTTCTTCAAATACTTCTATTAATTTCATTTTTTAACCTTGTTTAATTTATCTTTAACTATTTTTCCATCAACTAAAGTTATTATTCTTTTAGTTCTTTCTGCGATTGCTTCCTCATGTGTAATTACTATTATGGTATGTCCTTGTTTGTTTAAGTTTTCAAAAATATCCATTATCTCTGCACTTTGACTTGTAGGTAAATTACCTGTAGGTTCGTCTGCAAGTATTATTGCAGGGTTCATTGATAATGCTCTTGCGATTGCTACTCTTTGTTTTTGTCCACCTGATAACTGATCTGGTGCGTTATTTATTCTATCTTTTAACCCCACTGTTTCTAATATTTTTGCTGCAGTTATAATCCTGTCTTTTTTTGAAATTTCCGCATATGCCATGGGTAACATTACATTTTTTAATGCAGAAGTTCTTGGTAATAAGTTATATGCTTGAAAAACAAATCCTATTTCCTTATTTCTAATATCTGCCAATTCATCATCATTCATGTTTTCTATATTAATATCGTTTATAGCGTAACTACCTGTTGTAGGTATATCTAAAGCCCCTATTATATGCATAAGTGTGGATTTACCCGATCCTGAAGGCCCAATAATTGATACGAATTCTCCTCTTTTAATGTTAAGTGATACGTTATCTAATGCTGTAGTTTTTATATCTCCGTTTATATATGATTTGGTAATATTTTTTATTTCTAGCATTAGTGTAATAATCCCCCACCCATACCGCCTCCGGGTAACCCTGTGTTATTAGTTTGCGTTTCAGTAAATCCGGTTGTGGGTAATGAGTTTACTATTATTTCTTCTCCTTCTGTTAATCCACTTAATATTTCTGTATTTTTTGTATTTGATATCCCTACTGTAATTTCTGTTATAGTGTTCTGTCCATTTATTACTTTAGTAGCGGTAGATTTACCATTCTTAGTTGTTATTGCTGCTGTATTTATATATACTACCCCGGTTTTTTCTTCTACTATTATTTCTGCATCTACTCCCATATTTGGTAATACTTTTTGATTATCTTCAGTAAATTTTACAATTACAGTATATGTAGTTATTCCATTAGAAGCTGTTCCTATTTTATCTATACCAACAACTTCTCCAGTAAATACAGTATCTTTTACTGCATTTAATTTCATATTAACTTTTTGTCCTACCTTTATTTTATTTATATCTAATTCATTTACTTCTAAAGATACTATTGGAGTACCTTCTTTTTTAATTGAGGCTACTGCAAGAGATGTTTTTTCTGATAAAGAATTTGATATATCCATTCCTTCTACAATTAATATGTTTGCTATTGTTCCGCTATCTGGAGCTACTATTGCAGGTGATTGAGCCTGGTAAGAAAGCCATGCCTTTTGTAATGAGGCTTCTGCTTGTTTTATGGAACTGAGTTGTTCTTCATAGTTACTTTTAGCTGTTAAATAATCGTTTTCGTATAAGGTATATGAAATTCTTTCGTCATGTGTCTGATAGGTATTTTTTTCTTTTTCAGTATTAAAGGACTCTTCTGCTTTTATTAATTCACTATTCTTTGTTACTAAATCTGATTTAGCTTTTGCTAAAGAGTTTTTAGCTCCTAGATAAGAGGCCCAAGCAGATGCTAGGCTTTCTTCTCCATCGGAGTTTAGTGTTACTTCCATTATTTTTTGTCCTTTTAGTACAGTATCTCCCTCCTTAACAAATACTTTTTTCACAATACCGTTTACACTAGTAGTTACTGATAAATAGTTAGCTGTTTCAACAGTACCTGATGTTTCTACACTCGATATTATTGTTCCTTTTTTAACTTTTTCTATTGTAGTTTCGTTAGTATCTGTGTTTTCGGTAGTGTCCTTTAATAGGTACTGTCCGATATATATAGCTATTGAAATCATTAATACTGTTATTAATAGTAGTTTTCGTTTTTTAACGAATGTTTTTATTTTATTCATATTTCTAATTTTATTAGTATTATCTGAGTTTAAACTGAGAGTTATTTCTTATTTAAAGGTAAGTTTATTATAAAAGTAGTTCCTTTGTTCAAATTACTTTTAACAGTTATTTTACCTTTGTGGTTATCTACTATTTCTTTAGCTATTGATAATCCTAATCCAAAACCGTTATGATTTATTTTAGTTCTTGAATCATCTGCTTTATAGAATCTATCAAATATGTGAGGTAAATCTTTTTCTGAAATACCTATGCCTGTGTCTATAACTTTAATTATTGCTGAAGTTTTATTATTACTTGCCTCTATATTTATTTTCCCATTTTCTTTGTTAAATTTTATTGCATTGTCTAATAATATTGTTATTAGTTGTGAAATACTTTTTTCATCGGCTTTAATATTTATGTTGTTACTCTTGTTATGGAAATTTATTTCAATATTTTTATATATTGCTGTTTGGTTTAATTTAGCAATATCAGTTTCTATTACTTTTTTAAGATTTATTGTTTCAAATTTTAAACTAATATTATCTTTTTGATTTTTTATCTGTTCTAATAAAGATGTTGATAGTAATGATAAAGAATCTATATCTTTAATTGATTCTGCTATTATTTCTTTTGACTGTTCTAAGGTTAAACTTTTATTTCTTAAATTTACTTCTAAATATGTTTTCATTGCAGTTAATGGTGTTTTAAACTCATGGGCGGCATCTGCAATAAACTTTTTCTGTTTTTCTGTCATTTGCTCTATTGGCTTTAATGTTTTACCTGCTAGCCAATATCCTAAAAAACCTGCTATTAAAAATATAGATATATTTATTAATGTAAGTGTTGTAATAACTTTTAACCTTACTTCTTTAAGAGTTTCTTCAGTAATTGGTTCTTGAAAACCTCCCATTGGTCTTTGAGGTTTCGGAAATTCATTTATTTTCATTTCTAACCTGGCTTCATGATTTTTTAAAGCTCTTGTAGTTACTCTTATAAAATCTGCATATATTAAAACACTAAAAGATATAGTAATAAACATTATTACCAGTAAATACCATGCGGTTAGTTTTATTTTTGCTGATTTAAACATTTTTATCCTCAATTTTATATCCAAATCCTCTAATTGTTTGTATTAAATCTGGTTTATTTTTAAATGGTCTATCAATTTTATTTCTTAAATATCTTATATATACCTCTACTGTGTTTGCTAATATATCTGAGTCATAACTCCATACGTGTTCCATAATATTTTCTTTTGTTATGACTCTGTTTTTATTTCTAACTAAGTATTCAAGTAGTGAATATTCTCTTTTAGATAAAACTATCTTTATATCATCTCTAGTAACTTCAAATGTTTTTGTGTTTATTTGTAAGTCATTGCATTTTATTATCTCTGAAGTAAGTGTATTGGGTCTCCTTAGTAGTGCTTTAATTCTTGCTAATAGTTCAACAAATGCAAATGGTTTAGTTAGGTAGTCATCTGCCCCTGTATTTAAACCTTCTACTTTATCTAATAATTCCCCTTTAGCGGTTAGTATTATTATTGGTGTGTGATTATTTTCTTTACGTAGTTTGTTACATATTTCCAGCCCATTTATCCCAGGTAACATTAGATCTAATATTATTAAATCAAATGTTTCAGAAGATGCTAAATCATATCCATCTAACCCATTATATGTAACATCAACTGCATAGCCTTCTTGTTCTAGTCCTTGTTTTAGGGAGTTAGCTATTTTATGTTCATCTTCTACTATAAGTAGTCTCATATACCTCTATTATACTCATTTTACTGAGTTTAAGCTGATAATATACCCATACCAAATACTCCTATGGGTTGTTGAATGCCCTGTTTTGATGTAGAATACGGGAAAATCGTATAAAACAAGGAGAGTTTTAGTGAAACCATTTCAACCCGTAAGTCCTTTTGTCCCTGAGGCAGAAGTAGATCGTGTTTTCGCTTTTGCTAATCGCATTATTTCAGCGATGGGCATTTATGCCCAAGTGTTTATTTCAATCAAGCAAGTTGGTCGTCAAGACACCCACTCCGAAGCTCGTTGGTGTGGGGACGTTAATCATGATACTCCTACCAGAGCCCCGCATATCGTCTTGCAAAAGGCTTTTGAACTTATGGAGTTACCTATGAAATTCCAGGCGCCCTTTACAATGTTAACAACCCCTGTTGTTAAAGGGCTTGGTCATTATCAGGGGGGTATCCGTATCATTACGGAATTCCTTGATATAACCATAGCAGTGAGTAAGCTCGACGAAGCTCATGATCGTTTGATAGCTGGGTGTATTATGTATGCCTACGTTTTTCAAACGGATAGTTCTTTTATTTCGCTGCACCATATTGGGCGGCGTGGTAATAAGGTAGCTTTTGAGCGAGCTATTTCTACCTGGGATACCGATGCTATTGTTCTTCCCGCGGACGACCATCAGCGGGTATATCGGTTTGTGGATCATTTTGGGTGCTATGAGGAGCAACAATATTTCGAAAGTGCTTCTGGGGATGTTCGTTCTAGACATTGGGACTTCGTGGTCCCTGATCCAGAACACTTTTTGGATTTCTTGGCATCGCTCTATGGCGTAAAGCCTGAAATTTGGGATGATGCTGGTGCCGATGACCCTGTTGGTATGGTTATGGTTATGGGTGTTTTAGATCCCACCTCTGTGTTTGCCGTCATGGCAAGACGAAGGTGGTCTATCTTCACTAAACCGTAAGCAAAAGAGGTGTCCTTTTACAGGACACCTCTTTCTCTTTTAATTTCTAGTTATATTAAATACTCTTCTCGTATTTATCTATTTCTCTCATTTTTAATAAACAAATATGTTCCTGCAGATATAAATATTGTAGTTAATACTAATATTATTGTTAGGTTTAATAATTGTGAATGCAGTACTACCTTATTGTATTCAGGTAATCCTTTATAGTAAGTACTTCGTAATAAATCAACTGCATAAGTCATTGGAGCCATTCTAGATAGTATCCACAAATAGGTTGGTAGTTCTTTTATTGGTGAGAATACTCCTGCTAAGAAGAATTGAGGAAACATAATGAACGGGAAAATTTGATCAGCAGCTCTTTTATTACTCAAATTAGAAAGTACCATAACACCAAAAGAACCTCCTAAAAGACATACAAGCAAAGAAAAAGGTATTAGTAATAGTAGTCTAGGTAATATTATTGGTACTTGTATAACAAACGAAACAAGAAATATAGTTATTATTTGTACCATAGCTACTGAGGACTCCCCTACTATTTTACCTATTATTATTGAATATCTAGATATAGGAGATACAAATATTTCTTGGCTAAAATCATTTTCTCTATCTTCTATTAAAGATATAACTCCAGATGCAGTACTTTGAAAAAGTGTTTGAGCTAATACTCCTATAAATACATAGGTCATAAAATTATAACCAATATCAGATTCTAAATTAGCATTTAAACTACCACCAAGGGCAGCAATAAATACTAGGGGGAATATTAGACTAAATACAATTCTTTGTTTATCTCTAATAAACTTTAAAAAGTCTCTGTATGCAATTGCTAATATTGAGTTTAATTCATTTTTAATGTTCATAATTATTATTTAATAAATTTAAATATGCTTCTTCTAGGGATGGTTGTACTATATTTATTTTACTTAAATTTGTTTTTATACTTTTAATTAATTCTTGTGAATGTGAATTTTTAACATTTATTATTAATCCATTATCTCTATCTTCAAATTTATAGTTATGCGTTTTTAACTCTTTTTTTACTGCATTTAATTCTTCTTGAGTCTTTGTTTCTACATACATGTGATCTTTAATTAGTTTGTTTTTAATAGTACTAATAGTGTCATTAATCATTATTTTTCCATGGTTAATAATACATACCCTATCGGCACCTTCTGCTTCATCTAAATAGTGTGTTGTTAAAAATATAGTAGTGTTTTCTTTCTTTTTAATAGTATTTAAATATTCCCATAGGTTTTTTCTACTTAAGGGATCTAGACCACTTGTTGGCTCATCTAAAAATAATATTTTTGGTTTGTGCATTAGGGTCCTAATTATTTCTAGTTTTCTTTTCATTCCCCCGGAAAATGTTTTTATTGGTTTAAATATCTCTTCTCCAAGTCCTAGCACTTCTGATAATTCTGTTACTGTATTTTTGTATTCTTTGGGCATTAATTTATATGTGGGTTTAAATCCATATTGTTTATACATAATAGAATGTAGCCTTATGTTCTCTTCAGCAGTTAAGTTTAAATCTAAACTTGGATTTTGGAATATTACCCCTATTCTTGATCTTACTTCTTTTGGATCTTTATCTATATCAAAGCCTGCAATTTTTAACTCACCTGATGTTTTTGCCAGTGTGGTTGTGAGTATAGATATAGTTGTGGTTTTACCAGCTCCATTAGGACCTAAAAATGCGAAGAATTCCCCCTCATCAACCGTGAATGAAACATTGTCTACAGCGTTTGTTGTAGCTTTTTTGTATCTTTTAACTAAATTATTTACTTCAATTGCATGCATAGAAATTTATTATACAGGTTATATATATTAATACTATATTACAGGCTTTAGAGTAAAAGCATTGTTAACTATTACCTTTTGTGGTTTCATATTAGTATGCCCAAAAAATTAAAAACTTCTAATAAAAAAATCTCAAGTACAAAAGTTAAAAAATCTCCTTCTAAGGTTACAGTAGTTAACTCTTCAGGAAATAATCACTTACCTTTTCCTTTAATGTTCCTATTTGTTTTAATAATCATATCCGTTGTTATATCTTTAATATATTTTCAAAAGCAACAATATAAATATATGAAATCCTATAAGAATATGTCTAAAGAAGAAATGAAGGATAAATCTCCTAAAAATACAGAAAAAAAAGATACTTCTAAAGAACAAGGTATGAAAGATAAACCATCTTTAGCTGGTACTTCTTGGACTTGGGTTAAAACTACTACTGCGTCTACGAATACAATTACTCCCCTTAAAAGCAGTTCATTTGTATTGAAATTTAATACAGATGGTTCTTTTTCATCTACTACAGATTGCAATGGGTTAGGTGGTAACTATTTAGTAGGCAGTAAATCTAGAATAGGACTATTTGATATGGTATCTACTGAGATGTATTGTGAAAACTCTCAAGAAGCCCTGTATGTTACTCAATTATCTAACATATCTTCTTATGTTATGAGTGATAAAGAATTACAATTAGTATTTTCTGATAATTCTTCAACAATGGTATTTAAAAAGAATTAGTTTTAGAGCTTTCTTTTAAATAAATATACCTATAACTCCATATTTATCTACTTCTTCTTTTGTATAGTATATTGTTAGATCTTTCTCCATTTTCTCTGGGGTATCTACTATTGTCCACCCAGCTTTCACTCCATCAACATTTTCAAACATTGTTTTAAAATCTTTAAATATTGTTATACCTATTATTGTTTTCTCTATAGTTTCTGTTTTATCTGGTAGTTTTGAAAATATTACTGTATCCCCTACGTTAAAGTTTCTTCTTTTCTCATCATACACTCTAACCTCAAGTGTTTTACTTCCCTCTACAATTTGTTCAAAAGATATAGGTGTTAGTTTCATTGCATGTTGCATAGTTATATTTAGAATCCATTAAAATAATCAGTTTTAATACTTAATTTAGATACTCCTAAATAGTTAAGTAGTTTTGTATATGTTTGTACCATTGCATTAGGTCCTGATATATATATTTTTCTCTCTTTATAATCCTTAATATTGTCTCTAACAAAGGTTTTATTTAATTCTTCTCTGGTTACATAATATACTTTTATTCCTAAAAGTTTTTCTGCACTTTTCCATAAATCTTTATATATAAAATCTGTTTCTCTATTGCTTACAAATAATAAAGTTATATCCGTTGGTTTCTTTAAATATAATAAGTGTGTAATTATACTTACAAATGGTGTTACTCCTATACCTCCTGCAATAAATACATATTTAGTATTTGGGTTTTTATCTAGTGTAAAGTCTCCCCTAACTTGTTGTCCATATAACATACTGCCACTTTTTAACTTAAGTAATTCTTTTTTAAAGCTACTGCCTTCTTCATTAACTCTAATAGTGAATTTAATTTCTTTTTCGTTTGGGGAAGAAACTATTGTGAAGTATCTTCTTTCTCCTCTTATATCTATATTTCTATGAGGAACCATTACTTCCATATACTGCCCTGCTTCAAATTTAACTTTTTTATTTGGTTCAAATATAAATTCAAAAATATTTGGAGCAATTTCCTTTTTGTTTTTTAAACTTAACAAATATCTAGCTCTAGGTAGTAATAAAAATATTAGTATGTTACATATTACTAATGCTGTTTCTGGGGATGTCCCTATTTTCCATATATGAAAAGGTATTACTGTTAAAATACCAATTAAAACTGCATATAATAGCTCCCAATGTTTTTTATTTGGTAATGTAAAGGGTTCTGTAACCATTATTGATACAAAAAAGATTAAAGGCCATGTTAATAGTGTTTGAACTATTAATTCAATTATTGATTGATAAAAAGTATTATATACAAAATATGTTGTGATTAGAGACGCAATTAAAAAGGTGGATGCAAATATAAATTTTCTTTGTTTTCTTAGTACTACTAGGGCTACTAGTATTACAGGTAATATCATGTAAGAGCTTCCTACCCACCATGTTGCGGGATAGTTAATAAGTACTGCAGATATAACTGCGGTTATAGCCGCAGGGTTTAAGATATGTGTATTATTTTTGGTTATTAAATACTTAGACAGTACGCTTATCAAACTTACTGTAGTTAGTAAAACTAATTCCATTCCGTTTTTAGTAGGTGTGTATAAAAAGTATAAAATAAGTGCAGTTATAATTGTAGATTCTTGATGTGCTTTTATATTTAAAAACTTAGAAATACCTTTGTTGAACAAAATATTAGTTGTTAAAAGTATTGTTAGGGATAGTAATGCTTCTATTATATTAAATCCTGTAATACCTAATAGAGAAGCTACTAGGGATACTAGTACTAAAAAAGTTAAGCTATAACTTACTGTTTTATACATTGTAGTTTTATCTATATTATCTTGTATTTCTTGTAATAATTTAGACATTACGTGAACATTTCTCCGGGAAAATTTTGTGACTTATTTATTGTACTGTCATTATAAAGTATTAAATATTCAAAATCATATTTGCTTAAAAGTATTTCTGGTTTTACAAAAAATAGTGATGTAGATAATGCATCTGCCTCAATTGTCTTAGCTGTTATTACCCACGTAGAAATAATATCTTTTGGAGATTCTAAAGAATTAGCATCTATTATATGATGATATTTTCCCCAATTTCTTCTATTACCAGATGATCCGCATATAGAATTATTTAATATATTGGTTACCCCTATTACTTTGGTAATATCATTTGGATGTTCTAAGCCAATACGTAGTGGTTTTTCATCTTGTTGATCTGTTTTATACAAAATATCGTGTCCTGCATCTATACAGTATGTATATATACATTTATCTTCTAATAGTTTACCTACTAAGTCTATTATGTATCCTTTACCTGCTGCTCCAAAGTCTAATTGAATTGGATTTTTAACTACTATATTTTGATGTTCATATGAGAGTATATCTTCCCAAGATACGGATTTAGATAATTCTTTTTGTTTAAAAGAATAGGTTTTGTCATACCCTGCTTCTTCTAAGGTTTTACCTATAAAAGGTGTAAAAGATCCATTTGTTAGTTTATATAATTCATAATAGATATCAAATAGTTCTTTTGCTTCTTTTGGTAATTCAAAAGTACCTACCTGACTTGAAAGATTATTTACTAATGAATCTTTTCTAAATCTAGAGTAGGTACTTTCAAAGGTATCTATATATTTTTTTATTTCATTTACTAATTTTTCATCTATTTTATTTTTGGGCAAAGATATTTCCCAATGAGTACCTGTTGCTTCAAAACTAAAAGATTCCATAATTAGATTTTATCAAAGTGTTTTATTATAACTTTGCGTCTGCTTTAATTTGTTCTAAAGCATCATTAAAACCTTTTGGTGTTAATGAGGAACCTGCAACTTTATCTAAAGATACTTCGTTTATATTCTTTCCTATAATTAATTCTTTAAAGCCCCCTCCAAAATTATCTTGGAATTTTATTGAACCTGGTAATGTAGCTTTTGTTACAGAAGAAGCATCTGCAATCATTCCATCTTTTACAGTTATAGTAATTTCAATTTGTTCTGGACCTCCTGGGGATACATATTTACCTAATTTAGTATATACACCATCTTTATATTTTGATTCCATAGTTGTACTAGTTACAGGTGTAGTTGTCATAACTTTAGTTTCTGGTGTTGTAGATTGTACTGTTTGTTTTACTTCTACTTCAAATTTAGGCTCAGAATAATAGTTGTAGGCAATAGCACCAATTGCACCTAATGCAAAAATACTTGCTATTGTTACGATTAATTTTTTATTTGTATTTTGTGTTTCCATAATATTTAATCCTTAATATTTATACGTAATTTAATTATAAGATTTACTATACTTTGTATAGCTATAGTGTGTCAATGGGTCTTTTATATTGATACACTCTAATTGTGTTATTATAGATTTATGAGTACAAATTCAACTAGAAAAATAATAAAGATAGTAGTAGATAAAGATTCTTGTATAGGTGCAGGTACTTGTGTAGCTCTTGCAGATAAAGCATTTGTTTTGAATGATGACAATGTTGCTGAAGTATTAACTACTGCAATGAATCATACCGATGAAGAATTAATAAATGCTGCTAAATCTTGTCCTACACAAGCTATAAAATTGTTAGATGCTAATGGTAAAGAAGTTAAATAGTTCAATTATATTATGAATAAACTTACAAATCGTTTGATTATAATTATTGTTAGTGTAGCTCTATTTGGTATGTCTGCCTTTGTTTTATTACATAGTGAAGAAGAAAAGCGTCAATTTAAAGTAGCAGCTTTGGAATCAGACTATTTTCAACAATATAAGTCTTGGGAAGAATACAAAAAAGCATTTGATGATCAGGTAGCTAAATTAAAAGAGGAGAACGCTAAAAAAATGGTTGAAACCAAGGTTCAATATGAGTCTTTGCTTGCTCAACAACCTACCGCTATTAAACAACATAGTCGCGTAGTAGCACAAAATAGTTCAACAAGTTTTGCAAATTCATCTACAGGAGGAACAACAGTATCTAATACCTCTACAGGGACTAAAACTGTTAAAGTATCTAGACCTGCTTCTAAGCCAAAAACCAGTTCCTCATAGGAATTATTTTTATGTTTAATATGTCTAAAAAAACACTTTTACTACTTTTAATAATCATTTTAGGAAGTTTGCTTAGTTTTAAAATTATTGCTAAGCAATCCTCTAATCTCCGTAGTATATCTGGTTTAACTGTAGTTACTGCAGATGATGACGAAGATGACGACGAAGATGAAGACGAAGATGAAGACGAAGATGACGAAGATGATGACGAGGATGAAAGATATGAAGATTCTTATGAAACTGTTGAAGAATATATTGTAGTAGAGGAACCCGCTCCAATTATTAGTTATATTACAGTTTTTGATGCTGGATACGATAAAGACACTGACGGAGATAGTTTAGTAGATGCTTTGGATCCAAATCCTACCGTTAAAGAATCTCAATTTTTTACTGATGATGATAAAGATGGTATTTCTAATGCTTATGATACTTTCCCTAATGAAGATGACTTTTTATATTTAGAATTCATTGATGAAAATGCTAATGGTTTAATAGATGATTTAGAACCTCTAAATTAGTATGTCCTTAAAAACGATTAATATCCCTCAACGTATAATGACTACTGATGTATATATCTCTTTATATTCTGATAAATATTCAGATGTTGAATTAGAAAAAGACCTTGCTTTATGTGTTAAATCTTTAGAAGATTTCGAACAAAAATACAGTAGATTTATTAAAGATAATGAATTAGATGTTTTGAATAATGCTGAGGATATAAATGTATCCTTAGAATTATTTAATATTTTGACCACATGTCAAAAGTATTACAAAAGCACTAATGGCTTATTTGATCCTACAGTTTATACAACTTTAAATTCCGAGGGCTATAGTCTTAGTAAATTTAAAGGTTATCACCCCAGTATTAATAATGAATTAGTTCAAGGTAATTCATCATTTAAATTTGATAGGGTTTATTTAATATCCCCTACTAAAGTTATTAAACCAAAAGATTTAAAAATAGATTTAGGAGGTATTGGTAAAGGTTATGTAATAGATAAACTTACGGAAATACTTAGAAAAAAATATGATGACTTTTGTATAAGTGTCGGAGGAGATATGTATTTATCTGGTGTTGATCGTGAAAATTCTTACTCTTATTGGGCTATAAATATAGAAAATCCTTTTAATGTACCTGTTACCCCAGACTTACCTACTTTATTAGTCTCTAATAAGGCAATTGCTACCTCCGGTATAAATAAGCGTACTTGGATGCTTGAAGGAGTATCTAAGAATCATCTTATTGATACTCGTACTAATAAATCTATTTCTAATGAGCTTATTTGCGCTACCGTTATAAGCGAAAATGTCGTTTATTCAGATATAACTGCTAAAATACTTATGATACTTGGCTTAGCAGATGGTATAAATTATTGTAAAATGAATAATGTTGCCGCTGTATTAATTTCGAATAATCAACAATTATTTCTTAGTGAAAGGGTTACTGAGTATGTTTGGAAGCCTTAAAAAAGCAATTAGCCTATCAACTGTTTTTTTATTTGTATTTTTAGTAAGTGCTACTTTTGTTAATGCACAAGTAGTTGAAAAAGATGCGGATTTAGATGGGTTATCTGATAAAGCGGAACTTCAAATTTATCATACAAATATTAACTCTCCAGATACAGATAATGATGGTATTTTAGATTACCAGGAAGTGTTAGATAAAACAGATCCTAATAATAAAGATTCTAATAAAATATTAACTATGAAGTCACAGGAAATACCTTTTATGTGGTACTTGGGTAGAATAGCAGGTATCGCAGCTTTTATAATGTTTACTATTGTTATTTGTTTTGGCCTTTTAATGACCTCTAAGGCAATATTAAAAATACCTTTTTTAAGTGCTCCTAATGCATTAGATAATCATCAATTAATCGCTACTTTTATGGCATTCGCTTTAGTTATACTTCATTTCGTTTCTTTTATGTTTGATAATTTTATGCGTTTAACTTTGGCAGAAGCGTTAGTACCTTTTTTATTGAAGAGAGATTTAAATTCAGCTATGGGTGTTAATATAAATATTCCTACCGCTCTTGGAGTTATAGCCTTGTACTTGAGTTTGATATTAATACTTACTTCCCATTTTAGGAAGAAATTTGTATCTGTAAAACTTTGGAGAAAATTACATTACCTTAGTTTCTTATTTTATATATTGTTTTTAGCTCATGGGTTTTGGACTGGTACCGATTCTAAAGAACCTTGGATGTTAGCTATATATATTATTTCATTAGTTTCTGTAATTAGTTTGATACTACTTCGTATATTTGGTAAAAAATACTTTTTATCTTCTATTACACCTACAAAACCAGTAGTATCCGCGGAGGTACCCAATGCCAATTCTATTTAATAAACCTCAAAAAATTTCAGCAAAAGTTTTTAGTAGTACTCGTTTAAATGAAAAAGATATAGAAGTAATATTTGAGGTTGTCTCTCCTTCTATATTTGAATTTAGAGCTGGTCAGTTTATTAATCTTAGTTGCGGTAATGGTTTATTCAGAGCTTATTCTATTTCTTCTACTTCTTTATCTAATACTCAAGTTGTACTTATTGTGGCCGTTGGTCATGATGGAGTTGGTTCTAACTATATAAAATCTTTAAAGGTTGGGGATTCTGTAGAATTTATAGGACCTTCTGGTAGGTTTGTATTACCAGAAGTATTAAAAGACAATCTTATTTTTATTGCAACTGGTACAGGATTAGCTCCTCTTTTATCTATGATTGATTATTTAAACAATTCAAATACTACTTCCAAAGTGCAATTATATTTTGGAGTTAGAGATGAAAGTGAGGTGTTTAAGATTGATCAATTAAATATATTTAAATCTAATATGAAAGATTTTAATTATACGGTTTGTTTCTCACAAGATATTCCAAGTGAACTAGCTAATGTTAGTGTAAAGGGACGTGTCACGGATGCTATTGTCTTTGATAAAAATAATTTAGATACTACTCAATATTTTATTTGTGGTAACCCTTATATGGTAGTAGATATAAATGCTAAGTTAAAGGATGCTGGTATATCTGAAAATAATATATTTCATGAAAAGTTTACTGTAACAAAGCAACCTACTGCTTAGTATATATTGTATAGTGATATAATAGTTTCACTTTTATGAACAAAATAACTGATAAACAATCCTTTTGTGTTGCGAGTGCTACTAAGGTATTAGGAGACAAGTGGTCCCCTAAGCTTATTGCTACCCTATTAGATAAACCACTACACTTTTGTGAAATACAAAGTTCTACCATTGGTATAAACCCTCGTATTTTATCTAGCAGATTAAATAAGTTAAATAAATTAGGTGTAGTAGACAAGATTATAACTTCAGATTCTTCTCATAAAACAATATATTCCCTAACCAAAATGGGTAAAGACCTATTTCCTATTCTTCAGTCTATGGTTGATTGGGGTAAAAAATATGGTCCTGCTACGGATTAAAACTATTTGTTTTCTTTTTTACTAAGTATTACTTTTAATAGTTATTCAACACTACTTTACAAAAGGTTTTATACTTAGCCTATATGGAAATAAAAGAAATTGAATCTAAATCAATATTAACTCCCAGTAAATTACCAGATACGTATTATGTTGTTAACCCTTATACAGGTTGTTCCTTTGGATGTACCTATTGTTATGCAAGCTTTATGAGTAGGTATATTGGAAAAGATATTAATGAATGGGGAAACTATGTCTATATAAAAACAAATGCTCCGGAATTACTTATTAAAGATTTAAAGAGTTTAAAAAATAAGGGTAAAGACAAAACAATATTTTTCAGTTCAGTTACAGATCCATATCAAGGTATGGAGGCTAAATATCAATTAACTCGTAAGTGTTTGCAAGTGCTTTTGGACTATGGATTTTTAGGATCCGTGAGTATACTTACAAAATCTCATATGGTTTTAAGGGATATAGATTTATTTAAACAATTTAAGAATATTGAGGTTGGTTTAACTATTACTTCTACGGATGATACATTAGCTCGTTATTTTGAAAAAAAAGCTCCTAATGTTTCTCAAAGGTTAGAAGCTCTAAAGGAACTAGTTACTAATGGTATAAAAACATATGCTTTTGTAGGTCCACTACTCCCCCATTATATTGCTACTCCTTCTGTATTAGATAATTTATTTAATGAAATTTCAAAAACTGGTACAAGGGAACTTTATGTAGAACATATAAATTTAAGTACTTATATTTTGGAAAGATTGAAATTTGAAATGCCTGATTTAGATAAAGATATTTTGAATAAGTTTTATTCTTCAAAGAAATCTTCTTATAGAGATGAACTTGATATATTAGTAATGGAATTGGTAACTAAATATAATTTTCATTTAAAGAATGGTACTACCCTTTATCATAAAGATTTAAAGAAATAATAGGGCTACTATAGGATTTTTCCCGTTTAGCGTGTATACTATTACGTTGCTGCCCTAAATAAACCTATGAAATTAAGAAATATAGCTATAATTGCACACGTCGACCACGGAAAAACCACTCTTGTAGATGGTTTATTAAAGCAGTCCCATATATTTAGAGATAATGAAGCTGCTATGACCCAAGACTTGATAATGGATTCTAACGATCAAGAAAGAGAAAGAGGAATTACCATTTTGGCAAAAAACACTGCTGTTGTTTATAAAGGCACTAAGATAAACATAATTGATACCCCAGGACACTCTGATTTTGGCGGAGAGGTAGAAAGAACCTTAAATATGGCTGATGGTGTTATCTTACTGGTAGATGCTCAAGAAGGTCCTATGCCACAAACTAAATTTGTTTTAAAAAAGTCCCTACAGTTAGGTTTAAAAGTTATTGTATTAATAAATAAAATAGATAAAAAAGATGCTAATTTAGAAAGAACAAAGAATAAGCTTTATGATTTGTTTTTAGAATTAGCTTCTCATGATGATCACTTAGACTTTCCTATAATCTATGCAATTGGTAGAGATGCAAAAGCTTGGAATGAATTTCCTGCTGATTTTAGTGCCCCTGCAGATTTAACGCCAATATTTGAAGCTGTTTTAAAATATATACCTGAACCAAAATCAAATACTGATGCTCCATTTCAAATGTTAGTTACAACTTTAGATTGGGATAACTACAAAGGTAAATACTCTATTGGTAGAATAACTAATGGTAAAGTAAAAGCAGGTGATAAGGTAGTCTTACTTAAAGATAATGATGTAAAAGAAGAAGTAACTATAGACAAAGTATTTGTTAACCAAGGTTTAAAAAGATTAGAAACTGAGGAAGGTGTCTCTGGAGATATTATTGCTGTCACAGGTATAAAAAATGCTGACATTGGTGATACCATTGCTTCTTTATCCTATCCTGAAAAATTACCAACAATAAAAGTAGAAGATCCTACTTTAAGCATTTCTATAGGTCCTAATACCTCTCCATTTATGGGTAAAGATGGTAAATTTTTAACTAGTAGACAAATATTTGATCGTATACAAAGAGAATTACAAACTAATATAGCGTTTAGATTTAAAATGAATGAAAACGGTGGGTATGTATTGTCTGGTAGAGGAGAGTTACATCTTTCTGTATTTTTAGAAACATTAAGAAGAGAAGGTTTTGAATTAGAAGTAGGTAGACCCCAAGTTATTACTCATATAGAAAATGGCGTGGAAGTAGAACCAATGGAAGAATTAACTGTTGATGTTGAAAATGAATATTTGGGTAATGTTAAGGGTGAAATTGGTAGAAGACGAGGTGTTTTAATATCTCAAGAAGAAACTAGTTCTTCTGCTTCCAGATTAATATTTGAAATATCCACTAAAGGTACTTTAGGTTTAAGAAGTGTTTTATTAACTTTATCTAAAGGTACTGCTGTTTCAAATTCTATGTTTTTAAGATATGAAAAAGTTGGTCCTTCTTTTCAAAAGTTAAGAAAAGGTGTTCTTATTGCTTCTGAAACAGGTAAAGTAGCTCCTTATGGTTTAAATGTTGCTCAAGGTAAGGGTTTAACTTTTGTCGTACCTACAGATCAAGTATATGCAGGTATGGTAGTTGGTATGAATGGTAGAGATGAAGATTTAGAAATTAATGTATGTAAAGAAAAACAATTAACAAACAATAGATCTTCTGGTGAAGATATGTTAATTCTTTCTCCTCCAGTTATTATGAGTTTAGAACAATCTTTAGGTTTTATTGAAGATGATGAACTTTTAGAAATTACTCCTAAGAATATTAGAATTAGAAAAAAGATTTTAGACACAAATCTAAGATATAGATCTGAGAAGAATAAAAAATAATATTATTTTTCTAATCTTTCGTATTTAACGTAGAGTCTATCTCCTCCAATACCATAAACGTCTTTTTTATAGTCATAAGGTACAAATCCGTTTGTTAAGTACAACATTATAATTGGAATATTTTTTGGGTAGTTTGTTGCATATATTTTTACTAAATCTTTTTTCTTTAGTAATCCTTGTAGTCTTTTATTAAATAGTTTTAATCCTACACCTTTTCTTCTATAGTCTTTATCTACTACTAGAGAACACATTTCGTATACTCCTTTATCTGTTCCATCTTCTTTCTCAGAACATCTATATGCTGCCCATCCTACTAATTTTTCTCCGTTCATTGCTCCATATACTTTTGCATCTTTATTTTTGAATAATTGATATTCCAGTGCTTCTGAATTGTATCCGTAGTACATTGGTAGCTTAGGGGCCGAGTGAGATTCTAATTCCAGTATTTTGTTTATGTCTTTTTCACTTAATTCTATTATTTTTATCATTATTCCTTACCTATAAATTGAATAACATTACCGTCTATGTCTTGAAAAGTAGCAAAATAAGATTGTGATACTGGTGATTTAAAAGGTTCTGCTATAAAGGTAATTCCTTTTTCTTTTAATTCTTTGTAGGATTGTTTAACAGAATCTACCGATATATTAAACATTATTCTAAATGGGTCTTTGTTTTTTCCTTTAACTTCCGAATGTTTTCCTATCCATAAATAAGATTCACCTATAGCTAATGCAATACCGGTATCATTTGGATGTGTCAGTTCTTCTATTACTTTTACTTCAAAAGTATCTTTATACCAATTTGCTAAGGCTAGATAATCTTCTGACCATATTAATATTGCGGATATTTTATTTAATTTCATGCCTATATTATACCCCTTGTATTAGTATCAGAATAATTCTAGTTGATTTGATTTAATCTCTGGTATTTCTTTAGTTACTTTTGGTTTTTCTTCAATCAAGTTTAATGCTATTGCTTGTGATTTTATCTTATGAAATGAGGTCCATCTACCCATTTCTGCAAACATACCTAATTCTTGTTGTACTGTTGTGACGGGTATCTGTATATTATCTATTTCTATTATTGTATGCCCCTCCCCATCGTATACCCTACTCCATTCCCCATTTGTTTTTTTTATTTGCCAATCCCCCATTATTTCTAAATTTATATTTTCTATTAAAAATTTACCAAAGTATGACTTGAATTTAGATGATTCACTATATTTAACTTGTTCTATAGTATATTCTTTGAATAGTTCGTTGCATTTTAATGCTGCATATTCATTACAAATTATATCTATATCATCTACATTCATTTCTATTCCTTGGAGTATTAGAGATGCAGTACCTCTTATTGCATATTTATAACCTTGTAATTTTGCTGTTAGTATTTTTAATACTTTGGTTATATCTTCATGATTCATCTTATTTAGTTGCATTTTCTAGGAAAGAATATATAAAGTTTAATATTTTTTGTATATTCATATTTTTATTATATCTCACCTTATTGATTATAAGGTAGCTATAGTATTAAACATTTTATTTGTGATACACTATAAGTATGGTTAAAGTATTAGTTGTTGAAGACGACAAACAGTTATCTACTATTTTAAGAGATAAACTAACCAAAGAAGGATTTTCAATTACAACTTGTGGTAATGGTAAAGAAGCTTTAGAAAAACTAGCAACTGAAGAATTTAACATAATTTTATTAGATTTAGTAATGCCCGTTAAGACGGGTTTTGATTTTATAGAGTCATATTTATCGGATAATAAGAACCCTTTATCTATAATTGTTCTAACCAATCTATCTGACGACTTATCTAAGTTACGCGTTTATCAAAAGGGTGTTATAGAATACTTAGTTAAAGCCGATTCTTCTTTAGAAGTTATTATTGCCAAAATAAAAGAAGTTTTGAATAAAAAACCTAAATTCTTTCAAGATCATACTTTTTAGTTATACTCATATTTTTAGGTATTTACCCCTATTATCTGATAAAATCATCATGCTGTGATTATAGGTACAAATATAACAAAGACATTTACGGGAGATCCTGTATTTGAAAATATTGATTTTAAGCTTGGTAACAACCGAAAGATTGCTCTAGTTGGTAAAAATGGTTGTGGTAAATCTACGCTTTTTAAAATAATTGCGGGAGAACTGGAAATTGAAGCAGGGTCTGTTCGTAATGATGGTGAAATTATTGGCTATATACCCCAAGAGTTTAATTATCCTGCACAATTAGTTGGAGAGTATTTAGAGAAATTATTAGAGAATCCCTGGGATTTTTATAAAATAGATCAAATAGCTGAAGAGTTAGATTTTACTAACTTTGATATGTATCAAGAGATAAAAACTTTGAGTGAGGGTCAAAAAATGAAGCTTAAAATATTGGAAGTTCTTTTAAAAGAGCCAACAGTATTATTAGTAGATGAACCTACAAATCATTTAGATATTGATGGTATTTTATGGTTTGAACAATATATTAAATACCTTCATAAAACAGTTATTATGATTTCTCACGATAGAGAGTTTTTAAACAATACTGTAGATGAGATATGGGAATTAGAAAACAAAAAAATTATTAACTTTATGGGTAATTACGACTTTTATAAAGAAGAGAAACTAAAACTTATTAACAAGTGGAATGAGGATTATGTAAGATTTTTAAAAAAGAAGACCCAACTTGATACTTTATTAGCTAATGTTAGAAAAATAAAGGATGGTAAAAAAAGAGGAAGTGCTGTTTCCAATGTTAAAAAGAGAATAGATAGAGAGTTAACTCAAAATGAAAAAGAAAAATATGTAAATAAAAAAATGCAACAAGTTAACTTTGAAACTGGTGTTACTCATGCAAAACTTATGATTAGATTTGATGAAGCTTCTAAAGCATATGGTGCTAAACCAATATTCACTGATTTATCTTTTGAAGTTAGAGGAGGAGAAAAGGTTTGGTTATTTGGGCCAAATGGTGCGGGTAAATCTACTATTGTTAAGTTAATTATGGGAGATGAAGTGGTTACAGAAGGGACAGTTAAAATTGGTGAAAACTTAAGAATTGGATATTTTGCACAAAAACAAACCCACTTAGCACATGATAAAGATTTATTAACATTCTTTTTAGAAGAAACTAAATGTGAGTATGGTGCTGCGTTTTCAAATCTTAGAAAGTTTATGTTTGAAAAAGATGACTTAAAGAAAAAGGTAGGTAATTTAAGTCCAGGACAACGTGCAAGGTTTGCCTTTGCAATATTTGCATATAAAAATTACGATATGCTTATCCTTGATGAACCTGATAATCATTTAGATATAGATACTAAAGAGGTATTAGAAGAATCTCTAAGAGAATATAAAGGTACCCTCCTTTTAATCTCACATGATAGATTTTTTGTTGAGAGAGTTGGTGTTGAGAAGGTTCTTAATCTTAAAAATGGTAATTTGAGAGAATATTAGTTTTTGTTTTCTATATTCTCTATAAAAGAGAGATGTTTTCTAATACTAGTGTCTATTGTTTTATCTAAATATATTACTCTTATTCTTTTTTTATTACCTTCTAATAATTTAAAATCAGGAATGTTTGAAAAACTGTATCTTATTTTGTCTGGATTCTTACCTGCTTTTAAAACCTCATCTTTGTAGGTGTCACTTAAACTTCCATTAGGCATGCACAACATATTAATGTTTATTATTTTTAAGTCTATGTCTTCGTATAGTATCGTAACAAAATAGGTTAAACATATTTTCTTTGTTCCATCAGGTAGTGTATAAAATGCAGGAAGGTTACCTTTATACTCCCTGTTGCCGTTTTTAGTGTTTATAGTTCCTGTATAACTATTTTGATTATTTCCTACAAATATACTGTTGTTATAATCTCCTATATTTCGCGTTTGTACTGTTTTTAAATCTATATGAATAAAAGCATCTTTGGTTTCAAAAAATAAATCAGATCCTACTGGCGTAGAATTTGGTTGTCCAATACCTTTACCGTTAAATAGGGCATATACAATGCGTTCAGCACCAACTGCAAAATCTGATATTCCTGATTTGTATTTATCATACCAATCGTTTTTGATCTTTTCTTTTGTATTAAATCCTTCAAGCATTTCTTCTTCTGAATATTTTAAAAAGTGGTAGAACTTATCTAAATATTTATATTCTAGTTCTTCTATTTGTTTTAAAGTTTTTATAGTATTTTCCATAGTATGCCTCTATTTAAGCATGCTTTTTATGCTTAATGCAATGTTCTCCGCTAGTTTTACAGGTACTGCGTTACCTATTTGTTTATACATGTCTCCTAAACTACCATAGAATATAAAATCTTTTGGAAATGTTTGTATAGTTGCGCATTCTCTTACAGACATTCTTCGTTTTTTATTTGGATGTATCTCAGGTCCTGTTGCTGTTATAGTGTCGCTTGGGGTATCCCAATTGTTTATTCTTAATGATTGTTCAAATTTTATGTCTTTCAGTTCGAGTTCCGTTACTTGTTTATCATATGTATCGTCAAATTTCAATATTTCTTTTAGTTTCCACCAATCATCTGGGTTTGGAATACTGCCTGAACTGTTATCTTTTCTAAACCAATGTCCTGCAGTATGTCTATATCCAAATATCTCATCAATTTTTTTTGTACTTAGTCCACTTTTATTCCTCCATCCTTTTAGATAATCACATATATTTTCTTGTTTTATGGAATGCTTTCTTCCCCAAAAAGTATCCTGAACATTTGTTCTAGCTATATGGTTATATATTGTTTCTCCATGATGTTTTTGTGGTTCATAACTAATCCATAAGTCCGAAAGGTTTTCTATTACTTCTTTTACAGTTATGTATGGCTTTTTATCTTTACCGTGCGTTGGTTCTGGGAATATGTTTTTAACACCAATTCTATTTCCTATTATAAATACTCTTTCTCTAAATTGTGGTACCCCATACTGAGCTGCATTAGTTAATTTATAATCAACTTCATAACCCAAGTTTTTGAAGTCTTCTATTATCATTTTTATTACTTCCCCACCGCCTATTGATAATATGCCTTTTACATTTTCTGCTACAAAGAATTTTGGTTTTTTATCCTTTATTATTCTTAGCATTTCTTTGTATAAAAAGTTTCTTTCATCAAGTACATGTCTTTTTTTATTTGCAATTGAAAATCCTTGGCAAGGGAATCCCCCTAGTAATACATCAAAATCATTTGGTATTTCATCACTAGAAACTTTGGTTATATCTTTAAGTGTTATATGGTTACCTATATTTTTTTTATATGTTTCTACAGCGTCTTCGTAAAAGTCATTTGCCCATATAACTTCAAATCCTTGATTAATAAATCCTAAGTCAAGTCCTCCACATCCGGAAAAAAGGCTTACTACCTTTGGTTTGTCTTCGGGTTTTATTCTCATGTATAAAATTATAGCAGAGACTTCTGGTTTTATTTAATGTTATTTTTATAATTATTTATTTATACGTAGTTACATAAATGTATCTATAGATTTTTATATTTATATAATCTTTAGTTTTGGAATGAACCCTACTAACGCACCCTATAGTTGTATTTACGCCTTTTAGGACGTATAATATCTTCAAAATTAACTAAAAAAGAGGATACTTGTATGTTAAAAATTTTTCCCAGAACTTTCGTAAACCCATTATTCCTAGGGGTATTGTTCATTGGCTTCCTTGTTAGTCTCTCCTATCTTGGAGATATGGCAGGGATGAGTTTTATTCAGAGACTCCATGATGGGGATGTGGTCCTTAAGGGTGTTCAACTGTTTATTGTAGTTGGTTGGATACTTTTGTACCTTTCAGCAGTAAGCTTTCTGATAGCCCTGTATGTAGGTATTAGAGAGTTCTTTTCTCCTAAAGGATCAAAGGAGTTTTTTAGGTGGGGAGGTATTGCTGCCTTATTTACAGGGTTCTTACTCTGGTATCCGGTAGTAATTATCACCGGGCTTATTTTCATGGTGTTATTGTACCTTGGTATGAGTGCCCCAGGTGCTCCTTTAGTTACTGTGAATTTAATCTCCACATGGGTACACTCGCTGCTTTATGGCCTTAGTGTATCAGCCTTGGTAATCCTCTCCATTAAAGGAGGGATGTTCTCCTTATTTGGTACTGCTTTTTGGGGTACTGTCTTTTGGGGCGTGAGTTTTGGATTCTTCCTCATTTGTAACGAGGGTTGATCAAAAAAGTCTTGGTGACTAGATGTTGCCAAGACTTTCTGTTTTCTATACTTAGTAGTATCACTATCCTATTTATATTAGAAAAGATAACAAAGAAATAACTATTGAAACCGGTATATCCCATTTAATACATACATATGTAGAAAATACATATATAAATACTATTGTTGTTATAAGTTTTAGAATGTTTTTGAGTGTTTTTTTGTTTTTAAATAATGCAGAAATAAGTATTAGTAATATAAATTGAGCTACAAATAGTAGTCCCCAAAAAGGAGAATCCTTACATATACTACCTTCAACAGTTGTTGTTTCTATACTTGTACCTTGTACTTCTGGTTTTGATTCTGTACTATCTTGTGTTTCTTCAGTAGTGTTTCCTAATATGCTACCAAAAAAAGATAATATACCCGTGTTTTGTATACCTTGTACCTCTCCCCCATTATTGTTCGTATTATCATTATTAGTATCGTTATTGCTTTCATCATGGTCACATTTAAATTGAAGTTTAAAATCAAAATATACATTTGCACCTTGATACTCATTACCTAATTCAGGGTTAAATGTTACATACCAAGAGTAATTATTTATCCCACCACTATTAGAAATATTTCCTAAAGAAACATTTGATGCATCAAATATATTTTGTAGATTATTTGTATTACTTGCCTCCATCCCAGATATACTGCCATAAATAGTATTTGAGTTAGACTCTATTGCAGTGAATAAATTGCTTGCAAAATCATTTGGGTTTTGTACTGTATTTTGGGTAAACATTTTAAGACGACAATCATCATTTTTATCATTATTAGTTACTTTTATTGTTCTTACTATAGTTCCACCTGGATACCAATTAGTTTCGTTGAATAGTATATCTCCACTAATTATATTGCATTGGTCTCCATCTACATTGTTATCACATACTACTTCTAAATCAGCAGCATATGTTGGAAGTACTAGTATAACTAATAGAGCTATATATATTAAGTATTTTTTCATTCTATACTCTCCTCTTTCTCTTCGGATATTTCTTCTTTTTCTGTATTTGATTTATCCTTTTTTTCCTCTGTATCTTTTCCCTCTTGTTCTTCCTCTATTTCTTCTTCTTTCGTATCTTTCGTATCTTCTGTTTTTTCATCAATGAGGAATTCCTCTTCTGATTCATTCTCTTGTGGTATCGTCTGCTCTATTTTAGGTTCTTCCATTGTTATTACCGATTTTTCTGGATTTACCATTTCTGTAGTTACTATAGTATCTTTTTCAATTATTTTTTCTTCTTCTGTTGGTATATTAGCTTCATTTTCTATTTCTTTTTTAGATACTTCTTCATCTTCTTCTTTATTAACTTCTTCTTTGACCTCTTCTAAATCTATTGGGTCAAACTCCTCACTTTCATCTTGCCCTATGAGATTGTGATCATCTTCAATAACTACTTTTACCCTCATATGTGTCGTTTTATATGCAGGGTCATTTGGTATTTCCCAGTCATAATTTGTTGCATTATCTAAGTCATTTGCTACTTGATCATAGTTAGTACCACTATCTTTTGATATATATACATCTGCAATATAGTTTGATGTTGGATCTGCTAAGGTTACTTCCCACTCAATAGGTACTATATCTCCCAAACTATATATTTCCCCACCTTCTGGCATTGTTATAGTTACTTCTGGTTCTTTCCACCATCCAGATGTAATTGTATTATTTGTGTTTATTTCTTTATCTGAAAATGAAGCCCCTGTGGGTTCTACACTGACGTATGTAAAAAGCATTATTGATAACAGTAGTTTAATTATTATTGTTTTATTCATTTGTTTCCTCATATATACTTTCTTTGTTTTGTTTCTTTTTATTTCTGTTTTCTACTAGTTTAGTTATCTCTTTTTTTATATTCATTAGTTCTCCGTATATTAAAATTGTAGTAGGTATAACAATAAGTACTATGAATCCATTTTGAGTTTTAGCAAAAGATACAGGGTACCCTATATATGGAATAGTTGCTATAACTTTACCTGATATTCGAGGTTTTGTTACTTCATCTGAATCTCTTGAATTATTAGCATCTCCTTTTGTATAGTATTTAGGATTACTATCAGCATCTCTTACTTCTACTATTCTATGTGTAATATTAAATTTAGGGTTTTCGATATCTTCAAATGTAATTACATCTCCAACAATGTATTCTGTGCTTTGTCTAGTTACTACAAGACCTCCTACAGGTATAGAAGGTTCCATTGACCCCGACATTACAGTATACATTTTTATACCTCCGGGGATATTAAATGCTGATAGGGCAATTATTCCTGCAATACCCATTAAAAATACTATTAATAAATAGTAGATGAATTTTCCAAATATATTTAATATTTTCATATTTAATTCTCTAATATGTTTTGTCCTGTAACTTGTGACATACCAAATTCAAAGTTTATTTGAACACTGTTATCTTGATACTTATTATCATTTATATCTGGTAGAATTTCTGGTAGTGCTAGTTCTATTTTAAATTCAACTTCTTTTTGTAATATATGTGTGTTATCTAGTACTCCTGTTTGTTCTAAGTCGTATAAGGATTTAAATCCAATATTTCCATCCTTGGTATCATCTATTAAATTAATAAGTTCAATTGAATTAAAGGTATTTGGAACAACATTAGTATTTATATCTTCTAAATATAGTTGTTTTACTTCTATTTGTTTTAAAAATTCATTCTTAGTACTTTCATTTAGTATCCCAGATGAAAAGTTATGGGTATCTATATCTATCTCTAAATGATTTGGTTGAATACTGTTTTCTGATATTATAAGTTTTAATTTTTGTAATCCGGTGCTTTCTCCTGGCTTAATATCTATAAAAGGAAAATTCCATTTCCCAAGTATTTCTCCTAATTCAAAATCTAAAGTTCCTGCCGCAAATGTGTTTTCTAAAGAAGTTTCTTTATCTAACATATTTGCTTTAGTGGCACCTGTTACGGTGCTAATCAAACCTATTACTATTAATATACTTAAAATTATTTTTTTCACTATTATTGCTTTTTAAAATCTTTCTTATACGTATTCTAACTCAACGGGGATACGTTAGTATCCCCAGTTGTGTTTTATTGTGCTGTTGTTTGTGCTAATTCGAAGTTAATATCTAATGTTAAATCATCTCCCATAGCTTTGTTATCATTTGCATTGCTCCACCAGTTAAATTGTGCAGTTACGCATTGAGTTGCTCCTGCATTTACCAATTTATTGGTGTCATAGTTAGCAGCTATGGCTCCTACATAGCCATCATAAATAGATGTTTCACCAGCTTCTACCCAACCATTACAGTTAGTGTCCCAAAATAGTTTAGATAAACTCAAAACGTTTTGAAGTTCACCTTCTCCTAACCCTGGTGTACTACATGTAGTGTCTAAAGCTTCTGTTTCAGGTTCTGCACATCCATTTTCATTACTTGTTACAACGATGTTTTCTAAATCTAAATATCCATTTATAGAACCTACATTATTTAATCTGTATGTTTTAATAACTTGGTTACCTGATTGCATATTTGTAACAGTAAATTTAACAGTATTAGTGCCATTATTACCATCTACATCTAAATCTAATGTACCTGCTGCAAATGTATTACCTGTACTAGTTTCTGTATCACTGAATGCTGCTCTGGTTGCAGTAGCTACTGCTCCCACTAAACCTAATACTATTAGAGTGCTTAATAAAATTCTTTTCATTAATTCCTTTCACCTCCTTTAACAACCAAAAAGATCCCTCATGCAGGGATCTTGTATATTTAGTTATTCAATTTTATATTTTTTATCTTCATGATAAAGAAATGCCCATATATAGTGGGCAATCATTTAAACCTATAAAGATTTAACTAAGTTAGTTATATACCTCTTATGACATTAAAGTCAATATAGCTAGATGCTTATTTTAATTTTTACACTATCTAACTTCTAATTAATCTCCTATACTTAGTATATGAATAAATACTTATTATTTTTATCTTTGATTATTAGTTTATTAGGTGTTTTATTTTTTTATAGTTTAAGTAATGGTTTCTTTTTTCATAAAAACATTGGAGATAGAAAAGAAACTAATTTAAACATCTCTACTATATCTGTAATTTCTCCTTTAGACATATCTTCTTGGAAAAAGGTTTCTCTGCACCAGGATATTAGTGTAAAAATACCAAGTACTAATTGGTTTGAAACTGTTGATGGTGTTTATAATTATAACTTTGTTGAAGCTACAGGTCTTAGAGATCCTAATTTTCCTAATAACTCCTTTAAATGTGTCTTCTATAAAGACCTAGAAATGAGTAATACATATGACATTGTAAATGAAAAAACTCTAAGTTACACTCCTAGCATTAAATATTTAAATGTTAAATGGAATGATAAAGTAGCTGAAGGATTAACTAGATCTATTGGCAGTGAAAGTAATTTATACCTAGTTGGTACTGGCTTAAATGCTATATATGTAGAATGTAATGTATTTAAGGGTGTTATGTCAGAAGAAGATAAAAATATATTAGAGAATATTTTACTTACTATTAATAGTGATTAATAGATTTTAAATTTGGTATATTTAGGTATTTAAATGCAAATTAATATTTTGAATTCAGTAATACAAACAATACTTTTTATATTGCTTTTAACAGCTTTTATATTTCTCACTTCAAAAAAAGATTTAAAATCTCATGAAATGAACCCTTTGCATACTTACGAATTAAAAGGTATAGCCATGTTAATGATACTATTCTCCTACATAGGGTATTTTATATTTGGCGAAGGTGATTTTCTATATCCTTTAGCTATTGCTGGGGGTGTTGGTGTTAATGTCTTTTTATTCCTATCGGGGTTTGGTTTAACTACTTCTCATATAAATTCACATAAAGAAGTATTAGCTTTTTATTACAAACGTTTGAGAAGTATTTTTATTCCTATGTGGATAGTATTATTTACCGTGTTAATTCTTGACGCCTATTTATTAGGTAAAACTTATGATATACGTACTATAATACAAAGTGTTATTGGTATTTTTCCTGTTGCGGACGTATATAATTCTATAGATTCTCCTTTATGGTATTTTTCTCTAATACTTTTTTATTATTTAATATTTCCAGTTGTATATAGAAAGAAATATCCATACGTATCTATAACTTTAGTTTTCCTCTTTGGTTACATATTAACTTCGATTCAATTACCCGTATCTTCTGATGTATTAAAACTATATGAACTTCATTATATGGCTTTTCCTTTTGGTATGTTATTTGCTCACATTTATGAAAAGAAGCCCGGAATAAAACTCAAAAAGAAATTATTAAAACTAGTTCCCTATCCTAAAATGATTTCTTTTAGTAGTTATATTTTAGTATTTATATTATCTTTAGCTTTTGGTTATTTAACTGTATATGCTAGCTCCTTTAGTGATAAAAGAATATTAGAACAATTGATAAGTTTATTTGCTGTGTTGATTTTAGTTTTTATTTTCTTAATAAAAGATTTTCAATCTAAGTTACTTATATTACTTGGTAAATATTCTTATGAAATATGTCTTATTCAATGGCCTTTAATGTATAAATATGATATTTTATATCGTTACTTTGCTCCTTCTATTGCAACGCTTTTATATATATTGGTTTTTATATCTTTAGGATTTGTTTTACATAAATCAGTAAAATTATTATTTTTATCTAAGTAGTATTTTATTTAAATATCGTATTCAATAAAATTATCTGGGGTGGGATTACCGTAACAAAAATATGCTTTTAAATCTGTTGGTAGAAATATAGCAGAGCCTATTGTTTCTTCCGGTCTACAAATTGGATATTCCTTATTTTTAGTATCCATTAATATATCTAGAATATCTGTTTTATCCATAGTATCTTTTACCATTTCTTTTGCTCTTATATACCTTGCTTCAGAACTCTCAGATTTATATGGTTCTATATTTCTCAAGTTTTTTATTAAATAGTGATTAGTATGTACGTAGGGTTTTTCATGTGTACCTTGTGTTTCTACTTTATTTCTTAAAACTTCTACATCTCTTACTTGTTTTCCTTGTACTAAAAAGTGATTAAACCCCGATGCCTTAATTGTATTTCTTATTAAATTTTCAGCCTCATCTAATGTTTTAGTTTCAAGTACTGCTCTTGCAATATAGTTTTTTGGCACACCTGGTTGAGTATCTTGATATAGTTCATTAATGCATTGTACAAGCCCATGGCTGTTCATAGATGCGGATACTCCGGGAATTACAGTGTTATAGTTTAATCCTATAAATGTAGTTTCTCCTATAGTAGCTTTTAATATATATAGCTGGTCTATTGCGTTTTTAGACCAGTCTTCATTATGTCCTACTATTGGTTTGTTTTTATTAAATCCAGCTATTACAGTGCAATGGTCTACTAATGGTTGTACTAGTGTATTTGATTCATTTGTTAACTCATATAGCTCTCTAGTATTTTGAAAAAAGAATTCAACAAAAGGTATGTCTGATGCCTTAGCTATTGCTTTTGATTCTATTACTAATTTTGGAAACCTATCCTGAGTTTTATCTATATAACTCTTCACTAGTGGAAAATATTTTTCGTAATTAGGTATATTTAATCTTCTTTTTTTAATAGATTCTTGTATATTTTTTCTAAAAGTAGTTCCAAGGAATTCTCCAACTGTTTGATGGTCCCCTGTTACTTCATAAAAGGGTAGTTGCTTTAACATATATTTAGTATATCAAAATTATATAATTAGTTTTTTACTCTTATATATTTAACCAATCTTCATATATATCTATTGATTTTAACCATTCCCAAATATTTTGGTTTATATCCCAATTTGGTATGAATTTTTGTATTGTTTTATTTATTTCTAGTTCAGTAGTGTCTGTTAATTCAATATGTTTAGTTTCTCCATTTATCATTTTAAAATAAAACCCTGTTGTAGGTCCTACGTATTCATTCCATCTACCTGGATTCATAACTTTTAGGTATAGTTTTACAAACTCTTCTATATTATTTAAAGGTATGTTACATATTAAAACCCCGTTATTATTTTTTCTTATTTCTATTATTCCTAACTTTTTAAAATCTTCTAAGTATTTTAATTCTTCTATCATTATGCAGCTTCTATAATATTTTTTTGTTTGTACTAGTTCTTCGTATTTATTTTTCATTATATTCTTTCAAAAAGTTTAAATTCTGAATTATTTTGTTTTTTTAAAGATTTTATACAATCTTTCATCGAGTGCCATTCTATTGTATCTAATAATTCGTCTTCTGCTTTATTATCTTTTGTTTCCCCTGTTTTTTGTGTTAAAAAATATATAGTAGCTTTTTCTATATCGGTACCATCTAATCTTGGAAAATGTGTTATTAAAGATCCCAAGTATTTTATTATAGTAACTTTAATTCCTAGTTCTTCTTGAAGTCCCCTATACAATGCATCTTCTAGCCCCTCTTTAGAGTACATAGTTTCTCTTGGTAGTGTATATATTCCATCAGCTTTTTTTACCAGTGCATACTTATTATTGTTTTCCACTATAGCCCCTATAGATAAGTGGTATGGATTTATATTATTACCTGATATTTGAAATCCTTTAGTCATTAAGTAAGATTATACAATATTTGAGATACCATTTTAGAAATGAAAAAAGCTCCAGGAGTATTGCTACTCGCCAGAGCTTTTTATTGGTGGTTGTTTGGCTATCCAGTAGGTTATTACTGTCCCTAGGAGGATAACTACTAAATCATCCCATCTTCCTACCCCTAGTATTAATTGGATGATTTCATTTAGTAATCCCACGGATCCCCAGAATACTACTAGTGTTTTTACGGGGTATTTTCTATTTATAGCGTAGTGGACTGCAGCTATTGCTGCTGCAAAAGCAAAATCTGAACCAACTTCCCTTAACCACCAATGCCCTATTTTTAGTGCTTGCATAAGCTCTATTAATGGGTACAGTAATACTAGGAAGGAAAACAGTATTTTTTGAATACTTCTCATTATTATCCTTTCTCCTTGTGCATATTTTACCCCATAGCATTAAAAGGAGCAACTTATATAATTATTTTATCTCCAGTTTTACTTTTGTCTTATGTTAAAATAATAAGGCTGGGATAGTTTAAGTTTAGAACATTCGCATTGTATGTGAATAGTCCGCAAGGTCCCAGCTCCATAAAATATATGACTTTTGATAATTATTTAAATGAAAAATTAAAGAATCTTTTTAACTATCAACTTACTTTAGATGAAGAAAAGGCTTTAAAGCTAGGACAGGTAAAACAATTACTATTTAAGAAAATTACGTCAAATAAATTTACAAAAAATAATTTAAGAGAAGACTCTAAAAAACTTATATATAAAAAAATATCTGATTCGGTAGATGCTAATAAACCATTATATTTAATATTTTGTTTTGGTGGTTATAAAAATACTTGGGTTAAAGATTATCATCCCTTTATAGATTGGGCAGAAGTCTTTAACTTAATATATGTAAGTAACCTATTAGCTCCTTTATCTAAAATTTATGCCCCTGGTATTATTTACGAATTTGAAGCTGAAGATGGTGCTGTTGTAGAAGAAGATAACTTTTTACAAAGCGATATTGATTCATATGCTAAGAGTTTTAAAGATTTACTTGAGCATTTCAACAACACTTATCTACCTAGTAATGTTAGATTCAGATATAAAAGACTTGGGGAACAATATGATACCGTTAAGTTTTTTGAAGAATTACAACCATTAATAAAAACAAAAATAGAAGAATTTAAACTCTTACCTAAAGAAGAATTGGATACAAAAATAAAAAGAGCTAAGTTTAATTTTAAAATAAATGGAAGAACCGATTATTCAAATTTAAATGAACTTGAATTAAGAGAAAAATATATAGAATCTCTAGCTATAAACAGTGCGTTTTTAGAAAAAGATTTTGGCATGAGAGAAGATTATTTTATAGGTACTAACCATATACCTCTAATAGGGGCTTATTGTACAGATGAAGAAAATGCAGATAATTGGATAACTATTAATTCTGTAGGAAATAGAGATAATGCTTTTTGGACCTCTAAGGGCATTGTTATTAAAACATTAGATGGTTATAAATTTGATATAGTTCCTCCAAGTAATTTTGAAAATATTAAATCTAAAATTACTTCTGAAGATTCTTCTCTACTATCTAATATTGTTCCTGTTCTTAACTCTGTTTCTGTTATTGAGCAATTATAATAGTTTTTTCATTTATTTTACTTTTTAAGTAATTTATATATATTTAAACTATAATATAGTTATGGTATCCATATTAAATTGCCCTATTTGTAAAAATATTTTAAATAAAGAAGCTAATAGTTTTAAGTGTGCTAATGAACACACTTTTGATTTATCTAAAGATGGTTATTTAAATTTATTATTAGTTAATCAAAAATCTTCAAACATGCCGGGAGATTCTTTAGAGATGGTAAATTCTAGGAGAACTTTTTTAGAAAAAGGTTTTTATTCAAATTTATCCACGGAATTATCCAATATTCTTTCTGGTTATTTAATAACTTCAAAAAACAACGATTTCTCTATATTAGATATTGGATGTGGTGAGGGTTACTATCTTGGTAATATCTGTAATACGTTAAAAGATAAAAATATATCTGTAAATTATTATGGTTTGGATATCTCTAAATTTGCAATATCTTTAGCTTCTAAAAAATATAAAGAAATATTTTTTATGGTAAGCAATATAAATTACACACTACCTTTTATTAATAATTCTTTTGATTATATTTTAAATATATTTGCTCCTCATAATCCCTCAGAATTTAATCGTATATTGTCACCGAATGGAAAATTAATTATTGTAGTACCTGGTATAAATCATTTAACTCAGCTTAGACAAGCATTAGGTTACGATATTTCCTATGTTGAAAAGCAAGAGGATATTATCAATTCCTTTAAAGATTATTTTAAGGTTATAAATACAACAGAGGTTAAAAATACAATTAATATTGATAAAGAGAGTGCAAAAAGCTTAGTTAAAATGACCCCTATATTTTGGAAAATTGATCAAACTAAACTAGATGCTATTTATGATATGGAAGAAACTATACATTTTAATATTTTAGTTTTAGAGAAAATTTAACTCCTCTTAAATTACTTTTTAATATCTTTTAATAGTTCTTCTATTTGTTTTTGTGTTAAAGGTATCCAAGGAGATGCATCAGGATTATTTGAATAAGCTGCAGGACTTTCTCCTTGATTCCACCACTTAGCTTGATAAGGGACTCCCTCAAAGAGAATTCTTTTACCTCCCTCATATATAGTAGTTCCTGACCAATCTGGATACATGCCTTTTGGGAGTGTTGGTTGTTTAATAGGTGTTTCACCAGGTAACACTGGTCCTACTAGTTTCCAAGGTGTTTCCCATGCTTGAAGTACTGGATTATCTGGCAAATCATTTTTAGTCCACCATTTTGCTTCATAAACATTTCCATGCCATACAATTTTTATACCTTTTGGATATGAACTTGTTGCTTGCCATATTTGATAAGGACTTTTATCTGGATCATCTATTATTACTGTATTTTTTTCTGTGGAGTCTTCAGTTTGTATAAAAGAATTTTGACTTAAATCTCCCTTAAAATTTTTACTTAAGATTTGTGAAAAACTAAACTTTGGAGAAGTTACTCCACTGCATGAATCTGATACTCTCTTTACATCTACGTAGTTTTCTCCGCAGGGAGTATCTCTATTAGCAGACCACATAGACATTCTTCCTGTTCCTTGTGTTATTGCAAATTCATTCAAGCTTTTAGCGTCTTCTATTGTAAAAACTTCTTCTAAGATATCATTTTGCCCTATCATTGGGGTTGCCCCAATTTTTTTCCATAAACTATTACTACTTAAATTTATATTATTTTGTTGATATATAATCCCTAATTGTCTGTGTGTTTCTATTAATGCACTTTTAGATGCTTCATACATACTTATATTTGTATCTTTACTGTTACCATAATCCATTGTCATTAAATTAACTCCTGCAAGGTCTACCCCATTTGATATCATTTGAAATACTACATCGGTACCCTCTTGTGTGAGTCCATAAGGAGCTACGGGTAGTGTAACCCATACTGCTAAGTTTTTGTTTTTAGCTCTTAAGTCTGATTGTATTTTTGCAATTATGAGGGCTCTACGTTTAATTGCTTCTTTATCTTTTAACCCTTCTCCCTCTATATCTAAATCTATTGTGTCTAGATTATATTTTTCTATTACTGTTAAATATGCATTAATAAGTTTTTCTGGATTTTTACACGATACAGAAAGTTCATCATTTAAAGCTCCCCCAAATGATATTGCAATGTTACCACCTTGTTGTTTTACTCTTGCTATTCTACGCTCTAAGTCTAGAGATATTGTTGCTTCATCTAATGTGTAGTAAGTACCCCAAGTAGGTACACACCCATCTTTTTTAGAGGCTACTATAAAGGATAAAATTACATCTGATGTAGCTCCTATTTGTTCAAACGCGTATGAGGGTGTGGAGGTAACATCTACATAAGATGCAAACCATGGATTATATGTAATTTCTGGTGCTAACTTTTGTTTAGCGTTCCAGTAAGTTATACTTCCATAAATACCCCAGCTTATTATAGATATAGCTAAAATTAATCTACCAAATGATAATTTTCTTTTTGGTTCTATATATGTATTATTTTTTTCTGTTTTATCTTTTTTCATAATTATTTTTATTGTTCTATACTAAAATTATTTATAGTATTGTATTTTATTTGAGTGCTTGAATCTCCATGATATATAATATTTTTCCAATTTAACTCTGGTTTTTCAGCATCTTTTTTAGATGCCTTTGTTACTGGCACGTCTACATATAGCCAGTCTGTTAATCCTAGCCATATATCTACAATTAAATTCCATATACCTATATATGTAATAATTGCCCATGTTGCTGTTATAGCATTAAAACCTGCAAAGGCAGCGTTACCCCAATTTTGTTCTTGAATATTATCTATTAGTGTGTGTATTGAAAATCCGACAATTAATAATGGAGCTATTACATATGGTAGTTCTACTCTAGTTCTATCTTTTACTTTTGGAGTACGACTAAATGGAATTTTTTTTGTAGTTAAAGCTTGCTCGATAGATTTAAATACTCCAGCAAGATTTACAGGAAGTAGTATTAAATTAAACCCATAAATACGTAGTATATCGCTGTAACTATACCTACAATATTTTAAATCACTTGCCATTGCTATAAAGTAAGGTACTGCACCTAGTAACACAAAGGGGCTTAGTAATCTTCCATCGTAAGGATACGCTAATAAAAATACTAGTCCTATGTTTGACCATGCAATTGATGCCATATAGTTTAATCTAATTAAGTATTCCATTTTAGAAGGTTGTTTTTCTTTATGTTTATTGTTTTTATTTTGTGCCCATAATTTTGGTAATATTAGTAATCCTCCATTTGCCCATCTTCTTCTTTGTACTATTAAAGAACCAAAATCTGGAGGGGTAGCACTGTAACTTAAACGTTCTGGATAGTTTAAAAGTCTCCATCCATGCACTGCCAAATCTATGCTTGATTCTGTATCTTCTATAACAGTACGATCTTGTACATATCTTTTAATTTCATAACCACCAACCCATTCTTTTTCTACTATATCCTCTAGAGCTTTTTTTCTAATAACTGCATTTGCCCCTACCCAAAAAGTAGCTCCATAAAAGGTCATACCTTGGTGTAATATATGTTGTACATCTGTGGTTGCTCCTGCTAATCTTTCTATTCTTGTTGAGGCTCCTCTAAAAGAAGAGTAAGGGGTTTGAGATACTGCAACATCTGCATTATCAGGTTGTTGCATTAAATAAACTAATCTCAAACAATATTCTTGTAATAATATTGAGTCTGCATCTAAAGTTAATATAAATTCACTATCAGGTATGTTTAACGTATTAGATGTTGGTTTGGTTGTTGGTATTAATACAATGCCTTCTGGAGTTTCTTCTTTTATATAGTTACCTCCCATTAAACCAATATATGAGTTTATATTCATTGCTTTGTTAAGTTCGTGAGACAAGGATGCATATCTTTTTCTTTCAAATACATCTAATTCTGCTCCAAATATCCATGTTAATCTTGTGTATAAATGTATAGCTTTGGTTTTAGTTATAGATGCGTTTTCTTTATGAGAGGTATTTAATGCGGTTGCTACCAGTTCTAATTCATTAGCTAATTTCCTAAATACTTGATCGGCAAAAAATACATCTACATGATCCTCTATTGTTTCTTTTTCAGCCATTTTATTTAACCATGCCGAGGCTTCTGTATATTGACTTGAAATCTTTAATATTTCTCCCCCAGTTATAATGTCACTTTTATTGTTCTGTTCAAATTGTTTCAATGCTTTATTAAATTTATTGTATGGTTCCGCTAATAATTGTTGAATATCTTTACCAAGAGATTGAGCTGTTTGAAATCTTTCTAATTTATTTGGTTTTACTTTACGATAATCATCATCAAGTAATAACACTACTTTTATTTTTGGATATTCTTGTAATGCAGCAGAAAGCAATGTTTTTCTAATAACTTGAGGTTCTTCATCATATGAAGGCACTAATACTGTTATTGAAGGTGTATGTGAATTAAAGTATTTTTCTAATAATGTTCTAGATGTTCTTATGTGTTTACTGAATCTTTGAAAAGCTCCTTGTCTAGATATTAAGTAAATTAATGCAGAAAAGTTTAGGAAGGTTACTGTTACTAAGTAACCAACAGTTTCTAATGTAAATTTATATGTATTGGGACCTTCTATAACCTGACGAATAATTACAGATACTACGTACATAATCCAAAAGAGTATTGTTAACACCACAAAGAACCTACTAGTTGCTATTTTAGCGTTTGAGGGTTGTTCGTGAACTTCTGATAAGGGGTTCATGTTACGTTCTGTTCCCCACTGTCTTTTAGAGAACTTAAGGAATCTTGTTATCTTTTTTGGCGTGTCTTTTTTATTTACTTTTGACGTATCTTTTAACATCTAGGGATTTTACCACAGTATATGCTATGGGTGTAGTTATTAATAATGCTAAACTATATGTATGGATGTAAGTTTGAAAGCTAATATTTGGAAATTCTATTTAATAACTGCTTTAGGTATTCGTTTTATAACGCCTATAAGAATTATTTATTTATTATCTTTTGGTTTATCTTTTGCTCAAGTAGGTATGATGGAGTTAGCTGCTGCGTTACTGATTGTACTTTTAGAGATACCCTCCGGAATATTTGCTGATCTTTTTGGTAGAAAGAACTCTCGGTTGATTGCTTATGTATTTTCTATAATTGCTTTTTCTTTACTCAGTTTTGGTTCTACCGCTACTATATTTATTATTGGTTGGGCGTTATCTGGTATTGCAGATGCTTTTGAGTCAGGAGCTCAAAATGCGTTGATATATGATTCTTTAAAAGATTTAAATAGAGAAAAAGATTATTTAAAAATTAAAAGTCACTTTTTATTAATTAATACTTTCGCAATAATAATTGGATCTATATTGGGATCATATCTCTACACTTTAAATACTAGATTACCGTGGTATTTAGTTACTCTTACAATTGTTGTTTCTTTTTTAATTTTTTCTACAGTTAAAGAACCTACTAGAATTAAAAAGATACAAAAGTTTAGTAGTCATTTTAATGATTTTAAAAATTCTCTTGTTTTATCGTTATCTAATATAGATGTTGTTAAATTAATAGCTTTAGGGATTATACTTGCGGTCCCCATGTATGTTTTTACAACTTTATTAAATCAACCTTACCTTATTAGTAGGGGTTTTAGTATTACATCTCTTGGTTTTGTCTTTGCAGTTATTACGGGTATTAGTGGTTTAGTATCTTCTTTTACATACAAGGTAGAAGCTAAATTAAAAAAAAGAGTTTCATTTTTGATTATATTTATATCTTTTACTTTTTTATTATTTGTTATGGGTATATTTAAAAGTCCTTTTGTTTTATTTGCGGTAATATTTTTTACTATTATGGATAATTACAAATCTATTTTGATAGATAATTACATTAATCAATCAATTGAATCTAGTAGTAGGGCTACTGTTTTATCAATACAATCTTTTGTTAATAACATTGTTATTTCTTTAGTATTTTTATTTGTTGGTTATTTAGTAGATATGTTTAGTATTGATTTTGTTTTGATATTAATGAGTATAGTTATTGGTATCTTATGTATACCTTTTATTTCTATTTCTAATAGGATAAAGAAAGTTAGTATTAGTAATTAATTTATCTTCTTTGGAAACCAAGGTATAAATACACTAGTTTTTTTTTGCATATTCTTGAAACTCTTTTTGAAGTAACATTTTATTTTCTAACAAAGGTATTCCAGATACCTTTAATATTAAGAATGTAATTGTTAAAGGACCTATTAAACTGAGTAAGGTACCTGTTGTAATTAAAGTTACTATACTTATTCCCCACCATTGAGTTACTTCTCCAAAGTAGTTTGGATGTCTACTGTATTTCCAAAGTCCTGAGTCTAATACCTTTCCTTTATTATTAGGGTCTTTAATAAAGTTGCTAAGTTGTTTATCCCCGACTGTTTCAAAAGTAAATCCTATTATCCATATTAATATACCTATTAGTGATAAGTTATTTAGTGTCTCTGGGGCTTTGTTATTAAGTATTAGTACGGGCGTAGCTATCAAAAAAAGTAGTACCCCTTGAAGAATAAATACTTGTAGATAGGATCTTATATAAAACCATTTTCCCCATTGAATTCTCCATTCTGCGTATCTATAATCTTCTGCTTTCTTTTTGTTTCTTTCGTATATGTGTAGTGCTAATCTAAGTCCCCCTATAGTTACTAATATGTTTATTATGGTATTTATTAATTGATTATTGTTTGAAATAATATATGCGGTCCAAGATATAATTACAAATCCTAATCCCCATAATACATCGGCTATATCATTTCTTTTTTTAATTAAAGAAACTATAAATCCTAAAGTCATATAAGTTATGACTATTGTGAAAAGTGTTAAGTAGTAGTTCATAAATTAAATTTGGTGGCTATTGCAAATACAATTCCAGATAATGTTGCAGATAAAAAAGTACCCCAAATTAAATCTACTATTGTAACTATGGCAGGCCAGTTTTTAACTGTAGCTAAGTTTGTTAAGTCGTATGTGGCATAGCAAACCAGTCCAAATAGTGCTCCTAGTAATAGGGTGTGTATTAAAGATTGTTTTTCTAATCCTGGTTGAATAACAAATATTACTAATCCAGCTACAAATAGTAAGTAAAAAAATAGTGCTGCAATTAAGTTTGGTTTGTCACTCATTAAAAATCCTATATGAGTTTTATAAAATTTAGGAGCTACATATACTAACCAAATTGAATCTACAAGTAATAAAACGGGTAATGAAGTTAAGTAAAGTTTAATAAAATTAATCATGTTTTAATTATACATAATACTAGTGGGTAAGATATTGTATAATTGGTATTGATGACAAAGGTTATTGTTAACGATTTAATGCAAATAAACTATTCCTATATCCTTAGTGAACCCGTTGGTAAAAATTTTGACCCCGATTTTAAACCAGAACTTACTCCAAAAGAAATGTTATCCCTGGGTGTGTTTGGTGGTAAGTATATGACCGACTGTATTAAAGAATTCCCTAAGGATTGGTTTGAAAATGCTAAGTTTTGTAAAGAGAGACATGATCCGTTATTAAACTATTTTGGTGTAAATGCTAGTCAACCGCTAATTGTTTGGAGAAAAAAGGGTTGGATATTTGAAGAAGACCCCCGGGGATGGTTCCAATGGTATTGTCGTTACTATATGGGTAGAAGAATACCATTTGAAGATACACGACAGATTAAAAGATGGAAAGCTATGACTAGACATATAGCTCAGGTAAAAAAGAATTGTTTACCAGAGGATATTAGTTGTAGAAAAGTTCAAAGACAAGCTTTATTGCATTGGGCATACGATAGCAGAAAATATTAATGCTTAAATATTTTTAATTACTTCTAGCATTTTTTCTAAAGCTACTTTTCTATGACTTATTGAGTTTTTTTGTTCTTGTGTTATTTCTGCTGCTGTTAATTTAAATTGTGGTAAATAAAATATTGGGTCATATCCAAATCCACTTAATCCTCGTGGTGTAGTTGTAATATATCCTTCAACAGTGCCTTCAAATGTTAATATATCTTTATCTGGTAATGCTAAAGCAAATACTACTCTATATCTAGCTGTTCTTTGTTCAAAAGGTACCCCATCTAATTCTTTTAATAGTTTAGCTATATTTGTCTCATCTGTAGTACCTTCTCCAGAATATCTGGCAGAGTATACTCCGGGACGTCCTTTTAAGAAATCAACCTCTATACCACTGTCATCGGCTAATGTTGGGACACCTGATGCTTTAAAATATGCAGATGCTTTTAATATTGCATTTTCTTCAAATGTTTTTCCTGTTTCTTCTACTTCCATGTTTATATTTACTTGTTTTAGAGAGCTTGTTATTATTCCATATTTCTCTAACAATGAATTAATTTCTGTAAGTTTTTTATTATTATTAGTTGCAATTAATAGTTTAGTTAACATGGTTTTATTATACCTTTAAATGTATTTAATTTGGCTTATTGCAGATGTTATTGCGTTGTTTAAGCTAATTTTTCTTATATCTTTGTTCCCGGTATACATTACAAAATCATTAGTGGTTGCATCCCACACTATTAATACTCTAGTGTTTGTATCCTTATTATTTTGTATATCTATTTTTATATCTTTTGAAATTAAATACCCGCTAGCATATCCTGAAAATTCTTTATTGTCTGCATTTGTAATAACACACCAAGCTTCTTCGAATAATTCTCCATATCTTGATACTAATCCAGTTTCTAGCCCTATGTAATAGTCGTATCCGGGAACTGAAATTCTTGAGTTTTTTGCTCTGTTTTTAGCTCCATTAAATGTTTGTTCTTCCCATGGGGTATCTGGTACTTCTGATTTAGCATCCCCACTGTCTACTATAATTTCCATACCCGTAAATTCTTCAGTAAAAATCTTTTTAACAAGTTCTACTTTATTAATATTTTTGGTTGCTATATATATTTTCATACTATTCATTTTAATATAATCTACACCTTGTAGTTAATACATCTTCCACCCAACGTAACCTGTGATATTGATCTTGTATTTTAAATATGTTGTCCAGAGAGTTTTGTATCTTATTTTTAAGATATATATCCTGTTCTGTGTTAGTAAATTTATCTATTGGCACTGTGTATCACATGCCGTTCCATCGTGATCCCCGTCTCTTACACTACATCCACAGGTATTTAATTGATACTGAGCTTCTTCACAATTCATTTGAGCACATGTCTTTTTACAATTACATGTATAACTGTTTGTATTCGCTGTGTTAGTTGTAGTTGGTTGCGTAGTTACTGGTGTAGTATTTTGTTGTGGTGTGTTTTCTTTTATACAGGAGTACCACAATCCTTTGTTATTGTCTTTTGCTTCTTTCTCTGCTTGTTTTAATTGCTCTTGGTACTTAACATCTGGTGGATAGGTACTAGCATTTGCATATCCTTCTCTTACTAATATATCGTTAACAAATATATTATCTATATAAACATATCTTAATAATCTTCCATATCTGTCCGTTTCAGATATGTCTTTTTCAAGCTTTACCATTTTACCCTCTACTAATTCTTTGTTTTTGTTTGAAGCTTCTTTTCCATAACATTCTACTGTAGTGTTTGGCTTAACTGTTTCTGGAGTATCAATTCCTATATATCTAACTTTTAATCCGTTTTCTAGTTCGATAGTATCCCCATCAACTACTCTAATTACTTTATATAATTCTGCTTTTATTTCTGGAGTTATATCTTCTTGTATATTTTGATTTGTTTTTGGGGTTGGTATTTCTTTTTGTATCTCTGTTTGTTTTATTGTTTGTATATTTATATCTTTTGAATCCTGTGTTGTTGGTTTATTTATAACAAATGCCCATATTGTTCCAATAAATAGGGATGTAATTACAATAGGCGCTATTAGTATGGTTTTTATTCTCTTACCTAGTTTTGTGGTTTTGTTTATTTTATAGGTAAGTAATCCGCCTATTAAAAATGGTAGGAAGTTTACTATAAAGGGTGCTGCTAGAGTTATTCCAATTATTTTTAATATAGTTTTACTATTCATAATTTATTAAAGTATATACCCGTTTGCTTATTCTAGATTCTTGTACGTGTAGTTTGTTGGTGGTTGAAGAAATATTTTTTTAGTTGATATATAATATTTGTATACAAAATATTAAGTTTTTAAATATAAAAGCTAAAGATAATTTTGAATTTGGTTATACCCTTGGTAGAAAATTGTCCCCGTTAATTAAAAAAAGAGTTGATTGGTATTTAAATAATATTTCCTCTAGTAAGATTAAAGATGTAAAAGAAGGTTTAGAAAAGTTTGTTTCCCCTATTGTTCAATATTACCCGCATATTTTAGAAGAGATTATGGGTATGAGTGAGGGATCAGAAATTAATGTTTTAGATCTTATGTTATCCCTATTTGATGAGGAAACTATTATATTAAGTGAACGACCTCATTTACCCCGATGTACTACGTTTGGAGCTCATCTAGATAACGGGGACGTAGTTATAGGACATAATGAGGATTGGATGCCTGAGGTAAGACATGACGGTATGGCTATTGTTAATGCAGAGATAGGGAATTTAAAATTTCTTAGCTTGTTTTATATAGGTAGTTTACCTGGTACCTCGTGTGGTTTAAATTCTTATGGTATTGGTTTTTCTGGCAACGCCATAGATGGTAAGAAATTTAAATTTGGTATACCAAAGAGTGTTCAATTACGCGCTATTTTAGATACTAAAAGTTTAACCGATGCTACCTATATAGACACTTTTAAAAGTAGTATAAATAGTAATTTATTACTTGCTTCAAAAAAACATGGTCTTTTAGATAGTGAAGATCTTTGGGAGATTGATAGAGTATTTAAAGATGCTAGATTTTTAGTTCATACTAATCATCCAATAGAGACTAAGTATCAAAATAAAAATAATACAGGCGAAGAATCTATTGATAGGTATGATTATTTGATTAAAGAGTTTAGTAATAGTGATGTATTAACCGAAGATTTAGTGAAAAAGTTTTTACGAGTGCATACTCCTGTACAAATATGTGGTCATTTATCTAAAGACTATAACTATTCTCAAGTTGTAACTGTAGCTTCTGCTTATATTAATGTTACACAAGGTTTTATGGATATAGCACATTCTACCCCATGTAATAACCCTTATAAAAGATATTATTTGTAAATACAACAATTAATTTAATATTACTGACAGTGGGTTAAACCACTGTCAGCACATTGTTATTTATAGGCACTCCAGGGTAAGTGAGTATGATCTACATACTCTATCTCTGAGGATATTGCATTTCCCAGCCATTCTTTGAGTTCCTCTTCTGTTCCATTAAATTTGAATTGAGGAAATCCCCCATTGGTCTTATCAAAAGAAAACTTTGAATGGTCTTGCATCTTTTGTTTAAGACCTGGGCCAATGTCTCCAACGATATAAATAATGTCTTTATATCTTGAATAGCATAAGTTGGGTAGACCTGTACTTAAACTTAAGATAGATCTTTGTACACTTCGTGTGATTAAAACCTTATATTTATCACTCATTTCTACTTTCCTTCTTTATTTTTATTGGGATTTTCCATATATTAACTTATTTATTTGTTAAAAGCTAATATTATAATTTGTATTATTGGGTATGTTTAGTGCTGTTTTAATGTTTTCGTTTTTTTCTAATACTAATAATATCTTTTATTATATTTATAAAAAGAGTTACTATACCTAAGGTAGTTATTCCAATTAAGTACCAAAATAGATTGTCTCCATTTTTTTCTAATATTAATGTTCTATTATATATGCTTGGTGTTGCTGCAGTTACTTCAAAATATCCTGGTTCATACGTGTTACCTGTTGAATATTTATATTTACCAGGAGTAACTGCTAAATAGTATTCTCCGTTCTCATTTGTAGTTATTGTTCCAGATATATTATAAATATCAGAAATATATGGTTGGGTATTGTTATCTATAATTTGTTCTATTTTAAGTTTGGTGTTTTTTAAAGCAGTTGGCTTGTATTTAGGTATATATTTATAGTAGGTTTCAAATTTTCCTTTGTAATGAACCTCTACAGTACCTTTTGGCAATGATTCTATTTTTCGTGTTATATGATATGTTTTATTTTTAATAATAAATGAAATATCCAAGGTATTTATTCCTATCTCTGGACATGTAATTTCTATTGATGGTTTTGTAATATCGAAGGTAGTTTCTTTTTTGTTTATTGTTATTTTTATATCTGTAATTATTGTTTTAGTATTAAAAGCAACTGTAAAAGGTTCGTTTGATATACATACTTGTTTATTGGTATCTTTGTTTTGTAGCGTATTTTCTTTATCATTTAATATATAAATGTTTAAGTAGTATTTAAAATCATCTGTAGGATCTTTAGGGTTTGTTCTGTTTGTGATTTCGTCACCGTCCCCTATACTTCCTCCATCGGTGTCATATTTGTTGGGGTTGGTGAAATAGTTAATTACTTCATCATAGTCACTAAGACCATCATAGTCTGAGTCTTTTAGTGTTGGGTTTGTGTAGTAAATATTAGTTTCTTCTTCGTTAGTTAAGTTGTCGTTATCTAGGTCTTCTATGGTTATTTGTTTTTGTTCTTTATTTTTCTTATTGTTGTTTGAATTATTATCATCATTATCTCCGTCTCCACTTCCACCATTATCTTCTGGTTCTACCACCGGGGGTATATCGTCTGTAGGGTCTAAGGGGTCTTTTCCTTGTGCTATTTCTGCGCCATCCATTAATGTTCCATTATCAGTGTCACTGTCCGTAGGGTCTGTGTTATATAGGTATTCGTTTAGGTTAGTTAGTCCATCATTATCTCCATCTAATACTGCATCGTTCTCATCATTTGGGTTAAGTCCGTATTGGTCTTCCCAGATATTTGGCATTCCATCCCAGTCTGTATCGTTTGGGTTTACTTCTCTTATTACTTGTCTAAATGCAATGCTTGGTAGTACTTTTCCTTCTTCATTTTCTTTTGGTAAGTTTTTAAAGAATTGAGTCACTAAAAAGGAGAGGGTTAAGATTGTAAAAGCTTTAATAGTTATTTTTAGATAGGGTTTTTTAGTTTTGGGCATGTATATGTTTAGTATACTATTTATTGTTTTATTTTAGAGAGGGTGTTTTTGGTATTTTATATATTGGATAGTATAAATTACAAAACAGCCACTTGATTGATTCAAGCGGCTGTTTATGAGGTTTTTAGTCTTGCGCTAGCCTTTGGAGCTTTGTGATGGACTCTTTCAGGTGTTCCGTTGCTTCAACACCTCGTTGGTGAAACTCCCTGGGGTAAATGTATACCACGTTCACCACTTCTGCTTCGGGTTTACTCGCGTCCCATGTGTAGAGGGTGACCTCGCTTCCCCTTACAAAGTCCAGGACGAAGGCCGTCTGGTCCCAATTTCTTACGCGAGCGATTCTTCCGAGATCTGTCTTTAGCTGATCTTTTAGGTCCTTTGCTGCCACCTTTGGCAATGAGATTACTAGGGAGGCGTTAGCCCCATTATCTCGAATAAAAGAGAGTATCTTATCTTTTATCTTTGCCAGATCCTTTTCATCACTTGCATATACTATTTGCATGGTTTCTCCTTTTACAGTGATTTAATTTGTATCCGTATTATACTATAAGTCTCCAATTTGGTAAAATATGCTGTGTTTAAGTAGCTGTGCTTATTTATATACTACTGCTAGGAAAGACTAGTTATTGTGTTGTTAGATCTAGTTCTAGCATCACAAAAGTATATATGTAGTCTGGTTTTATAAAACTCTGCTTCTTTTGAATTTAGAACTCTTGTTATTAACTTTTCTAATCTCTTTTCGAATTCATTTTCTACTTGGTAAAAATATGTTTGTTTATATGTGCGGGGGCGAAAATTAAGAAACATTTCATCTTGTCCTCTTAGATAACCAATTGTGTTTATTAGTGAGATAAGTGCAGGTAAGCTGTTAGCTAAGTTATGATTGTTTTCTGTATCAGTTTCAAAATATTCTAGTTGCTTATCCACGAGGTTTTTAAAATTGTTAAATAAATCAATGTATTCTTTTTCATCCATGTGTTTATTCTATAGCTGAAGTTGTGAGTGTGTAAATAAATTTAGCTTTTTAAGGTTAATAAAATAAAAGGTCCCATATGGTTATATGAGGACCTTTTGTTTTTACTATTGATACGCTACACCTACTAGTTGATTACTAGCGTAAGGTTGCGGGCATCTGTAGTATATCTGATGCAGTCATGGATCCATCGCCCGTCAAAGAAGTTGCTCATATCTTCATTGAAGAGTTGATATTTAAGTGTAATCGGACTTTTTTCACCTGGTATATTAAACTGAAAATGTCCACTTTTATCTGTAAGATCCACTGTTACTTGTACCCAGTCTTTGATATCCTCAAGGCTTGGGGCATAATAGACATAGATAAAGGCTCCTTCCACTGGGTTTCCTTCTTTATCTACCAAGGTACCCTCTATAACAAATGGTTGCTTTGGTCGTTTTTGCCATAGTGTGTGGATTTGAATACCCAACCCCATCAAAAATATTGATATTGCACCTAAAATCCATATTCTTGGGAGGTTTGCCATTATGACTACAAAGCATAATATAACTCCCAGAATCATCAATGTGATTCCAACGTAATACTTTCTCATCTTTTATTTTCTCCTCATTCTAGTTATAGTTTGTTGTTGATATTATAGTATAAATTAGCATATTAGCAATTTATAGTGGATATATATATCAAAATTTTTGCTATCAGTTTAATTATTTTTCTAACTTTAATTTTTTAATCTGTGTAGTTGTCTAATGTTATTATTACAAATATGACGATAGAAGAAGTAAAAAAATCATTAAAAGAAGCTTTTGTTAAGGATCAAGCTATTAGATACGAATTGGAAGAGCAAGGGGATATTCAAGAACTATTAGATAAAATGGATGCAATTGATATAGATAATAACAAGCTAATCAGGAATATATTTAAAGAGCATGGATTAATTACTATTTCTAAATTTGGTGAAGATTCTTCTAGTGACGCTTTCTTCCTGATTCAACATATGTTAAGGGAAGACCTGGACTTCATGGAAGAGTATTTAGACTTAATGGAAAAGAACTTAGATGATATTCCTAAAGAAGAATATGTTTTATTAAAAGATCGTGTATTGGTATATAGCGGTAAACCTCAGTTGTATGGAACTCAACTAGATTTAAATAAAACTACTGGTAAGTATGAGCCTATTGAGATAGAAGATCCTAGTAACGTAAATGCTAGGAGAGAGAAATTCGGAGTAGGTACTCTAGAAGAATATTTAGCAGAAATACCTAATTAAAAATATAAATAGTTCTAAGTGTATGAAAATGAAGAATTTAAGAAAAAGGTTTTAGAACAGGCTAATTTCATTGATGTAAAAGTTAATACGGGTGTTTTTGAACCTACTCATTCTATCTGGCTGAAATCGTGGGATGACTATAGAAATTTAGAAGTACCAGAATGGTTAGATTATATTGATATTTTTGCTTAGTTTTGTTTATATGAGTGCGTTTAGCTTTTAATGTCTAATAAGTATTCTTCTATTGTTTCCAGACCTACTTCTTTTCTACGTGTGTTTACGTTTTCAATATCTTCTGTTTCATATGGTTCGTATTTTTGAGTTTCTTTGTTTAATCTTAATTGGGTACCATATATTTGTGGTTTTCCTTCATACATTAGAACTCTATCTTCTAGATAGGCTATGTTTTGAGGATTTACATCTGCTTTATTTTCTTTTAATAATCTAAGATATTCTTTTTGGAATTCTAAATCAGGAGAATGTTGTACTACTAACCATGCACTATAAGAAGCATCTTCCCCTACTTTTAATATTGTAGGTAGCCCTATTTCTGCTACTATTTTTTTCATTACTTTTGTAGACTCTGCATCAAATTCACCAATAGCTTTCCATTCTTCCTCTGTTGGATTATCTTTCAGGTCCATTATTTTTCTAAGACTTTGATCTTTTTCTCGAAGGTCATTTATTTGATCTGTATATTTTTGAAGTTTTTCTTTTTCCTGTTCCATGAGTACCATAATACCATGCTTGATAAATTTACGGACCAGCTAGGGATATTATAGGGTCATCCCTATTAGCAATGAGTCTTCTATAACCGTTGTACTTCTATATACTATTATTGGTTATTTTAGTTGCTAAATAAACTAAAGTTGTATATTATTCGACTACAAATACATCAGAAGGAGATGAAAAATGTCTTACAGACTCAAAAATGGGGTTTACCTTGTTGAAGGTTCTACCCGTGGAGCTATTCTCGATACGAATTCAGGTCTTGTTTATTCGGTTAATGGAACTGCGTGCCAAATCGTTAAATACCGTGTAGAAAACGATGGTTACTGGGAAAAGTTGGTACAAATGGGGATTGCAGAAGTTTCTGAATTGCCCCATGTTTCCAGTATCCCTTCTCTTCCAGACAAGGAAAGGCTACAGTTTGTTTGGTTTGAGGTAGTAACTGACGATTGTAACGAACGTTGTGAACACTGTTATGCAGGTTCTATGCCAAGAACATACCGGAAGGAAATGGGTATTACAGATAATGTTTTACCTGTATTGAATGGGGAATCCGAACGTAACCGAATGAAGCACTCTGATTGGTTACGCCTTATGAAACAGGCATATGACCTTGGTTGTCGTTCGGGACAACTGATCGGCGGAGAGCCCTTCTTATATAAGGGAGATAATGGTGAAGACGTTCTGGATTTAGCCGAGTACTTGATTCAGCTTGGTTTCACTCATGTTGAAATTTATACCAACGCTACGCTTCTGACTCCAGAAAAGGTGCAACGTATTAAAGATTTAGGTCTATCCGTTGCAGTATCACTTTATTCAAGTGATCCGCTAGTCCACGATCTGGTAACTCGTACTCCTGGAAGTCACGCAAAAACCTTACGGGGCATTAAGTGGTTGAAGGAGGCAGGCATTCCTTTGCGAGTAGAAACCATATTGATGAAGATAAATCAGGGTACTGCTACAGAAACGATGGCATTAGCGGATGAAATGCAATTAAATGCTCGTAATCCAGATCCATTGAGACCAAAAGGTCGTGGGGATAATCCCCTACTCCAACCTGATTTTGCTTACTTAGTACGTTATGGGTTGATGCTGAAGCCAAACTTCACTGCTGATGCTTACACGTTGTCTCATTTTTCTTCGGGACATTCGTGCTTGCTTGGTAAGATCACTGTAACAGAATTTGGTGATGTATTACCTTGTATCTTTTCACGCGACAATATTGTTGGTAATGTGTTGGTAGCTCCAACACTTGAAAACATTTTGCGTGGTCCGGTGTTAACCCGTATATGGAGAGCAACAAAAGATGGGGTTATGGTATGCAGAGATTGTGAGTATCGTTATGTCTGCTTCGACTGTCGACCATTATCGGAAGGCGCATCTCAAGGAAATGCTAGTTATCTTGAGGCACCTTACCCTCGTTGTACCTATAACCCTTATACAGGTGAATGGGGTCAAGGGTTGTGGAAGGTTGATGAATCAGGTCAACCAGTATATGATAGATCCTTGGCGCCACAGATTGAAGAAGTGGCACTTACAATGGGTGATTTTGCAAATTCGCAGGTTACTCACTGAAATTACGACACTATAGAGATGGAAAGGAGGTGAGATACCGTATGGCAACAATTCCTGTTGTGGAAGAACCAACAATCGAGTTGGTCACTATTGTAGCTGTTAATGATCGGGCATGTAAGCCGACCTGCAGTCCAATATGTTCTCCGAAGGATCCTTGTGCTCCCTGCAAGCCTGATAGTTAGCTCTGATCCTGGATGTTGTTAAGATCTATAAAATAGTGTGTTTATGTTGTTTCGAGAGACTCGATGTAAACACACTAAGCTTTTTTATTTAGAATAAAATCTACCCAATTATTTCCTAGTTTTTCCATTATTATTTTTCCAATAACACTGGCTCCTACATGAACTTCATCTAGAACTGATTCTTCATTTATAAGTTTATCTTGTACCTCTTTGGTTACGTAGCTATCTATAGTTTCTAAATTATCTAAATCTAATTGTGTTTTATAGTTTGACCAAAATGCTTTAGCTGCTGAATATTCTGTACAGAAAGCAAATGTTTCTGTTTCAATCATATGTTGTGGGAGCTTAATTTCAACGTCACTCAATGGTGTTTCTTTGTTTTGATATAAATCTTTTGCAGTATTCATTAGTTTTATATTGTATTCGTAGTTTGAAAACCAACTACTTTTTATGCTTTCGTAATATACGTGTCCAAATTCATGAATTATAGTAGCCATATAACTTTCTGGTGTTGTATATAGAGCAGTCCCCCTTTGTTGATGAGATGCTATGAAAAGAGATTGTACTGGACCTGAGATGTAGTTTTTATTATTAGGTAATTTCTCTACTATTTCAGCAATAGATACTGAAGCGCGCCAACCTAGTTTATCTGCTTTTGATAGTTCAGCTTTATGTTCGTCTTTAGTTATTGTCCCATCTTGTTTTACAATATAGAAATATTTTGAGTCATAGATTACTATTTCAGTGTTTTCTAATAATTTACGATCTTTGAATATAAAATCTAATTCTTTTCTGTTTAGGAATACAAAAACTTGTTTAATTGCTTCTATGTCTTGTTCTGTAGCTATATAATTTTCATTCATAACGTAATTATATTATCATTTATGCTGTTATATTGGTAGATTTGCATTTACGATATGTTACAAATGCTTTTTAACCTGTGTATAATTTAAGCATATGTGGCTCCCACCTAAAAAGTTTAACCTAAGTATTAAAAGGATTGTTTCAAGATTTGGTTTAACCTTTATTTTGGGTATATTATTTGGTATTGCAATGATACCTTTTTTGCAAACAGCTGACGGACTTTATGATACTCAACAAGCAGCTATTGGGGATCAAAATCTTCTAAGAATGGTTGCTCTATGGGGGTTGTTTACTGCTTTATTTTCTACAATTTCTTTTGTTAAAAAAAGATTTAGGATGACCTCTATACTTTTGATTGTATGTTGGTTACTTAGTATTTTGTTATATGGATTACTTGTACTGCGAAATATCTATGAGGAAGCTGTGAGTTGTAATAGACCACAATCCTATGCTATTGATGCTGAATTTGAAAGATCCTTAAACCATATAGCTCAAAGATTGAACATTACGGATAGTTTGGACTCTTATTTAGCATTAGCTTTTCAAAATAGAAACTGTATCGATATTCAGTATGATGACACTAGTCTCATTGTAGGCACTGCAGAAGGCGTATTCATTGAAAATGATCCTACCATTCAAAATTTAAAGGTTTTACTTTCTCCTAAATACAAATCTTTGGATGATTTAAGTTTGTCCTTAGTTCTAGTTCATGAGCTTTCGCATGTTGGACAGTATATAGATAGTATTAATAATAAAAAAGAGATAGATTGTTTTGAAAATGAAGGAGAGGCTTTTATTACACAAGCATTATATTTTAGTCAACTAAACGATGAAGAAAGACGTTCTATTTATGCACGACTTAGGGATAATCTTGACTTAAATTCTTCTTTTCCTATTGTGCTTTTATTTGAGGAATATAATAACGAAGTATATCAATCTTGTTCTTTAATTAGGAACTCTAATTTGCTCACAGATACTCAGTTCAACGAATGTTACTGGGAAGGATTTCGAAATAAGATCTTGAATGATATAAAGAGTTCTTCATACTATATAGATCAATGTTCTAGGTAATTAAAAAATTGGGGTATATATTTCTTAATTTTATTTTTTAAAAATACTAACAATGCTATCAACTAAATACTTTAGGGGATATACGGTTTGCATAGCCCTTTTTTTAAGTAGTAATTTATTTCTCCATGGATAAGGTTTACCGCAATTATGACAGTTTAATGGTACTTCTGGTCCTTTTCCTCCAAAAAATATGCCATCACTTTCATAGCTTCCTTTTATTTTTGTATTACAGTGTTCACACGTATGCGTTGTTCTACTACCACATTTTTGACAGAATTCTTGTCTATGTTGGGGTCCCCTATCAAACATATCCGTGATTTTATGTCCCCATTTTTTGCAAACTTGCATTGTTTCGTAATATCCCATAATGTTATATATAATTTACTTTTCTATAAAAGATCCAAACCATTCTTGATCAATTTCTACAATCTCTTTAGAAGCAACTTTTACTCCTAAGTTAAGGTTCTTTAATAATTGAGTTAATTGATCTCCATCTACTAAATCAATTATCGCTACCCCATCTCTAGTAGCTTCTGCTTTGGCATCCCTTGTAAAGGTTCCTGTGGTTATGAAGAGTCCTTTTTCAGCTCTTCCGGACATTGCTCCTCGGAAGTCTCTTATTTCTTTTGAAGGTACTGTATTTTTATATCTTTTACATTGAAATATTATTGGTAAACTTATAAGTTCTCCGACTTTAATAATACCTTTACCATCTATTCCTCCATCTCCGGATTTTCCTGTTACAGTTACTTCTACGAAGCCCGATTCTCTTAAGATTCTTTGTGTGAGTTTTTCAAAAGCACTTGGACTTAATTTCATAACTTGGTCTAATAATTCTTCTTTCCATTCATAAAGATCTATATCTTGCGGGGTGGTCTCTACTTTTGATGTATCTGTGTCTTTTAAATCTTTATCTAATGCTTTTACTTCTCTTTTTACCTTTTCCTTGTCTACCTCTGTTGCGTAATTGCCTGTTAGAGTTAAAGCCCAAACACCTCTAGAGGAGTTCTCTAGTAGACCATATCTTCTGAGATACGTTCTTGCCCAAGCTAATCTATAACTGAACTCTGTTGAACCTTTTTTGTGCGGTATTGCTAGTAATTTTTCTGAGAGTTTAAGAATTTCAGCGGTTTTTTCTTCTATTTCTCTAACGGTTCCAGATCCCCCCAATGCATGTAATGACTTTAAAAGGGGGTTAAACAAGTCGTCATATTTAGGTAAACCATCATTTAGTAACATACAGATATTATACCTTATAGTTGAATTGTATTGTTTGAAGTTTTTTGTTTTCGTCATTTACGTCTTATAATAGGAATTACCTATGGATAATAAAGAGGATAACGAATTAAAAGATATAATGGATGCTCTTGCTAAAGGTGCTACACACATAGTGGCAAGCCCTGAGACTATTAAGAGGCTTAAAGGTAAGGGATTGCCTATAGAGTCAAGATTTATTCCTTACGAACAATATGTGGAGGATCTGTATACCAAAAGAAAAAACGATGCTGTCCAAAGGTTACGAAAGTTACCTGCAATACAGGATTCCATAGCGAATGGTGTTGTTAGTGACATATACGAGGAAATTAGAGTAAGTTATGCTTTTGGTATTTATACCTCAACTATTCTAAATTCTATTCTTTTATTGGAATACGCAATGAGATCCCGATTATATGCAGAATATCTTAAAAGTGATCCAAATACCGAATGGTTTAATCTTGAAAAATTGGCTATGGATGCCTTAGTGCAGCGTCTATATAAGCTTAAAGTAATTGATGCCTATTCTCGTGATATTTTAGCAAGTTTTAGTAAAGACTTTAGGAACCCCTACTTTCATATTAATGTTCAGAAAATGACAGAAGGAATAATAATTGAGAAATTGCCCGGTTTTAATGAATCAACCCGTGAGACAATCAATTTAGAAAATGTTGAAGCGTCCAAACATCGTTTTCTTTGGTTTGCAGCTAAGAAATATTTTGATAAGTACTTTGTTCAGACTGTGATTGATTTTTGCATTGAGTGGACCAATACCCTGTTAAAAAAATAACTTAAGTAATCCTAGTATTGTTATCTGTAACATTTTGGTTGTTTAAATATAACAGGTCACTTCAAATATTAGGATTTCGTTTTCATTATAATCTCTCATAGCTTGTACTACTGAGGGATCTACTTCTACTAAATCTTGAAAGGTATCTATCGTAAAATATGTGTAGTATTTTGATTTTAGTAATTGAGCTAATTCAAATGAAATACCATTTTTGAGCATGGATATAATATATTTATCAGTAGTTCCGTACTTAATTTGGTCGTAAAAGTCCGTTTGAACCATTTTCAACTCGTTGAGTATCTCAAGATACTTTATTATATTGAATTCTATGAATTCCTGTTCTTCCTTAATCTTAGCTATCGCTAGGTTTACCCTTTCGGTATCACTTTTCTCACTGATATCTACAAATAGGTTTTGATAACCGCCTCTTTTCTTATCACCCCATTTTGAACCCACGAAAATCATGTTTTCTCCTTGTTCTTCTAACTTTTTCCAATAAGACAAAAAACTGGCGATCATTACTGGGTATATTGTGCCTTGGGATCTCCAACCTAGAAACATGGCATAGAAATTTCTAGCCTCTACATTATCTTTAAGTCTTCTTACATTATCACTCTTTTCAAAAAGACTAATGTTATCAAAAAATATGACTACTATAGCCTTTATTAAAGCTTCCGAATTGTTTATTAAACCCAAACCTAATGATTGATAATATTCAAGATTTTTTAATAGCGTTTCCTCATTACTAATAATCTCAAAGTCGTGGATATTGTTAGTGAAGCATAGCTTCCCTAATTCTGATATTGGATTAACAACATTTGTAAGTCCGGATGAGCCAATTTCAATATTTTCTAGATATTCAAGGACTCTTTCTGTATCCTTTGTTGATTTGGTGTTTTCTAAAAGTGGGTTCTTTACATCATCCTTGAGTAATAATTTTGTGTTTACCCTTCCTTCATAAAATGAGAAAAGAGAAAAGTCCTCTTTTGTATATCTTCCTTTCATTAAGTATATTTCAGGTTCAAGCATCCTTAAATTTCCCGTATTGGGATCAAATGCTTCTTTAAATCTACAAACCCTACCGATTAGGTTTTTAAATTGTGAGGCAGTAAGGTGGGCATTCCCCTTTTTAGGGCTTAGGATGAATATTTTTTCGGCGGGTATGTTTACACCTTCTAAGAGGGTGGAGGTACTTATGATACAGTCAAAAGCAGGTTGTTTTGAAAATATTTCTTCAACATAAAGTCTCACAATATCAGGAATTCCCCCATGATGATATAAAACACCATGTTTAATACAGTAAATCAAATTGTATTTGGGATGAATGAATTTCCCTATAGAATTAATGATACTCTGTATATCTTGGGATAAGGGAATAGCTTCTCTGCGATTTGCAAACTCCAGGGCAAATTTTTCCGTATCTAAAGGTCTGTTCAAGTAGATAATGTTTTTGTAAGCCTTATTCTTGTCTATAAAATCAATCTCATCCGTAAAGATTTCACCGGTTACTAGAAATGTTTTATTTAAAAATTGATCGTAGAGATGCACTTTCTTTTTTGAAATATCACAAGCATAAAACCTTTCAATTTTCATTCGTTCCTTAATGGGTTTATCTTTAACTGAAGTAATACTATGATTTTTTATTGACAAACTTTTAGAATCCACTAGAAAAGGTGTAAAAAAGTTTACTAAAAAGCTTTTGTTCCTACTTTGTAAAATCAGTAACACCTGTGCTAGTAAATGAGCCCTTTCAGAGTTTTCGAGTAAGTTATGTGCCTCATCCACTAGCACAAGATCAAATGCTAGTGTTTTATTTCTCTGTAAAAGTCTTAGCAAGCGTTCCTGAGTAAGAACTGCAAGTATTTTTGGCTCGTTATCACGATACATATCGGGATGGGTTACGATTTTCTTAAATTCGGATTTAATTAAACTATTACCAATTAAAAGTTTTTTCGTCTGCGCCAAAAGGGCTTTACTTGGTACAATAATGCATATCCTTTTATTAAGATTTAAACTTACCTTCCTAATTATCATCTCCGATTTTCCATAAGATGTAGGGGCAATAACAGCTATATTAGCCTCTTGAGTAGAAAATTCACTTAACTCCATTTGTCCAAGAGATCTATATGTGTTTTTTTTATCACCTGGAATTTTAAAACTTTCTTGGTATGAAGATAAAAACTCGCCGGAAAATGAATCCTCAATATTTAGTTCATTCCAATATCTTAGTTCTATAAACTTTGTGATGGGGATATAATCTTTACCTAAAGCGACATCGTATAAGGGTTTAAAATCCTTAAATAGGATAGAATACTTTAATATCATGCGATATCCTAGTAATGCTATATTACTATCTACAGATTTCAGAAATAATACAGCGATTCTCAATAGAAAGAATTTTTCATCATAGGATAAAGTAAGATCATTCAATAGCAATCTTTCGTAATAGTTTAAAAATCTTGAGTCATTCAAATTATTTTTATTTCTTATCCTAGCAATAGTGATATCGTATTTTTCCATTACTATTCCTTTGCTTCCTCTATCAAAAAATTTTCAATCTTCGTATAGGTAGATTTTTGTATGGAAAACAAAATAACATTAGAAAATATGCTCGCATCGACAATCTCAGAAACTAATTCTTTAATATGTTCCGTGGAAAGCTTCTTATTTGTATCATGAAAAAGTACGGAAATTAATACTGCATTCTTTTTAATATCTGTACCGTCAGAAATATGCTTTATATCGTTATCTAGAAGATCTTTTACAACTTTTCTATCCTTTGCAGCTAAAGTAAGTCCCACATCATTTATAACGCTGTTCCACAGATGGGATCTTTTACCAGACAAAAAACTTAGTATTTCATTTTTGGAATTATTTAATAAAGCTTTATTCTTACTTTCTAGAGAATCGGTACCACTGACTTCCCCAGATTTAACCTCTCCATACCAAATGCTGGTTTTATCTTTTTCTACATAGGTTAAATCAAAACCTTTTTTTATACTGAGTTCCTCTTTATTAAATAAAACTGTGATTGGCTGTAGGTTAGACAATTCTTTCGTAATTATTAGATGGGCAATGAATTCTCCTATCATGCCTTTTTTGGTTTTTGCTGGTTTTTTAGCATATCTGTTCATGAAAGCTGCTACTGTATTTTTATAGGAGTGGCAACTTAGGTTATATTCTTCTACCTCCTGTTTACCATGACAAATAAAAGTAAGTTCTTGTCTGATTAACTCTTTAAGTTCTTCAGAAAAAACATCGATATAACAGACCACATAATTAGAATCTTTAATTACTGAAATACCTGAAATGCTCATAATGGTTGTATTTTATCACTAACCCTGCTAGTGCATCAGAAATATTATTGTAGTTTCATATATTTACTATATCCAATAGGTCTTCTTCTTTTTCATAGCACTTTAGTTTTCCACTTAAATAACCAGCTCTATAACAGACACCATCACCCATTAACCTCCAGTTTGTCTCTTCTAATGCCAATTAGAGAGCTCTCTGGATCTTTAGTTCGTTATTTCTTAAGAGAGAAAATTGGTACATCACTATAATAAAATCATTTAAGAAATATCCAGTAATTCGAAATGCTAACGTATTGATAGTATATCTAATTATTAAATGTCCCAAATATTAGGTCTCCAACGCATTGGATTATAAATGACCTCTCCAGTTTCGTTTATACGTATGGTTACTGTTCTGGAGTCATACATCTCATCAAATAATGCAATATCGTTTAATGCCTTATAAATTAGCCATTGAGTTGTAACTTTTCGTAAAGCTATTGAGTACCCTCCTACTAGTAAAAATAACGAAATCGCTGTTATAAATTCGAATTTAAATATGAAATAAAGCCATGTTATAGTTCCTACTATAACCAGGGTATCAAGGACTATCTTTACAATATAACTGTTCCCTAAGTATCTTAATGCGCGATTACTATCAATTCCTATTGAGATGGCACGAGATTGTTCAAGTTCTTTTAGTTTTTCAAAGAAATCAACATCACTAACTTGCTGATTCTGTGACGTAGCTCTTATTATTTCTCCTTTGGGTTTACCTTTAAGCCATACAGAAACAGTTTCCCTGTCATATTCAATCCAATCGCATTGAGCGGTTGCTCCTGAATAAACTACTACTACACATAGATCTTTCCACTGTATCTTATTATTGGTTTCTACGTATGGAGTTAAACCTTGTGATTCCCAGAAATCTACTAGCATTTCTACTCCATATGTTCCCATAGCACTTTCTTTAAATAGATACTCATCATGGGCTCTTGCACCTATTACTGGAGTTCTTTCCATTGCTTCTTTTAAACTTTTAATGTCTTTACACTTTTTAAAGTTGCTTATAGGTATAACAACACTATAAAATGACATTCCTAATGCCATGTTAGGATCCTCTTATCTTTAAATTTCTTAAATTCTTCATAATAAGCTAGATAAAAGTTTAGTTATATAAAAGGCTAATGATAAAAACACAATGACTTTGAATCTTTGCCATTGGGTTCTTTGAGATCTTTTAAGTAAAAAGTATATATTCCCTATAATTACACCAAAGAATATATGTGCAGTTAAGGCACCTAAAAATTCTAAAAGTCCTTCAATAGACATTTCATTAGGCAATAATAAAAGCAAAGATAATATAGAAAACATAATTACTGTCTGTTTCTTTGAAGAGTCCTTAATGTTAATAGACTTATTATCCATAATGTAATCTATACTACCAGTAAGTCGACTGTCAGTAAAGATTATCTGAAACTATATGTGTGGTTAAAATTACAGATCAATCTAAAAAGATAGGCAAAAGAATAAAAACTTTTAGGGAAAACAAGAACATAACACAAGAAGACTTAGCTTTAAGTGCAGGTCTTAATAGAGCTTATATAGGTTACATTGAGCGAGGTGAAAGAAACCCTTCCACAGAAACAATTGCAAAAATAGCTAAAGCTCTAAAAGTACAAATTCACGAACTCTTTATTTAAATTTTTCTAGAAAACCACAGTTGCAAAATGGTAAAAAAGACTGCTTATATTGATATATGGCAGGAAGACCTACAAAATACAAACATAAGTATATAAAAATGATGGAAAACTACTTCAATTTTGAAGAAAATTATGAAGAAAGTGGTGAAAAACTTGTAAATATTTTTCCTACAATGGAAGGATTTGCAAGTCTCATTAATGTTAATGGTGACACCATTGTCGAGTGGGCAAAACCTAAAAATGAACATAAATACCCTGGATTTTCCGCCATGTATAAGAGGGCTAAAAGTTTACAAATACACTTACTTATTACAAATGGGTTATTGGGGTTGTATAACACAAGGTTTGCTATGTTTGTATGTAGAAATATTCTAAATTCTAGCCGTAGACAAACATTTGCTAGAACTGACCCCTTACCTATAGAATTCAACTTTATAAAGGGATAGTAATGATAAAATTGTTATACCTGGAGATATAGGAACTCTGAATATGACTATGGAATATATGAATATTAATATTAATAAAAAGCATAAACGTAAGTATGGTTTAGTAGCATTACTTGTGGATAGAGACGATTTTTTAAACGATCTGAAGATGATTAGGGATAAAATAGGTATTACAGAGATGCCCTACAAATTTCCTGATCTTAAAAATGAGGAATTGAACAACATTGTTAAATATTATAATGAAAATAGATTTACAGTTTTTGAGGTTTTCCTTGCATTGAAGGAATTCTGTCATGATCAACATATCTTTCTATCCGATGTCGACAAAAAGTTTTCTTTAGCCTGTATTTGGGCAGAGCAATTAGCTTATAAATATAGAAACAGTAGCCTTTATATCCCAGTAATTCTTGCAGCTATTTTAGTTGGTAATATAGAAAGTACTGATCTTAGATCTACCTACATTGAATCTATAGATAAAAAAAGGATACTAGAACTACAAGAAGAACTTAGGGATGATGAAAGACTTATAACAATTAAGGTAACAAGAGAATCAACTCAGCAAGAAGTTAAAGAAGCATTTAATTTCATTAAGAAATATTTCTTTGGTATCAAAAAGGATGGCAGTGATGCTACGTATGAGCTTTATAAGGATCAGGTATATATTACAGAATTGTTGGATACTAAATCGGAAATTAAAACACATAGAGAATGGTACCTTTTATACAAAAGTGGTAAAAAAATTAGTGAAATATGTGGCTCTTATATTCGGGAGAAGACCGGTGAGGTTTTTGACGAAAAAACTATAGATAGTGCTATTAACAAATATACAAAGCTCTTAAACACTCCTTTATAAAACTTTTCCTGAACTTAGCTTTTTCTAAGTTTTGATTACTTTCCTTTTATATCCTATTAAAGTTAGTTACATCATGAGTATTAAGAACAGTTATAAATATTTATATACATGTAGTGACCTATCTTTAGCAAGTACGCTATCTATATGGTTTCCTATTTTAAAAATTAACACTACTAATCCTAGAAAAGCGGATTTCTACTTTTCAGATACGAAGGAACTTCAAGAAAAAATTGAGAAATACTGGAAAAACGAAATATTGGTAGAGCCAAAATTAATGTTCCAATCTATAAAATTGCTCAAAAGCAGAATTTATCAAGGGTAATAAATAATGTTATCAGGGCACTTACTAACTGAATTAAAACAAATACTTTTGAAAAACTTCGGATTAAGTTTAAGTGATCAGGATGTGAAAGAGATGGGGTTGTTCTTGCTTAGTTATTTTGAAATTTTAATAGGAGCTGATAATGAATGAAAATAATATAACAGACCAATTAAAAATGGCAAAAACTTTTGAGGACGAGATAGCAGTAGAACCTCGAAAGCGTATTATTACTGACAAGAATGATCCCAGATATTACCACGGTTTAATAACTGCTAGAGATCTTGCAAATATTAAGTTTCCGGAGGAACCTTGGTTGATAAAAAATATACTTTATTCACAGGGTTTTTGTTTTATATATGGAGCTGAGGGTATTGGTAAGTCCTTCATTGCATTGTCAATGGCTATAGCTGTAGCTACAGGGAATTTATGGTTAGGTAGGTTTAAAACTTCTAAAACAAATGTATTAGTATTAGACAAAGAAAATCCATTACCTTTAATTGCAAAAAGATTTAGACACTTTAGAAATTCCGAAAATGCAGGGAAAAATATATTTTGGTTAAAGCGCCCAGAGCTGTTTAGATTGACTGAAGCTAATGGGGAACCTACCGAGTTTGCAAAATCGTTAATATCATCTATAGAAGCTGATAATATTGGATTAATAATTTTTGATTCTTTTGTTGATTTTATTGAAGGTAACGAATCTTCAGCTATCGATACGCAAGTATTTTTTAATACTATTAGATCTTTGTACCCAAATGTCGGTTATGTGGTCTTACATCATGAAAATAAACCAAGTCAGGGTGTATTTCGTAACTCTAGCCAAAGACTTAGGGGTTCCTCAAACATTAATGCACAAGCATTTACCATGTTTAGACTAGAGCCTGTTGCAAAATCTAAGACGGATCTTACTATTCAGCAAACAAAATCTAGAAGTACTCAAAAGATGGATAAGTTTATGGTAAGGATGGTCATTAAAGACTTAGATATGGAAGATACAGCTGTAAGTGATATTGAGTACCTTGGGGAAATAACGGATGTTATAAAGCCTAAAAAAACAGAAGAGATTGAGACTATGATTTTAGAAATGTTACAAGATGCGGATGCCGTATCTTATAAGAATGTAATGGAAATAGGAATAGCAAAGGGTATAGGAGATAGGACCATTAGGAGTACCATATCTGACTTGTTAAATAAACAAACTATCTTTGCAAGCTATAAAAAGACACATAAAGGTAAAGATAAATGGCTAAGTTTAAAAGACTTAGAAACACCACTACTAAATACTTAGCACCAATAAAACTGATTATAATAGTTGTTATTACTTATATGTTAGTAATAAGCAATTAAAAAAAGGTTCTGGAAAATATGTTTGGTAATCTGGTAAGGGATGTCTAACTTCTGGTGGTAATGTTATTCCCTATATAGGGATAACATTTCTTCCAGTAGTTACCCCTTGTTCTTATTTGAATAATAAATATGTATAGCTGCCAGATGTAGAAATATATTGAGTATGTAGTTATAATTTAAGTGCGATCAGAATTTAAGATGGAGTTTTTTAGTGCCCTCATTGGACAGGACTTCATCGTTCTGATCGCACCAGTGGGGGCATTAATTATGAAAAAAGCATTATTATTTTGTAGAGTTAGTTCAAGAGAACAAGAAGAATCCGGATATTCCTTACCAGCACAGGAGAAAATACTTGCCGAATACGCATTACGTTTAGATCTTACTGTTGCTAAATCCTTCCCTATATCTGAATCAGCAAGTGCAAAAAGCCAGAGAAAGAAGTTTTCTGAGATGCTTAAATATGTTGAGGATAATGACATCAACATAATAATTTGTGAAAAGTTAGATAGATTTACTAGAAACTTTAAAGATATAGTAATGTTAGATGATTGGCTTGAAGCAGATGAAAAAAGACAAATTCATTTTGTAAAAGATTCTTTGGTATTACATAAAAATTCACGATCTCAAGAAAAATTAGGTTTGGGAATTAGAGTAGTTTTAGCTAAAAATTATATAGATAATTTATCTGAGGAAGTTAAGAAGGGTCAAAAAGAAAAGCTTGAACAAGGTTGGTTACCAACTAAATCTCCTTTAGGTTACAAGGCTGCGGGCACCACAGGGCATAGAATACATGTTATAGATCCTGTAACTAAACCTATTGTTTATAAGATGTTTAAAGATTATGCAAACGGAAACTGTTCAATAAAGACTCTTACAGCTGATATAAATACACAATTACTTCCCCTTATTGGTAGAAAGCTTTCTATAAGTGAAGTACATCGTTATCTTTCAAATCCTTTTTATATTGGTATTAATACTTGGAACAAGAAAAGAACTCCAGGAAAACAGGAAACATTTATTGATGCTGATTTATTTAATAAAGTACAAGCTGTTTTAAAAGGTAAAACGACTCCAAAAGCCCGTAAGCGCTTTTTTCTTTTTAAAGGTTTAATAAAATGTGCTGAATGTGAAGGTACTATTACCTGGGAGACTCATAAAGGTAGAAACTATGGTCATTGTACTCATTATAAAGACTGTACTCAAAAAGGTACTGTTAAAGATCATTTACTTGAACAAGAGTTACTTCCAGCGTTTAAAGCACTTAAAGTTACTGATCCAGATTTACTTAATTGGATAAGTAAGGCACTTAAGGAAACACATGAGGTTGAGACGGGTTCTTACTTAGCTGCAACAGATGAACTTAACAAACGTGAAGAAACTATCAAGAAAAGGCTTGTAGCCCTTTATACAGATAAATTAGATGGAAAGATTACAGAATCTTTTTATAATACGATGTACTCAGAATATATGGTGGAAAGAGAGACAGTAGAAAAGCATCGAAAATCTGTTAATACACGAGATAAAACCTTTTATGAGAAGACTGCTGCTTTATATGATATTGCTCAAAAATCAGAAGATACTTATTTGAAACTGTTACCAGAAAAAAGAAGAAAATTAATCAGACTTGTATTTACTAATTTGAAACTTAATAACGGTAAATTTACTTACGAATATACAGACTTATTTTCAAAGCTTGCTGAAGCAATTAAAAACACAAATAGTTCTAAAGTGTCTGGAAATGAAGAATTTAAGAAAAAGATTTTAGAACAAGCTAATTTCGTTGATGTGAAAGTTAATACGGGTGTTTTTGAACCTACTCATTCTATCTGGCTGGGGAACAGGGATTCGAACCCCAATACCTGGGACCAAAACCCAGAGTCCTACCATTAGACGATTCCCCATCAATGTTTAGATAATAGTATTGTACTATGTTCAGTATTATAACACTGGATATATACTTTTATGAATACTGAAATATTTTAAATATAGTACTCTAATTGAAGTTTTAATGCTAAAATACTGTTTAGTTTCGTATTAATGGGGGTGGTTAGCTCAGTTGGTTAGAGCATCGCGTTTACATCGCGGGGGTCAGGGGTTCGAATCCCTTACCACCCACCATATATATTAATAAATGTTTTAAATACCCCTTTATTATTTGTTTTTCTACACTTTTATATTTGCAAGATAACTTATAGTATGCTAATATATTAAAAACTATTCTAGATAACTATGGAGACTGTAATGGCAAACAAAGATGACGTAAGAATTAGTAAGACCACCGGGTTTTTTACACCGGTGGATGCGCTGACGAAAAAGTTGACCGACATCGTGTTAACGCGCGCACAGGGAACCGACTGCGTTATTGTACGCACAGAGGAACTTCTGGTGAATCTTTCCACACAGTTCCAACATGGTGGGTTCATTCCTGTTGAACCCGTCAAGGGGTTTCCGTGTTTTATGGCGTTGCATGGATTGGTACGCGCCCGAACCGAACTCAACAAGATTTTCAAAAATAAAAATATTGTTGAGGTGTCCATCGAATGATCCAAAATGGCGGAGACTTGTTCTCCGCCATGCTTTTTTCTATACTCTATACTTTTTAAACTATTACCCTATAATTGACCTAAAATAAATGCTTATAACGACCTATTAAACAAAAGAAGGAGAAAACCGTGTATGTAATTGGTATTACAGACGAAAGTAGAAATGTTTGGGCTGGATTGCGGGAAGGTACCTTAGCCATTGGCTGTGTTGATCAAGGCGGATGTCCTAAAGAATGGCAAGTTATTACCCGAGATGCGAAGGTTATAAATTTATTACAAAGTGATATTAAATTCACTAATCTTCAAATTAGTCACGCCACTAATGTTACATTTGTCTTTTATGGGAAGAGGGATGTCCTCATGACTGCTTTAATTAACACTGTTGGGGATATTGAGAAGTTTATTGATCTTCCTCTTGTTAATTAGAGTAAGGTTACCTATTAGACCGTGTATGTGTAGTACCCGGTCTAATTTTTTTCTAGAGATATTAGTACATATAGGTTAGACTTATCTAATATATGAGAAGATCTAGCTTATTAACACTATTGTTCTTTATCTTATCTATAGGGTTTTTTACTCTTACTATTTATTCTGTAAATCAGTCAGTGTTAAAAAAAATAATTAATGGGGGCGTTGAAGAAGAAACTCCTGTAGTACTAAGTAAATTCACATCTACAAACCAATCATTTGAAGAATTTAATAAGCTAACTAACACTATTGAAAATGAAAAAGGTAATTACTCTCTTTATATTAAAAACCTTAAAACAAATAAAACATATACATATAATTCTAATAATATTTATTATGCAGCATCTTTATATAAACTACCTGTTGGAGTTGCAGTATTAAAACAAATACAAGAAGGAAAAATATCTTTCACCACTTCTCTACCTTACTTACCAAAACATTACACAGATGGTACTGGTTATATAAACCAATCTAATTATGGAACTATGTATACTGTTGATCAATTATTAACTGCTCTTTATAAAGACTCAGATAACGTAGCTCAAGAAATGCTACTTGATTTAATTGATGTAGATTCTAAAAATGTATCTAATGCTTTTCCTAAACAAGGAGTTTCTGATTATTACCATGTAAATAAATCAAGCTCCTTAGAAATAGGAGAATATATTGAATATATATTTAATAGTGATTACTTAACTTTAGAGAATAAACAGTACTTACTAGAAATTATGAATAATACTTCTTTTGATTATTTATTTGCTAATAACCTCCCTATACCTTTTTCTCATAAAATAGGCTTATATGGTGGTACTATACACGACTGTGGTATTACTAAAGATTCTTCTATTATTATTTGTATTATGAGTGAAAATACTGATATAGATACGTTTATTAAGGTGGGTAACTCCATATCTTCTTTTGTTGTTTCTTTATAGGTATATATTGACAAATACTTAACTATAGGGTATAGTAGCGACAAGAATTCATCCTATAAAAAATGAGAGGCATTGAAATATGAATATGAAAAAGTTTTTTAATTCGATTGGTTTGTGGTTGCGCAGCGTGGGTATTTTCCTGGGATTGGTGAAAGTCTCCCCCTGGGATAAGTCCCATGTTAAGAAGACCTCCAAGACGCCGGTTGCCTTTTTGGAAGTTGGCGCCGCGAAACGCAAACCTTCCGCTGCGACGTCGACTTCGCGATCAACTTCCCGTTCCCGCGTGAGTCTCTTTGGTGGCTTGAAAACCAAACCTCAAAGTGCGTACAAGCAATTTGGAGGTGGACGCCGCCTCGCGCGTCACTGGGTTTCCCGCACAGCCTTCGCTTAGCGCGGATCGCCTCAATCAAAATGTCCTGCATACATATGCAGGACATTTGTCTTTCTAGTGATATCTAAATTTAAATATACCTTGAAATTAAATTATTTATTAATTATTTACTTATGTATCTTTAATCCAACAATTTCTTAAGCTCTTTAATACTCTGTTCCATGGCTTCCTCCCCACATTTTATAGTAGTAGCTTGATCCTTTTTTGTATGTAGTAATCCTGTTTCTGCTCCTGGTATCTTAGGATCAATAACAATATCTGCAGAAGACTTATCTCTTTTTGATAACGATTCTAAAAGAAGTCTAATTGAAATATTTGCTAATGTATTTGCATTTACTGATTTAAGATTTGTAGTATCTATTGGAAATATACCTCCAAGAGTATCCACTGCAATAACAACATCTGCTCCCATATCTTTAACTGTTTGTACGGGTATTGGGCTTGTTAATCCTCCATCCACTAGGTATCTTCCATTTGTTATTGTTGGTTTAAATATTAAGGGTATTGTAGAGCTGGTTTTTAATGCTTCTGCTAAATTACCTTTTCTCATCTCTACTTTCTCTCCTGCAAATAAATCAGTAGATACGGCACAAAAAGGTATTAGTGTGTCTTCAATATTAATATTATTTGTATGTTCCGCTATAAACTTAATTAACTGTTCCCCTTTTATTAATCCACCTCGCATACTTATGTCCATATATGATTTAGCAAAAACACTCATGTTAGCTTCTCTAAATACTCTCTCACATAACGTTATATCTTTTTTATAAGCATACACACCTCCAATTATTGATCCGGCACTTGTTCCTGCAATATAGTCTATTGGTATCCCATGCTTTTTTAGTACTTTAATAACTCCAATATGTACTCCTCCCCTCCATCCTCCCGATCCTAATGCTAAGCCTATTTTTTTTCTTTTTGTATTAAACATAGTGTACTTATATTATTTAACTATTTTTAGTTTTTGCAAATTTAATTATATCTTTTACTATTTTAGGTAATACTTCTGGATAATTTATTTTTACAGGGTAATAGTTATCTAACCAATCTTGTATTTCCTTTTTAAAGTGTCTATCTATTTTTTTAATAGATTTTATTCCCATCTTTTCTAGTTGTATTGCATTTGCTTCTTGCTCGAGGTTACCCTTTTGAGGTATTACCATTAATTTCTTTCCTAAATATAATGCTTCAGATGTTGCTGTAAAGCCTGCTCCAGTTATTACTCCTATAGAAGATGCCATACTTTTTACAAAATCTTCTTCTTTGGAATTTTTAATTATTACATTACCTTTAATTCTCTCCCTTTTTACTTTTTTAGAAAATATATGCCATGTAATATGCTTGAATTTTTTAAATGTTCTAATCATTTCCCAACTCTTTTGATCCCAAATATATACAGTTATGTGGTTGTTTTCTGTAACAACACTATCTCTTATTAACTTTTTAATAATTGGTGTATACATGTTTTCGTCGTAGCTTTTATAGTTAAGGCTAATAGTTTTATCACATAGTGCGAAAAAGTTTATTACAAAGTCAAATAAAGGGTTAAAAGGTAGTTCTTTACGTAGTTTTGTGTTTATAAAACTGTATTGTCTAGCAATACCTAAACTTTTTTTACCTTGTATTTTTGCCGCCCATGCTGTTATTGGTTCAAAATCGCTAATTATTAAATCATATTTAGATAAATCTAATTCATATATATCTTTTAATAAGTTGCTTAATCTAACAGTTTTAAATGATTTGAATATATCTATATGCCCTTTATCGTACCCCAGTCTAATACCCTCTTTTACATATTTAATAGGATATCCAATATCAATTCCAGCTCCCGGACCTGAGACTAATATATCTACTTCTGCATGTTTTTTAAGCTCTGTAATTATTTCTTTGGCTCTTGCAGTATGCCCATTACCTGTGGCTTGCACCCCATAGAGTATTTTCATAACTTTATTATACAGTTACATACTAATTATGTGATAAAATAAGCAGGAAGTTTATTGTTTACTTGGGAGGGTAGCCAAGATGGTCACGGCACCGGTCTGAAAAACCGGCTATGTGGGTTCGAGTCCCACCTCTCCCACCATTTTATTATATTTAAAGCCATTTTCCTTTATGAAACATACGATCTCTAAAAATTACGCTTTTATAGATAGTCAAAACTTAAACCTTGGGGTTCAATCTGCAAAATGGAAAATAGACTATAAGAAATTCAGACTTTACTTAAAGAACAAATATAATATAGTGCAAGCTTTTTTGTTTATAGGATTAGTTAGCAATAATCAAAAATTATATACTGTACTACAACAGGCTGGCTTTGTATTAATATTTAAACCTACAGTCAGATATTTTGAAAATGGTAAAAAAACTGTTAAAGGTAATGTGGATGCTGAGTTGGTATTACATGCGTCGGCTATTGAATACAATAATTATGATAAAGCCATTGTTGTTAGTGGTGATGGTGATTTCGCTTGTTTAATTGAGTACTTAGAAAAAAATAATAAACTTCTTCACTTAATGACTCCAAATAAGAAATACTCAAAGTTATTGAGACCTTTTTCGAAATATATTTTAGATATATCTCAATTTAAAAATTCTATAGAATCAAAATAACCAGCATCAGCGGTCGGTCGAAACCTTAGGCCTATCTGGTAATGGTGATTGCTACTATTTTAACAAAATTACTGATTTTTGTCTAACACCTCTATATCTACCACGTTTGTTTTTATTGATATAATAAAATTATAAATACCCCTTGTTTTAAAGGTATTAAGTAAAAAATTACTCTAATATATTTTTATACATTACTTCCTATATTTATCTACCATTGTAGTTATCTCTCTTATAATATCTGCTAATTTATCTAAATCAGTACCTCTTGTCATCACACATAATAAATAGGGGCTATTACCTTTATAAACTATTCCACAATCATGCAGTTGTCTTTGATCTAACAGCATTCTTTCTCCAAATTTATGAGCTACCTTAGTACCTTTTTCCACCCCTGCTATTAAACCTTTGTCATATTCTGTATTTGTAAGTAGCTCTAGAGCTTTTTCAGAGTATTCCCTATCTAGATAAGAGGAGTTGTAAAGTATTCTAAAGAAAGAAGCATATTCTCTAACAGATAAAATATTCTCATTGGGATCTTTTATTCTAGAATTAATATCTATTCCAAAATCTAAAAACAATTTGGTTAACTCATATTCTTTAAGATTATTTTTAAGCAGTGTGTATGCAACATTATCTGAATAATAAATCATATGTTCTATCAATTCTTGTATTGTGTATTCTTTATTATTTTCTAGTTTTACCTTTGGTTCCGTTATTTGGTCTTTATACATTTCAAAAGATTTATCTGTAACCTTTAGTTTTGTATTTAATATTTCATGGTCAGTTTCTGCTTTTTTAAAATAAAGCATCATCATTGGTACTTTAACTAAACTTGCAGGAGTAAATAGTTCTTTTTCATTTATACCTAACCATGGTCCATTATTTAAATCTCTAAAATATATTGATGCTTCTGTTATAGTATTATCTTGTTTTTTAGAGTCTATATAAGAATTAATTTCATTTTTAAGTGAATCAGGTATAAAGTCCCCACCAATATTAGATTCACATTCAAGTAGGGGGTTAATATATTTATATTGTTCCTTTAGTCTTATTTCACTTCCCCCTTTATTTTCTATTTTTGTATCTATTGTTTTGTTAGTAAAAAATATTTGACTTATACCAAATCCAATAGCTATTAGTATAAAATATTTTAATAATGTTTCTATAGAAATAGTATCTTCTTTTCTTTCCCCTGGGTTGTTTTCACTAGTTCTCATACTTCTGATTATATATTAGTATCTTCTTTATTTACACAGAATATAAAGATACAGTTTATTAATTATTTAAAATATCGTAAAGTATAAGTATGAATATTACAAACTCACAATTAGATTTAATAGTTTCAGGTTTTTTAATTTGGGAAACAATATGGAAAGGTTTAGCTCTTTGGAAATCTTCTAAGAATGATCATAGATATTGGTTTATTGCCATATTACTTTTAAATACCATAGGTATTTTACCAATAGTATATCTGTTAATTAATAAATATTACTTTAATAAAAAAGGTGAAACTACTGTTGTAGCTAGTACTAAAATAGCTAAATCATCTAAGAAGTCTAAATAATATACTTAAGATAAAAATGTGTACCCCGCTTTATCCAGCGGGGTACCTTTGTAGTTATTTCTGGGCTAGCACTCGTGCCAGGGATTTTTCCAATTTTTCGATGGATTTTTTATCCCACGCATCAAGCCATACGAATTGATATCGAGATTGTAATGCTCCCTCATCTAACCGTACAGGAATAAGTTTTATGATTCCTTCTGGTTTGTATGAATGCAAATCAGTGGCAATTCTTACGAATTTATGAAACCAACTTTCTGCAGTTGCTGATTTTTCATCAAATAGCGCAAAGACAAAGTCCGCGTCTCTCATCCATGTTTCCACTTCTAATTCCCAATCTTGTCCGGGTAGTAGGTCATCTGATGATTTCACATACATACCGGCTCGCTTTAGAGCCCTGATCCATGACCTTTGGGTTTCTGGGTCTGTTTCTCGGCATAGTACATATGCTTTAGCATTTTTGTATCTGTTTGAAGTAAAGACCTTATTTAATAGTTGTGTTGCATTCATAGAATACTCCTTAGGATTTTAATCCATTGTACAATAAAAGCACGTGTTAAGCAACCTGTAGTATTGACTGAAAGGTCTGTAGCCTATATAATAGGGACAAAATCTAAGGAGGCACACTATGGTTGTTAAAAAATCTGATGCAGGCTTGCACTTATCTGCAGAAGAGCAAAAGTTATTAGTGCAGGTAGAGGAGTTTATTGATTCTATCTTAAATAAAAAGTATCTAGAGGGTGGTTCTGTCGAAATTATGTTCAAGGATTTACGGAATGGTTTCGACGGACCGACGATGTCTGAAAAAGTCATCAAACGGGTCCTATTTGATTATACAGAAGCTAAGTGGAAAGTATCTCGTGAAACTTCTCACGATGGCCCCTACTTCTTATTCAAATAAAAAAAGGGCTGCTGCATAAAACAGCAGCCTTTTTTAATATTCCGTGGTTTATTATTAAACATCAGGTGGAGTTTGGTTCCAAGTTACCTTAGTGCCATGTTTATAATCTTTAATACCAAGTTTGGTGATCCAGATGTATCCGTCTGTAGTTACTATAACCCTCCCATCGAGTTTCGCACTCTCGATTCCACAATGCTTTCCGCATCAAGCTCAGAAATCTTTTTTGGAGTTGTTTCTGAGGTATCTTTTAAAGCTCCTAACAGGTTCCCTGTACCTATTGATATGATAATTACTCTTGCCATATGCATAATCTCCTTGAGTTTATTATTTATTTTCGCCCATTTTACCATGTATAATGGGTATAATGCGTTTTATAACCTTAATTAAACCCTATTTATTTATATTTACTTTGGTTTTAAGTGCTTTTTCTATTACCACCCATGCAAATACAGGTGTTTCAGATACTAAATATAGAGGTACTGTAATAGAAGTATTAAAAACAGGGAGTACCGAGTTTGGACCTAATTATCAAGAATTAAAGATAAAGTTATCAAATAATACTGATGTTACTGTTGAACATAATCCTCAAACATCTGCACGTAATGTTACCTATACTATTGGAGATAAAATAGTTTTACAAAAACTAATACCAGAAGGTTCTGAAGTTAATTCTATTAATACTAACGAAAAATATTTGATTACTGACTACTATCGTATTAATTATATAGTATGGTTGTTAGCTTTATTTATAGGATTAGCTTTAATAATAGGTAAAAAGCATGGATTCCATTCTCTACTAGGCATGGGCTTTTCTTTTTTTGTAATATTTAAATTTATTTTGCCTGAGATTATAAAAGGTAATAATCCTATTATTGTCACTGTTATTGCAGCAGCTTTTATAATACCTGTTAATTTTTATTTATCTCATGGATTTAACAATAAAACACATACAGCAATAGCCAGTACTATATTAACAATGGTAATAACTTCTATACTTACTGGTATTTTTGTTCCTTTAGCTAAATTAACAGGATACTCTTCTGATGAAGCTATGTTCTTGCAAATAGCTCATGAATCTATAGATATTAGAGGCGTTTTATTAGCTGGAATAATAATTGGTTTTTTAGGTATTCTGGATGATGTTACGGTATCACAAGCAAGTATAGTTTCTCAACTTAGCAAAGTGAAAAAATACAAAGATGTTTTGGAGTTATATAGTGACGCAATGAATGTAGGGAGAGATCATATAACTTCAATGATAAACACACTAGTATTGGTTTATACAGGGGCTTCTTTACCTTTATTATTACTATTTATAAATAACCCACAACCTTGGGTAGATGTTTTAAATATGGAAGTGGTAGCTGAAGAAATAGTTAGAACTTTAATAGGCAGCATTGGTTTAATATTAGCAGTTCCACTATCTACTTTAATATCTTCATTATTTTCTGATGAACTTAGTTCTTAACCATTGAATACCTTTTATATATCTGTTTTACTATATAGACATGCCCTACTTGATACATCATTCACACGAATTATATACTTCGCATACTTATAGTCATTTAAAATCTATTGGAGTTACTAAAAGCAATGCAAAAACACTTTATTATTTAATAACCTATTACATATTTACTATTTTAATATTTACCTTTGAAACTCCATTAATATATAGGATATTGGGCACTGTAGAGGGTGTTATTTTATCTAATCTAATTTACTTTGTTGGTGCAATGTTAGGTTATTTAGTTTTCTATTTCTTAAAATTCAAAGTAGCAGTTTCCTCTTTATTTAGAACCACTATTATTTTTAATATCTTGTTATCTATTTACTTGCTTTATTACTACTCTAGTTTAACTTCTCTTACTTTAATATTACCCTTATTTGCACTTAGGGGAATTGGCATAGCTTCTTTTGCTATTGGATTTCATGCTGTATTTATTAGTGGGTTAAAAGATACTCAACGGGATAGCTTTTCTTTACTATTTAGATCTATCTACACTATATTACCAATATTCATACCCTTAGTAGGAGGGTACATAATAAGTAATTTTAATTTTCCTTTTTTTCAAACCAATCAATTTTTACCAAATGGTTATTACCCCTTATTCGTATTAGGTTTGATTTTAAATATAATATTTTTAATATTTTCTCCTCACATCAAATTGAATGCTGATTTCTCTGGTGGAATTTTTGTTCCATTAAAATTGTTATTTAATAAAAAAATTAAAGGTATTAGAAACTATTTAATATTTAATGCTGGTGTGGATGCCTTAAAAGTATCCGTATATAGTTTATTTGGTTTTTTAGTATTAACTAATGAATTAAATATGGGGGTGTTTTCTTCGATATTAGCTTTGATCGGCTCAATATACTTTTTGTTAGTAAACAGATTTGAAAAGAAGTTTCATGTGCAAAGAATAAAGTTTTTTATAGTAGGATTGTTTGGTGATGTTATAACTCAAATAATATTACTTATAGATACAACAATAGTAGGTTTATTAATACGTTCTGTTGCATCTACTTTAATAACCCCCTTAAAAGCTGTATTTGGTATTAATATTGTTAGACATAAATATGATTTATATAGTAAGGAATTAAAAGTATCTAAATCTAGTTTTATATTATTTCAAGAGTTTGCTTACTTTATAGGTAGAATCATTTCATTTTCTTTTATCTTACTACTTATACACTTTGTCACTACTGATGTTTATTTATTATTTAGATACTCAATTATTTTATTTATTGTTGTTGATTTATTAGAGTATGCATTTATTAAAGATTTAACCTAATAAAATACCTTATTTTGTTTATTTTTAAATAATTTCTGCAACAAGTGGTTTAACAAGTTTTTTATGATCTTCAGATTTCATACCAATAGAAAATCCCTTGTCTCCCGCATTAAAAGCTATCTTTTCGTTATTATAAAGGGTTGCATCTACAATAACCTCTATTCCAATTAAATTACCAAACGGAGGAATACCCCCTGGTTTAATACCCTCTGTAACCTTTTCCACTTCTTCCTCTGTTGCAAATCTAATATCTTTTGCATTTAGTAATGCCTTCACTTTGTTTTTATCAAATTTAGCACTACCCGGAAGTACTACCATTATAAATTTCTCTTTTATATCAGATTCTCTTGTTTTTATTTTATTAATGAGTGCTTTTGCACCTTGCTCAATGGAGTACCCTGTACGTAATTTAGCTGCTTCTTCGCTAGTTCTAACGGGTTCGTGTTCAAATGTTTCATACCATAGATCATTACTTTTTAATAACTCTAATATTTTGTACGTTATTTTATGATATTTCATTTGATTAATTTTAAACTATTTATTAGAAAATATCTTTTTTTGTGAGTCCAATTAGTTTTAGTTCCTCTATACATTCTGATATAGGTTTTTTAAGGATGTATTTATAGTATTGTTCTGTTTTTTCATTTCTACCTGTTTCAAGTAGTAACCAATGCAACATTATTACTGCTTCTTCTTTTTCTATCCATATTTTACCCCATCTTTTTTCAAAAGCATCTGGTACAGTTATACTCTTTTTTGGTTTATTTTTAGATTTGTTTGTATCTTTTTCATGAACTATATATCTTTTCATATATACAGTACCATCATCTGGGCTACATGCATCAAATAAGTTAAATGCGGTTAATTCATGGTTATTTATTTCAAGGCCAAGGTTATCCCATTGTTTAACTAATGCATCGTATTTATGTTTTAAATCCCAAAGCATTACGTCTGTTAAGTCCCCTGTATATCCTTCGTTTATTAATTTATCAAATTCTTTTCTAATACTTAATTGGGATAGTGAGTATGGTACTTGGTATCTAACTCCCATACCTGACCAAAAGTTAGTAAATTCTTTACCAGCGTACTTCTTTTTATATGGTAAGCTTTCCCCCGTATCAAATTGAGCTTCAACAAGTTGAGAAAACTCTTCCATTACTGCAGAGGGAACTGCCTCTAATGTTCCTGGTTTTAATAATTTAGCATTTTCTCCCATATGTAATATTTTTCTATGTAGTGCATGTGTTACTTCATGTGCAAATGTTGGTAAATAATCTTCTTTAGTAGAGGTCCTTGGAGTCATAACTATTGTATTTATTAGTTTTTTATTCTGGTTTTTAATACTTGAGTTAAATGCTCTTCCTGTGGCTGCGGGATGTACTGGATTTAATATTGTGTCTCTTGGAGATAGAACTTTAGCTAATGGTAAGTAGCTATATACCTCTTTTTCCACTTCTTTTATCATCTTTTGTACTTCTCTATCTGTACGTAGTTTTTCTGGATATTTTTTTCTTTTAGCATTCTCATAGTACATTTCTATTAAATCTATATAGCCTTGTTCTATATATTTTTTGTAAGATCTTGGTAACTCATCTTTCATATGTTCTACTAATTCTTTGGTGTATTTTGTATTTTCCATGAATTTCAATAATCGTTTTTTTATCAATGAGAATTTTACTAATCCATTTAGTTCTAAATACTCATCAACATCAATACCTATTTCTCTATATAGTTTCCATATTTCCCATCCTCTTTTAACTTCTTGAAATTCTAGTGTATGGTCTTGTGCCATTATTTTAGAGATTTCAAATAGGTCTTTACGAAATTCTTTATCTATATCACATGTTTGTAATAGTTCTCCAAGTTTAAAGTAGTTATCTTGACATGCTTTTAATATTTTTTTTCTTAAGACTTTAGCGTTTTTATGGGCGTATTTGCAGTATTGTTCTAGAGCATACTCGTATTTAGCTAGTTTAAATGGTGTTATTTCTACAATACCTCTATCTCTTTGTTCTTTGGTTCTTCCTACATAGTTATCTGCTTCTCTCATAGTTTCTTCTGCATATCTTGCGTTTACAGCGCAGTCTAAAAGAGTGCTAATAGCACTTTTCAATTCTGATTTATAAGGGGATGATTTTAGGCTTTTATAATAGGTAAAAACTTCTTTTAGTAGTTCAATAATATATTCAAATATTTCTTCATATGGTTTGTTTGCTAAAGATTTAATTATGGTAGTATAAGGAGCTTTTTCCTTGCTACTAGAGTATTTATTCCAGTCTGTTTTAGTCATTACAGTGCTGTATCTTATTTCAAAGGTATCCCATATCCCTTCTGAATGGTTTGTTAGGTCCATTAATAGGGATAAGAGCCTTGTATCAAGGTTTTTACCCTCAAAAATATTTAAATCTTTTTTGTATTTATTTAACATTGGAGGAATTTTAGCAGAAAGTGATAGTGTGGGACAAAAGAGCTACTTACTATAGGACTTGTCTTTTACAGCTACTACTTCTATTTCTATTTTACACCCATCTTTTACCAGTTTATTAACCTCTACGAGTGTTGATACCGGTTCTGAGTTTTTGAAGTATTTATTTCTAATAGGGGATATTTTTGAGAAATCCCTAATATCTGTCAAGAATATTGTTGCTTTAACTACATCGTCTAGGGACGATCCAGCTTCTAAAAGTATTTTTTCAAGGCTCTGGAAGACAAAATCAGCTTGTTTTTCTATATCTTCTGGATAAACTACGGTGCCTGTATTATCTAAGGCTATTTGTCCTGTAGTAAATATCATTTCACAGTTACCTAAATCTACTTTGTAGCCATGAGAATAAGCTCCCATTCGTTGTGCAAATTTATCTGAATTTATTTTGGTTTTTATTGTCATTTTTTAGGTAATTTGCCAAAATCTAAAAACTCCATGAAAAGTATAACTTCTACGGAAGGTGTTATCGGGAATAAGTTATATGTTCCGTTTGTAGGTATTGTTACTATATCACCTTGTTGTGCTTCTATCTCTTGATTATTAATTATGAATTTAGCAGTTCCTTTAGTTATGTAATAAACTCTAGGAGTGTCACCTATTGTTCTTTCACCATGTTCTCCTGTAAAAGTTGCATATGCTATTGTTGTTCCTCCTCTAACTTCTGGTAGTTGATAATATATACCTTCTACTCCAGGTCTTCCATGTTTTATTGCTTGTTCTTTAGTTATTTTCATATGAGATTTAAATATCTGGAGCGAGAGACGGGACTCGAACCCGCGACCTCTTCCTTGGCAAGGAAGCATTCTAGCCACTGAACTACTCTCGCATAATAACCTAAGTATTATAGCTTTAAATATTGCTTAAATCAACGCTTCCCTGCCTTAGTACTTTAACCGTATCTTTTGTCAATTCTATAAGGGTTGAGGGTTCTCCCTCTATATAACCCCCATCTACATATAAATCTATATCGTCATTGAAGTAGTTTTTAGCTTCTTCAATGGTTTTTGCATAAGGTTGTCCCGTTAAATTAGCACTGGTAGATATTAAAGGGCCTGTTTCTTTAAGTATTTCTAAAAGGGCCTTATCGTTAGGTATTCTAAATGCTATGGTTTTAGTCCCTTTATGTAGGTACTCAAAATTATTATCTAAACAATTTAATAAAACTGTAACTTTATTTGGCCAAATTTTATTTAATTTTTCTTCTATTTCTTTTTCTATAGTTATGTTAAATAATTTTAGATCCGAGATGTCGTTAATTAATAATATGAAAGGTTTTGAAGAATCTCTACCTTTGATGTTATATATTTTATTTTCTACATCTTTGTCCAATGCTCTACCAAATATTCCATATATAGTATCTGAGGGCATTACCACTACTTTATTATCTTTTAAGGTATTAATTATTTGTTTTGTATCTATATTTATATTCATGGTTGATTATTCTTAGTTAGAAATATGTTATCTATATATTAATATATTTGGTGGGCGAGAGAGGACTTGAACCTCCACTCCTTACGGAATACGGTCCTAAGCCGTACGCGTATACCAATTCCGCCACTCGCCCTTGTAGATTTAACTCGTATATTATATCAGGAATAAATTATAAATAGGTTAAAACCTTGTTTTTAATATCTTCTTGTTCTTTTTCTTTCTCTATTTCTTCTAGTTTAAAGATAAAGTAGTTAACACTACTTGCCCAATGTGTTGAATTAGGTGGTGTATATATAGGAGCTATTTCATGTACAGTATCAAAACCTTTTGAAAAATATCCTTTATTTAACCCAGCACCTACTTTTTCAATGGCCTCATCAAAGGAATTAAATGAGATATGTCCTTTACTTGTAACACCCCAACCAAAAGGATTATAACTTTCATGAGGTATGAATTTACCACAAGTAGACTCTACACATGATATTGCAGGTAATAATTTATAGTCTATGTTGTACTTTTCAGCAGTTTCTATAAAAGTTACAGCATGCTCTTTAAGAGGAGACTTATATTTATCAAAAAATTCCTCTAACACCACTACCCTACTATCTTTAGGAATAGCAACTTCTACTGTTTTTGTAGGTATTAATTCTTGATTATTAGGTTGTATCTCTTTTAGTTTTGAGCCTGTATTTATAGCTACAGTAAAAACTAAAAGGGCAGGAAGGAGAATCGAAATTAAAGCTAAAAGCTTGGTTTTCATATATGAGTATTATACCAGTAATTTAATAGGCTAACAAATGCTATGGGTTGCTACTTAGATGAGTAATTTTGAATTAAATCACTAAAATAATCTACTCCTTTGTACCAAGAACCCATTGAAGGTGGTGTGTATGTTTTCATAATAGCACTAGTATCTGTAACTCCTTGTGTATAAAATCTTTTACTTAAATATCTGGACATTACCTCTATACCTTGTACCCAGTTATCAAATTCATGAACATTTTCTCCATATACTCCATATCCCCATGCATTATAACTAGGTTCACCTTCTATATAGGGTATCTTTTTACCGCAACCAGATTCTTGAAAAGATATAGCTGCAACAATATACCAAGGTATGTTGTTTTTATCTGCTTCTTTAATAAATACATCACCTAATCCTTCTAATGGACATTTATAATCTCTAAATACATTGTCTATTTTTTGTACTCTTGCATCCGTTGTGCTTATTTCAAAAGTAGATTCATTTAATACCAAAGGTTTAGCTGTATATATAGAGTATTTATTGTTTGTATTTATAATTGATTTTGTAGGGTATATAACAAAGGTTATAGCAAATATAATAAAGATAGCATTTGATACTAGAGCCCATTTAAATAACAATGATGCGTTATTATTGAGTATCTGATTTAGTTTGTTTTTATCTACAGATAATTTAAACATATCGGCAGTTATCCATAGTAAATATACCATGTTTAGTTACTTCTAACTACTTGCATATCTATCGTTTTATTTTATAACAGAAGCAAAATATTCAATGGTACTTTTTAGCCCTGTATCAAGATCAACTTTTGGTTCCCAATCAAGTTCTTTTTTCGCAAGATCAATGTTTGGTTTTCTCTTTTTAGGATCGTCTTGAGGTAACGGGTTATAAATAATTTTAGATTTAGAATTTGTCATTGAAATAACTTTTTCTGCTAGTTCTTTGATTGTAAATTCACCTGGATTACCTATGTTAACAGGTCCTGTAAAATCTTCTTTGTTCATTAATTTATAAATACCATCAATTAAATCACTAACATAACAAAAAGATCTTGTTTGGTTACCCTCACCATACATTGTTATATCGTTTCCTCTTAATGCTTGGCAAATAAAGTTGGATACTACTCTTCCATCATTTTCTGCCATTCTAGGACCATAGGTATTAAATATTCTAACTATTCTAATATCTACCCCATGATTTCTGTGATAATCAAAAAATAGTGTTTCAGCTACTCTTTTACCCTCGTCATAACAGGCTCTAGGGCCTATTGTATTTACATTACCTCTGTAATCTTCTCTTTGAGGATGCTCTAAGGGATCTCCATATATTTCTGATGTAGATGCTTGGAATATTCTCGCTTTATGTTTTTTTGCTAACCCTAATACATTTATTACCCCTTGAGTGTTTGCTTTTATTGTTCTAACTGGGTTGAATTGATAATGAACTGGAGATGCAGGACATGCTAAGTTATATATTTGATCTATTAATATATCATTAAGGTCAATAGTATCTATAATATCGTGATTTATGAATTCAAAGTTTTTATTATCTCTTAAATGTTTAATATTGTCTTTATTACCTGTAAATAAATTATCCATGCAGATAACACGTTCCCCTTTATTTAATAAATATTCACATAAATGAGAACCTATAAACCCTGCTCCGCCTGTTACAAGAATTGTTTTCATATCTTTAGGCAATATCATTTGGTATGACATTGAACTTTCTATAATATAAATTTTTTACTATTTCAGTTACTGTAAAATATACGCTTCCTATTATTATTACTATTACTATATTTTGAGCACTTAAACTTACAAATTTAAGTATATCGTGTCCCCAAACAGTATAAGGTATTACTATAGTTAGTATATACGTTATTGCGGTTAGCCACATAATTACCTTTGAAGGAGCTTTACCTTCAAAGAACCATCCTTTTTTTCTTATAGAGAATACAAAGGATAGTTCAGTTATTACGGAACCAATAAACCAGGCTGTATGTAGTATTTGTTCCCCTTGTAGTTTAAATGTAAAGAAATATATTAAATCAAAAGTTGTACTAACTATTCCAAGTAGTAGGGCTATACGTGTAAATTCACTAAAATTAAATTTTGAAGGTTTTTCTAACTCTATGTCATCTACAGTATCAGAGGCTATAGCAATCATAGGAAAATCACTTAGTAAATTAAGCAATAGTATTTGTAAGGGTAATAAAGGCAAATATTCCAAAAACATTCCAGATATTATAAGGGCAAAAAAATTACCAAAGTTTGAAGCTAATGTTGCCTTTATATATTCCGTAGTATTAGAAAACACTTTTCTACCTTCTAATATTCCATCTATTAGTGTATTTAAACTCTTTTTAAGTAGTAAAACATCTGCAGCATCTCTTGCAATTTCTGATGCGTTATTAACTACAATTCCTACATTAGCTATTTTTAGAGCAGGTGCATCATTTATACCTTCCCCTAAAAAACCTACACTATGTTTTTTCTCTAATATATTTATTATCTTATATTTTTGTTCTGGGGTTACCCTCGCAAACACATGATATTTTTCACATGTTTCTAATAGTTTGTCTTCTCCTATTAGCTCTAGTTGGTTTCCTTCTATAACCTCTTTTATATTGTTGGCTAGCCCTACTGTTTTTCCAATATTATATGCAACTCCTAAACTGTCTCCAGTTAATATTTTAACCTGCACACCTAAAGATAGTGCCCTTTGTATTGTTTCTTTAGCAGTATCTTTTACAGGATCTATGAATGAAATAATACCTAAAAATGTAATTTCTTCTGTTTCATCTGTTTCTTTATATATTCTAGCTTGTTTCATTGATTTATAGGCTACAGCTATTAACCTTTTACCTTCTTCCCCTTCTTTTTTTATAAATGTTTGAATTTCTTTTTCAAGCTTTTGTGTAATATTTTTACAATATTTAATTATTGTTTCTGGTGCTCCTCTTATTATTAGTTCTGAAGAATAATCATCCTTATCTTTCCAGTTATGCCCTATTAGTATACTGTTTCTTTTTCTAATAGGATCAAAAGGTATTTCAATTAGTTTTTTAGTTTGAGATATTTCTCTTTTATTATCTGTTGTAAGTTTTTCATAAATTGCTAAATCAAAAGAATCTACTCTTTCTACACCTTCCATTTTTGATACCATTCCTGCATATAAAATAGTTTTTTCTTTGTCTTTAGAAAGTATATTGGTTATTTCCATTATATTTTCTGTAATGGTACCTGTTTTATCTGTACATAATATATCTATTCCTCCTAAATCTTTTATAGCTGTTAACCTTTTAATGATAACTTTATGTTTTGATAGTAGAAGTGCCCCTCTTGATAAGGAAAATGTTATTACTGTAGGTAATGCTTCTGGTATTACACTTACTGCCAATGCAACGGCAAATAAAACCATGTCACTGGTGAAATACGAAGGACCTTTAAATATTCCTGCAGCAACTATATAAAGAACTAAAGAAGCCCCTACAAGCTTTAAAATAAAACTACTTATAGAGTTTATTTCTTTTTCAAATAGACTTTGTCTTTTGGTATTATTAGCAAGGTTTGCACTCTTTCCAAATTCTGTATTTTTAAATGTCGAGAAAATTACAGCTTCCGCTTTTCCTTTTATTACACTTGTTCCACTAAATAGAATATTAGTAGCATCATATATCTGGTCTATATTCTTTTTTAAAGAATCTTCATTTTTAGATATTTGTATTGATTCTCCTGTTAAAGAAGATTCGTCAATTTCTAGGTTTATAGAATTTAGTATTCGGGCATCTGCAGGGATAATATCCCCTACTGATACTAATAATATGTCTCCTGGTACTAGTTCTGTTGTTGGTATTAAAATCTCTTTTCCGTTTCTTTTTACTTTTGATTGCGACACTATATATTTTTTGAGTAGTTTTATTGATTTTTCTGATTTAAATTCTTGAAAAAATCCAAATGCTACATTTATACTTATAAAAGATATTATTACTATTGAATCTAGTTTTTCTCCAAGGAATATTGAGAATAGTGCTGATGCTATTAATAGATATACAAATGAAGATTTAAACTGTCTAAATAATATAGAAATCCACGTAATCTCAGATTTTTCCATTCTATTTAAACCATACTTTAAGATATTTTCTTCTACTTTTTCTGATGTTAATCCTTTAGCATAGTTAGTTTCTAATTCTTTTTCTAAATTAGTTAAAGGTACTGTAGCATAATACTTAAAATCTTTAGCCATATGTATTTAAGTTTACTACTTATTTTAAATATTTTTAATGGATTGTATTGTTAAGAATCTATTGTATTTAAATAAATCCTTTTCAATGTTTATTGTGTGGTTAGTGAAATATTTTTTAGCTTCTTTAATGGATAGTTCACTATGATCATCATCAAATTCTATAGCTATAAAGTCTGGATTTATTTTATTATCTATAGTTTGTCTAAACAGTTTTCTGTAAAGTTCAAAACCATCTTCTCCACCATCAAGTGCTAGTGTTGGTTCAAAGTTTTTAACCGAGTTTTCTAATATAGGTATTCTACTGGTAGGGATATAAGGTAAGTTACTTACTATTATATTGTAGTGTGTATTTATATTTTCTATTAAATTATTCTCAATAAAATTTACTCTCTCCCCTACTCCATTTGTTATTGCGTTTTCTTTTGCTATTACCAATGCTTTTGGTGAAATATCTATAGCATCTATTCTTAAATTAGGTAACTTTTTAGCTAGTGTTACTGCAATACATCCACTACCTGTTCCAAGATCTAATATTTTTAATTCTTTATTGTTTTCTAGTTTGTTTGTTTTTATATAGTCAACAATAATATCTACTAGTTTTTCGGTCTCTATTCTAGGTATTAAAACATCTTCTGTTACTTTAAATTCCAGGTCACAAAAATATGCTTTTCCTGTTATATATTCTTCTGGTATGTCTGATTTAATATTTGTGTTATCCATATTATTTACCAACAGGTTACATAAACTTCTTTGCTTCTTTCTCTACTAGATTTAGCTCGGTATGTTTCTACTTTAGAGAAATGCGTGTGAAGTTTTTGAATAAATTTTATAAAGTCTGTACCGTCAAATACCTTCATTACTAGTTTTTTTCCTGGTTTTAAAAACTCTTTTGCTACTTCAAATATTGCAGTGTTTAGTTCTAAACTTCGGCTGTGGTCTATTGCAGTTATTCCTGTTGTAGAAGCGGCTATGTCAGAAATTATTAAATCTACCTTTTCCCAACCTAACTTATTTAATTCTTTTTTAACTTGGGATGTATCTCTCATATCACATACTGCTGTTGTTACATTATCTGCTATTGGTTTTATTTCTTGAATATCTACACTTAATATATGTCCTGTTGGTCCTACCTTTTCAGAACAATATTGACTCCAACTACCAGGTGCTGCTGCAACATCAAGTATATGCATACCTGGTTGTATTAAACGATATCTATGGTCTAGCTCTTGTAGTTTATAAATAGATCTAGCTCTGTAGTTATCTTTTTTAGCTTTTTTTGTTAATTTGTCGTTTGGTATATATGGTTTAGACATAGTTGTATATGTGAATTATATCAGTGATTAGTACTTGGGGGAGTTTTACCTCCCCCGGTGGTTTTAGAACATACAGTTCATATAGATGCGACATTTCTCAATGGAGGCATGTATTAACATCCTTTGTTTATTTCCCTCCGGAGAACCATTTCCTAAGTACTTACGATAAGAATTTATTTCACACGCGGCGGTTAGAAACATTGGAGCATCTACCTTTGTATTTTAAACCCAGCCTTTAACTGTTTTAGTAGCTTTTTATCGGCAGCATTCATTGTCACTCCCTGTGATATTTGAGTTTTTGCTATTATATTCTTCTAAATCAACAAAATCAATTGCTATAATAAGTATATATAGGTGTCTCTATATTGCCTGTGATATAATTGCTGAATCATGTTTTTAAGGTCTTACTCTTCTTTACAAAACTGTTGTAGTAAATCAATTTAATATTGGTTTGTATTTTTGTTTCCTTTTTAAATTTAACTAATCTCCCCTTCAAAAAAGATATTAATGTGCAAACCAATATATTTATATTTTGGTTGTTTAATTATTTAATTTTGAGGAGGTTTATGGAAAAGTTAACTAAACTACAATCTTTTATGTTTGATAAGGCTCAATATGAAATTATAGATACTTTAGGTAATAGAGGTTTATTAAAGGTAGATTATAAAAACAATAAGTATAAAGTTATAGGTATTAAAGATAGGGATTCTATACAAAAAGTTTTTTTATTTGCTCAATCTATTTTGGCTAAGAAACATGGTGTTAATTTTGCTAATATGTAATGGTGAAAATATATTCTTGGAATGTAAATAGTTTACGTAATGTTGAAGATAAGTTTCTAAAGTTTTTAGAGGACTATACTCCAGATATTGTATTTATTCAGGAACTTAGAGCCAATCAAAATCAATTATCTTTTTTCTTACAAAATGCTGTTGGTTATAAATGTGTTTTTAGTAGTGCTGAAAAGCATGGTTATGCGGGTACTGCTTTGTATTATAGAGATACCTTAAACATAACTGATTTAAAAACAAATATAGAAGGAACTATCTTAGGTATGGATGGAAGATTTATATCTTTTACCTTAGATGCTACTTTTTATGCAGGTTTTTATATACCAAATGGGAATATGTCTGAGGAAAGGCAACAAATTAAATTTAAATATTTAAATCAAGTTACTGAGTTGGCTTTGAGAAAAAGAGAAGAAGGTTTAGAAGTTGTGTTAGTAGGTGATTTTAACATTGCAGTTGATCCTAGAGATTTATATGCACCAAATTTAAATGTAAATCATTCTGGATTTTTACCCGAGGAAAGACAGTGGTCTGAAACATTACTAAATAGTGGGTTTTGCGATGCTTTTAGATTGTTTGAGGCTAGAGGTGGTTTTTATACCTGGTGGAATTTAATTGACCCCACAAGACAAAATAATAAAGGTTGGAGATTTGATTATTTCTTTATATCTAATGGGTTAAAAAATATTTGTGTTAGTTCAAAGATATTAAAAGAGGTCTTTGGTTCCGATCATTGCCCTATTAGTTTAGAACTTGAATATAAAAAATAATTATGAGATAGAGGTAAGCCTCTTGAGATTTAAATCTCATTGTAGGCGTCTAACCACGCCTCGTTGTTCGATATATTAGTATCTACACTTACCTGATATATACATATTATCATATTTTTATTATTTGAATACAAAACATAGTGTTTTTATAGTTCTATAGTAAATGATTGATTCTCATTCAAAAGGAGTAACTCATAATTGTTTTTAGTTGCCATTTCTTTTGCGTATCCTATTTTTTCTAGTGGTGTTTTATCTTGGTTATCACAGTGACATAATATTAATGTATTTGATGCTGTATTTAATCCCTTTTCTATTGTGTATCCGTTTGTATCTTTTCCGATGTAATATCCTGCTAACATGTTAGCCCCAGCACTATCACAAATTATAGTGCTCTCTCTACTTAGTTTGTTTAAATCAAACTCATATTTTAATAAACCCTCTTTTAGTTTTTTAGAGTTTCCTCCAAGAATATAGATTAAATCAAAAGAATTCCAATCTACCTTTTCAGTATGAGTATCTTCTAATATCAATACTTCACCTTTATATAATTCTTTTATTCTAGGAGCAAAGTATCCTGCATCTTGTGCTAGTGCTATTACAATTACCTTTTTATTATTATCCAAATGTTTTTGAACTAGTTCCTTGTAGGTTTGAAAGTGAGAATTATCTTTATTTGTGTATCCCCCTATGTATATTATTTTCATGAGGAAATTATAGCAGAGGTCTGATATTTTTATGTTTTTTTAATGCACTTGATTTTGTTAGAATATATTATGACTATAAAAAGAATTTCTTCTGGTGTAGTACATACAGTACCTAAAGATATAAGAGAAATATTGTTAGAGAATCCTACACTTCTTATAACTTGGGAAGATATTACTCCTTTAGCTAGAAATGAATGGTTATGTTGGATAGATTCAGCAAAAAAAACAGAGACTAGATTAGGTCGGATTGGTAGGTTAGTTAATGAACTCCCAAAAGGTAAACGCAGACCTTGTTGTTGGCCCGGATGTCCTCATAGGTGATTTATTAACTATTCCTTTTATGTTTTTAAAATACAGTTATACTTAATTTGTGCAAGAATACTATGGAGATAATGTTAAAAACTACCGTCAACCTCCTGATAAATACGTTAGGTTATTCCCTGCAATTGAAAGAGTTATAAAGAAGTTTAATTTGAGTTCTACAAAGGTTTTAGATTTGGGTTGTGGAGATGGTATTTTATATTCCTTATTTTTTGAAAATAATGGTTTTGATTATACAGGTATTGATATTTCTCCTGATATGATTCAGCAAGCTAAAGAAAAGAATCCTAAGGGTAACTTTATTGTTGGAAGTGGTGCTAATTTTTCTAAAGATATTACTAGTAATTATGATTTTGTAATTTCAAATATGCTCTTTCCATCAATAAGTGATTTTACTGTTTTTAATAATATTTTTATGGAGGTTTCTAAAGTATTAAAACCAGGTGGTTACTTTATAGCAACAATAATGAATCCTTGTTTTGATGGGTATATGCAAAAGATGCTTTTTGATAGAAAAGATATTGAAACTAATTTTACTGGTTACTACACTTCTCCATCTAAATACGCTGTTAATAGAGAAATAGATGGTGTTAAGTTTACATTTACAGATTATCACTGGAAGTTTAGCGATTATTTAAATGCAAGTAATAGTTCAAATTTACAATTTATACATATTGATGAGTGTATTCCAATTGGAGATGCTAAGGATATAGGAGGCCCTACAATGGAAAAGATGTTAAAGATTCCTAATTTTTTGATATTGGTGTTTAAGAAAATGATTTAATTATTAATTACTTGCAGGGTGCACACGGGTTTTGTCCCATGTGCACGCCTATGTGTTATTACTTTTGTAACTTGGTGGATAGCCAAGTCCAATAAGTAATGCCTTCCCTTTTGGTGGTAGTATTCAACTCTTTGGGTTTATAACTCAGCCCATGGTTTTTAGCTGTTTTTTGGAGATTTCTGATACGGGGATAAAATTTCCTATCTGTAAAATAAAAAGTTACTCCCTGTACCATTTCCCCCACTCTGTTTAGAGGTGTTAATTCCCTAAAACCTTCTAATTTAGCACATTCCCTTACGGAACTGTGTATTTGATTATAATCAAAAGGCATTAGGAACCTTACCACCAGTATAGAATGGAGTTGCGGGGACATCTTCCATTTTTTATTATCGATTAATTCGATCCCAATTAATCTCTCCCCTAGAATCGTTGCAATGGTTTCTAACCATTCCAAGGATCCGTATTTTGGGGCACCACCATTTTTCTTTTTCATGGATTCTCCTTTGTATTATTTTCTTTGGATATTATATCACTATAACTATCATAACGCTATGCTATAGGTCCCTAATGTAAATAAAGAAAATTTGTTTTGGATGTTAAGATTTTGGAATCTCGCAATCATGGTTTATATATCTGGTCGAGCCTAGTAGATGAAGTTTGTAACTACTTTATGACTTGTTCTACTAAGATCTATATACCTATCTTGGTTTAAATTTTTACTTGTTTTCAACTTTAACTTCAGGCAACCAACAGTTATTACCTCTAGTCAACATAAATACTATTACTTCTGCAAGTTCTTCTGTTGGTATAAAAGTTTTTAGTTTTTCTTCTGTTTTTATATCTCCTGCTTTGTTAAACATTTGTGTATTTGTTCCACCTTGATATATTCCAGCTACTCTAACGTTGGTATCTTTTAAATCTTGGCATAAAACTTTTGTAAACCCTTTAACTCCATATTTACTAGCAGTATAAACACTTTGACCACTTTGTGCTGAATATCCTGATCTTGAGGATATGTTTATTATTGCAGCATCTTGTTGTGTTCTAAGGTTTGGTAGTAATGTGTTTGTTAGTTTAATTAGTCCGTTTAGGTTGGTATTTAGTATGTAGTCTATTTGGTCATGTGTTAAGGTATCTAAATCACCAACTTTTTGCCATATACCAGCGATGTTTAATAAAACATTTATATCTTTATGGTTTTGAGTAATCGTTTCTGCACTATTTTTCAATTCATTTTTGTCTGCTAAGTCAAAGGCATATGTTGTAACCTCTAATGCTCCACTTTTAAGACATTCCTCTTTTGTTTGAGTTAGTCGTTCGTTATTTCTACCTAGTAATATTAAGTGTGTTTTTTCTTTCGCAAGTCTTATAGCAGTAGCTTTTCCTATTCCGTCACTTGCTCCTGTTATTAGTATTGTTTTGTTATGCAATTCCATAAGTTACTTTAGAGTGAATCCTGCATCTACATAAATAACTTGACCGGTCATAGCATCATTCTTAGCTAAGAATATAAAGGCATCTGCTATTTCTTCTTCTGTTACCCATCTTTTTAGATAAGTTTGATTTAAGAAAACGTCTAATTGTTCTTGGGTCATCTTGTCGTAGTTTCTTGTTTTAACAAATCCAGGAGCGACAGCATTAACTTGTATTGTGGGTCCTACCATTTTGGCTAATGTTTTAGAAAAACTGTTTAATCCTGCTTTTGAAGATGCATATACAACAGATCTACCTCCATGTTCTGCCCCTCTAATTGAGCTAGTATTTATTATTTTTCCAAATCCTTGTTTTTGCATATATTTAATAGCTTCTTTAGAACACATCATAGGTCCTATTAAATCTGTGTTAACAAGTTCTACTATTTGATCATAAGATGCTTCTAGGTAAGGAACTTTATCATTTGGTATTGCTGCATTATTTATCAAAATATGAACTGTTCCAAATGTTTTTTCTACTTCACCAAATAGTTTTTTAATTTCTTCTGGGTTAGAGACATCTGCTTGAACTAATAACCCTTCTGAATATTTATTTACCTCTTTTAGTGTTTCTTCTCCACCTTGTTTGTTTACATTGTAATTGATTACAACTTTAGCACCCTCTTTAGCAAATCTAATTGCTGTTGTTTTACCTATACCACTTGAGGAACCTGTTATTACTACTACTTTATCTTTTAATTCCATACATTATTTTTCCAATTCTTTCTTAACTTTATAAACTATCTGCACTAATTCATTATTTATAGCTCTTGTAGAAATAAGCTCTAAATTTACATCTAAAGGTTCGTCTCCAAATAATCCTAAACCTTTACCAATAATTAAGGGATGAACGCTTAATACTATTTCATCTACAAGGTTTGCTTTTATAAATTGTTTATTTGTTTCGGATCCCCCAATTAATAGTAAATTATTTAAGTTTCTTTCTTTTAGTTTATTTACTATTTCTTCTGGAGTTGCTTCTATAATTAATAAATTATCTGTTTCTTTATGTAGTTCTTTATTAGAAGATAAAACTATATTGAGGGGTCCTTCTATTGGAAAGTCTTCTCCAAATTGTTCCATGGTTTTTCTTCCCATTATTACTGCATCACTGTTTTTTATATATGAGTAAAATTGATCCCAATCTGTTTTAGATACCCAATCAGAGTTTGTTTCATCTCTGGTTATTAATCCGTCTATGGATATTGCCATGTATACGGTTAGTTTCATGAAAATAATTCCTCTATTCTGAAGTTTATAAATTTACCATTTTCATCAAGTAACTTCTCTTCATTTTCTTTTAATGCTACTAATTCCACATTTAGCTCTTTTGCTAATCTATTTGCTAATTCTAAAGCAGTATCAGGAACATACCTTTTATTATTTATGTGTGCGATTACTAAGGCATTTGATTTTGGATATAAACCATCTTCTACATATTTTTGTATGTTTCTTTCATCAATATTTTCAACTTCCCCATCATACGCAGGAAAATACTTACCCATTACATACGCTCCAGCACTATCCCCTATTATTATTACCTCATTTTTTAGTCTATCTATAGAAAATCCGGTTTTTAGTAATCCTTTTTTTAACATTTTTTGGTTACCTTCGGGTATTAGTATAATGTCGTATTGTTCCCAATTGATTGTTTCTTTATTTCTATTATCTATAGTTATAACCCTTCCACCAAAAACTTCATCTAATCTTGAATCGTAGTAATAGTCTGGTTTGGCAAAGTTTACGCTAGCAACAACTTTACCTTTTTCTATTTGTTGGTTTATTACCTCTGCATATCTATAAAAGATGCTGTTATTAACACTTTCTTTTTTGTATTTATCAAACCCTCCTGAATATATTATTTTCATGTTTTGAGTTAAATATATATATCTGGTCGGAGTGACAGGACTCGAACCTGCGACCTCACGCTCCCAAAGCGCGCACTCTAGCCAACTGAGCTACACTCCGACAATTAGATCTACGGGTATTTTAACACTAAATATCAATTATTTCTGCAATATATTAGTTATAGTTCTGGAATTAGCTCTTGTAGGTTAATTTCTAAAGGTTTTGATTCATATATGTATCTTGCATTATTTATTAAATCTACAAGGTGTAATTTTATTGTATAGGTACATACTTGGTTTATAGGGCATACAGGTGTAGTTGTATCTTTTTTATCAATATTCCTTGAAAATTCTGTAATTACAAATAAATCATTACTTAAAAAATAGGCTCTATCAAAATAGCAATTAGCTCTTGCAGAACAATCTAATATTCTAGCTTCTAGTATTTTATCTTCTTTTTGACCATAAAATCTTACTTCATTTTCTTTATAAGGTTCCCCATTTGGACTTATTGTTTCTTTAACTTGATTTCTATAATCTAAAAATTCTCTTTCACTTGGAGAGAAAACAATATGTTTAATATCTTTGTTCTCTGCAATAGTTCTCTCAAATTCTTCTTTTTTACCTTCTTCATCTATTGAGGATACCTTAATCCATTTTGAATTATATATTTCATTCTTTTCTAATAATCTAAATTCGTCTGCCTTAACTTCAATATCTTTGTTTTTAAGATTGGTTATCCATCTTTGAAAACTTCTCTCATCCTCAACTTTAGGAGGTAATTTAGAATCGTCTACTGATTGTTGTTCTTTAACGTTAGAATATACCCCACCTATAATTAAAAGTATTACTGCTGTAAATAAAAACCATTCTATTTGTATTTTATTTTTCATAAGTTTAGTACCCTTAAACATATATATATGTTAACATAAAAAATACGTATGATTTTAGTTCATGGATTCGCTGGAGGTATTACTACCTACTATATTTTAAAAAAGAAACTTCATTCAAAGTTTTCCTTAAAGCAACTTAATATATTATGGTTTCTTGGACCTTTGGGAGGTATATTCCCTGATTTTGATTTAGTTATACCTTTTATAAATAGAGATATAGAACATAGACGTTTATTAACACATAGTATTGTTCCTTATACTTTACTGTTTTTATTAATAAACTTTATTGTGGCAAAAATTAGAATTAACTCTAATCAAAAAGATTTTATTAAAACTGCTGCTTTGATATTTTACATAGGAGTATGTACGCATATATTTTTAGATTGTTTGGTTGGTGGTTTACAACTATTTTCCCCTATCACAAATATGTACATTGGTTTTAGATTACCTTTTGAAGCAAAATCTCCCGATTGGCAATATGAGTATTTTACATCTTTTTATGCAGTAGCTGAATTATTAATAGCAATGTGGTTTGCATACATCTCAAAAGACATTAAAAACATTATTGGAAAATTATTACCTGTTTTCTTTTTCTTTATAGCCATATTAGCTAGTATGGTTTTTATGTATTTGTAATACTTTTAAAAAGTATTTTTTAGTTACCTATTAATTATTAAAAAAATCATGGCGAGTATAAAATACTCGCCATTTTAAAACCCAGTTTATTATTCTTCGATGTTTGGATCATCACTTCGGCCAAGCGCTGCCCAAAGATAAAATCTCATGTAATCCAGGACTGTTGCTATTAAATCTAGTGTGTTGGCTCTATGAACCTTGATGATATAACCATCGAAGTATTCACGAAAACACTTCAACAGAATAATCTCTGCCCCTGTGATTGCATGTATATAAGGTATGGTTTTAATATGCTGTGGGTTAATTTCACACAGTACCCCTTGATGAGCGTGTAATTCTTGTATACCAGTTACTCCAAAAGGGATGCCTTCCGTAGATAGAAAGTTTATTAAACCCTGCATACTGCTTTCAGGAAGTTTCGCTTCCGGAAAAGTACCTTCAGCTCTCCAAAACACCTTACCTTCAGTCTCTTCAGTTGATACATACAAATGGATTGTTTTATTTGAACTCATATTGAGGTTTCTCCTTAATAATAGTTATTATTGTTACTATATATAATAAACCTTGTGTCAAATTTTATCCCTAAAAATGATAATATATATACATTATGATACCTACTATTAGTTCAGAATTAGATGAAGTTATTACACTTAAGGAAACTACTCAAAGGGTAGAAGATCTATTCTTAGAAGCTATAACTCTATATTATCCTCCTAGCTTAGATATAGAAGATTTATCTGAGGTACTAGATTCTTCAAATAGAGCGATGGCTTTAGCTTTAAAAAGATTCAAGGGGGTGGCTGGATATGCAGAACGCATTGAGAATATTCCTGCTAAATTTCAATCACTTAAGGAAACTCCCGAACTAGAAGAGTATTTTAAGATGCAAAATCTTGCAGGATATTTGAAGCTACTTGAGTGTTTAGATGATTTAACAGTTCAAGAGCTATCCCCAGAGGCACTAAATAATAATCTTCCAGATAATAATCCCTATACAAATGGATATAATTCCTTGTTAAGACAGTCATTTACTTCTTTTTACACTAAAGAACTTTTAAAAACACCAGAACTATCTTTGGAACAAAAATCTGAGTTATGGAAAATATCTGTTAGTAATACTATTTTATTGCAAAATGAATTGCAGCTAGTAGCAAATACTCTTAAAGCGGAACTTGAGCAACCCAACATACCAAATGAAATAACAAACCGTTATGAGCGCCGTTATAATGTAGTGCTCAATTCCTTATTTGAAAACCAAAGTATTTTATTCGAAATTAGTAGGAATGGAGTTGAAAATACAGAAGATGCAGGATTACTATTAGAGCTTGAAAAAGTATATGGTAGTTTAGGTATGTATTACGGTGATACAAGTAATGATCCTACAATGGATCCTTCTAAAAGAGTATTTTTGAGGAACTTTAAAGACTTAGAATATACCTCTCTTAGAAGTTTGGTTGCAGGTATTAGAAGTGAAACTATAATTTATGGAGCACTACTTAATTTAATGCCTAACCTAAATATGTTAATTGGGCATGAAAATGATACTGTTTTTTTAGATAGTGTTGACCCTGAAGGAGTATATGCTAATTTGTTATCTACGTTAAAAGCATGTTTACCCGCTGGGTACCCTTTAGGAAGTATTGATGTACAAAAGGCTTCAGACGAATTAGATGCTAATGGAATAGCAGATTTTGTTATGGTTGCTCTACCCAAGAACGATACTGATTTTAAACCTAAACCTATTTTGTTTTTAGAAGTAAAATCCGAAAAAGATTCTCGTTTAGAATCTTCTTTAGTAATTGTAGAAGGTACTGTGCCAGAACTAAATACCACCACAGGACAATTTACAATTAAATCTCTATCATCGAGACGTGCCCTTTATAGTAAAGGTACTCCTTTTTCTGCACATGATTTTATTAAAAGATATGGTAATGCTGTGGGTTCTATAAGAGTACCTCGTAGTTTAGTAAGTATGCCGGAGTCTCCGTTAGCTATCATAGGAAACCGTGATAAGGGGAATGGTTTAAAACTTTCAGGACAGTTGATAGGTACCAGATTTACCATGTTATATGGTAGAGACATATTAAAATCTTCTTTAAACACCGATACTAAAACTACGTTAGAAAAGGGGTTGTTAGATTTGTTAACAAGACAATTAGATGCACAAAGAGACCATTATTTTTTGAAACAACAAGTGTAACATTGGTGGGCGAGAGAGGACTCGAACCTCCACAAGATTTCTCTCACAACGACCTCAACGTTGCGCGTATACCATTCCGCCACTCGCCCCTAATATTTGTTTAAATTTCAACTCTGAAATTATATCACTATCTATTAAATAAGTTGTTAAGGATAAATTTTTGAAAATTTATAAGTATAATTCATTGGATAATGTTTAACTTTTAAAACAGGTACCTGTGTGGAGAGTTTTAGAGATATTTAACTTCTCAAATATTCTCTTCCACACAGGCATTGTTGTAGTAATACTAGAGTTGTGCCCCCACTCGGCAGTCTCCTATTTTATAGAGAAAGATATCCTCTTCTTCTGTAGGTACTATAGAAAACATGAATTCATGTCCAGTGCTCATATAACATACAAATTCTTTTGCACGGAATTCATAGTACACTGTTTCAACGTCTCCTATATATTGCGTCCATCGCAGAATATATTCATGTGAGTTTGTATCAATGTACTTAAATATTCCCCAACCATCCGTTCCAGGGGCTCCGGATTCAATCCAATGCCCTGTGAACTGAGGATCTATATATAATCCCTCCTGGAAAGTTTCTTCCCCATAATAAACAAACCCAGGAACATCTCTCAATTCCTCAGGAATTCCCATATCCTGAGGAACGATTATTTCTTGATACCTTGATACTGTTGCTGTTGCTACAGTAGTAGGTATTACCATTGGTTCTAAAGTTCCAGTTTCCGGTAGGTGGTTTTGTATATCCCTGGTACTTAATTGTGTAACAGCGATGCATAACACCAAAACAAACACAAAAAAAGCTTTTTTTAACATTTGTGGTCTCCAGTTGATTTTTTAAGATAATATTTTGGATTTTTTTATTACCTCATTCATTTATTGTCCTATAGGATACAGTACAAGATGATTAAAATCAATTTATAGATTAATTATGGTGCCAGAGGAGGGACTTGAACCCTCACTCACTTACGTGAACAGCGTTCTGAACACTGCGTGTCTACCAATTTCACCACTCTGGCAATAAAAGTGATTTAAAATTATCAAATAATATTATACCTCTTTCGTATTAACTTCGGGTTATGTTATTATGAAATTATGCAACCCTTAGCAGAACTACTTAGACCAAAAACATTAAGTGATTTTGTAGGACAAGAACATTTAATAGGTGAAAAAGGACCTATTAAAAAGGCAATTGATAATAATACTATTTATTCAATGATATTTTGGGGTACCCCTGGTTGTGGTAAGACAACACTAGCTAGAATAATATCCAATGAATTAAAAGCGCATTTCATAGAAATATCTCCAACAACAGCCGGTGTAAAAGATATTAAACAAGCTGTTGAACAGGCTAAATCATCTTTCTTTGGTGAAAATGGTAAAACAATATTATTTGTAGACGAAATACATAGATTTAACAAGGCTCAACAAGACTATTTATTACCTCATGTAGAGAATGGTGCCTTAATTTTAATTGGTGCAACCACAGAGAACCCTTCTTTTTCTGTTGTTTCTCCTCTACTCTCACGTACTAGAGTATATAAATTTAATCCAATATCCGAAGAAAATATTAAAACATTAATACTACGTGCTTTAAAACATTTAGATAATAGACTAAAACTCAGTGAAGATATTATTGAATTTTTAATAGGTATAGCTAATGGAGACGCTAGAAATATATTAAATGCTATAGAAATATTACACTTAACAGGATTAAAAAAACCTTCTTTAGAAACAACTAAAGATATACTTCAACAAAAATTAAATAGATACGATAAAAAGGGAGATGAACATTACGATACTATAAGTGCGTTTATAAAAAGCATGAGAGCTAGTGATGCAAATGCTGCAGTGTATTACCTCGCAAAAATGATCGATGGAGGCGAAGATCCTAAATTTATAGCAAGAAGAATGGTTATATTTGCTAGTGAAGATATAGGACTTGTTAATAACAATGCCTTAATGTTTGCAAATGAGGTATTTAGATCTGTAGAAACATTAGGATACCCCGAATGTAGGATTACCTTAGCTCACGGAGCTATATATTTAGCAAAATCCCCCAAGCTTAGATCATCTTACGATGCTATTGAAAGTGCTTTAAAAGATATACAAAAATATGGAAACTTACCAATACCACTACATATTAAAAATCCCGTTACAAAACTAATGAAGGATATGGGATATGGTAAGGGTTATGAAATGCACCCCGAAAACCCAAATTACTTACCTGATGAATTAAAAAATAAAAAATATATTTAAATGATTTAGAGAATATTGGAAAGGGTATAAACCCGCGAAATATTACGGCCACAGAGAAGTGGCATGTATTGAAAATTACAATACACCTTATAATACTTCGTGGGTTTAGTCTTTCTTTACCTCAATACGGATCAACGAATGTTACGGGCATGAATGGGATAGATAGGCTACAATGTTGCTGAATTTTTTGCCACAAGAGGTGCATACAATGTCATCCTTTAATTGGGCAAGGCGATGGTTCATTGTGAAAACATACTTACCATTTCCGTTCATAGGAATCTCCTTTCGGTTGAGGTTACCCTTACAATATTTAAAGAGGTTAATTAAAAATATATAACTTTCAGAAATGGCTGTCAATATTGCTAGTACAGTCTTACCTATACTATTTACGCCAAACTATACCCTTTTGATCTATGAGTAATAATAACTTCATTAAATATTTTATTCTTAAGTAATTTACCTCTTATTCTTTCTACAACCTTGGACATTGCGGATAAAGAGTATTTATCTTCTTTTTCCCAAAGAACATTACCTATTTGTTCATATGTAACTATAGAACCTCTATTATTTATTAATAATTTTATTAATTTAACTTCATTGGCAGATAAAAAGGTTAGTTCTCCAAATTCCTTTATAACTATTTTGTCTTCTATCAAGTCAATATTAGCCATATTTAAAATACCAAGTGAGGCTAACAATTCATTACTATCTTTTTCTAAATTACTAAGTACTTCTGATGAAATATTAGATTTATTATTTTTGGTATTAATGAGGTCTATATCTTCTATCTTTAATGTGTTTATAAAAAAATCTACTAAGCTATTATATTCTTGAAATGTTTTTGATTTGTATGCCACTGTTATAAAAGCTCTTATTAGGGATGCTTTTAGGGAATAATCGTAACAATCATATCTTGGATATAAATATAAGTTTATACCTTCTTTATTATTTGTGTTTGCGTATGTATAGCTAGATCCCGTTCCGCAACTTGTATAATTTATATAAACTTTTTCAATTTGTACTTTAGAAAAGTCTTCCATGTATTTTAATATTGATTCTAATTCAGTTACTTTTATTGATTTATTTATTTTTGGTTCTTTTAAGTTTGTATAAATTTTAGAGAATATATTAGTTATATCGTTTAAAGGTACTTTTATAGGATTTAAATATTCAATATCTACTATATTTTCAATATTTATAGTATTTTGGTGTATTTGTTTATATAAATACTCTGGTAGATATACATTCTTTTGAGTATATGGGTATTTTATTTCTTTTGTATTTATAAAGAATCCATTTTTAACGTAAAACCCTGATTTAATGCCATTTAAGGTGTGTAAAAGTTTCCTAAATTCCCCTTCTTTTGTTGCTTGTACTACTATTTTGGAAATTGTCGACATATTGTCGTGATATTAGTACTACAGGATGGTATTGTCAATTTTACAAATACAAAAATAAAGGAGATTTCTATGAAAACACCACGTTTAATCAAAGCTTACCTATTGGGGGTATCGTATAAAGTGTCTGCTACCGAAAGCCCTTATATAACTGAGGGATTACTCTCACTATTAGAGCATGCTAATTCAGAAGTTATATTAGGTCATTTTAGCTCCATGGATGCCAATAAAATATTACTGTGTTTATATGAGCTTTATGCACATGGAGAAACGGTAAAACTATTACAACTTTGGAGGGAAGATTCTATAAACACCAAAGTTCGTAATTTAGAACATATAAACCATCCACTCTCCTTAAAAGGGCTAATGCTTAGAACATTAGTTACATATTTAGAGATGGAAATATAGCAAATAGGAAGATACAAATGTCATCTAAAAAAGTTTCAAATACGCGTAATCACTTAAGTTGGAATCACTCTATTACAAAAAGGTTTAGTAAAAAAGAACTTTATGTATTAAGAGATTCCTCTGCTAGAAAGCTTGTTAGATCCTTAAAAAGGTCTCTTAATTTAATTTTGGTAAGGGTATTACAAGAGTTAATAGCACATGGAGATATTAAGAAAGCTAAGGCTATATATAACAATCCCATTATGCAAGTTAAGATTCGTGTTTTAATTTCACGATTGTTATCTGAGGAGACAATTGCTCTTATGAATATCTTAAGAGAATTATCTTAAGAGAATTATCTTAACAATATATCTTTATATATAAGGGACCTTGGAATACACCACATATACCCAGGTCCCTTATTAAGTTCTTATTACTTTTCACTCTATTATTAATTTGCTAACTAATCATTAATAGTCTAAAATTCATTGCTGTATGGATGATTTAAATAAAGTTAAAGAAATACATAAAATAAGACCTTCAAGAGTTGAAGTAATAAGTCAAATACTGCAAGAAGCTAATGAACCTAGTTATAGACTCACGCAGATATGTGAATTTATTTTTAAAAATCCAACCAAAAAATATAGTGAAATGGTAAATATTCCCAAAGTATTAAGAGATAAAATAATTGAAACACTGGGAACTGATGAAATATTAACCTTACAAAAACTACATGAGGTTGAAGGCACACAAGTTAAAAAGTATTTATTTTCAATTAGAGATAATGAAAGATTAGAATCTGTTTTAATGTTTTATAATAATAACCATACTTCGTTATGTGTATCCACCCAAGTAGGATGTGGCATGATGTGTAAATTTTGTACAACAGGTACTTTAGTAGGATTTAGAAGAAACTTAAGTGTAGATGAAATAGTGGATCAAATACTGTTTTTTAAAAAGGAAGGTATTAATATTGATAGCGTATTTTTTAGTGGTATGGGAGAGCCTTTTGCCAATCCTAATTTTTTTAAAGCATTAGAAATGTTAATTAAACCCACTTATTTAGGTATGGCTGCTAGAAAGTTTAGTGTTTCTACTGTAGGTATAGTTCCAGGTATAAAGGAACTAACAGAAAAATTCCCTCAAGTTAATTTAGCTTTATCGTTACATTTTGCTGAAAATGATTTAAGAACAAAATATATGCCCATTACTAAAGCATATAATTTAAATGATGTTCTTGATGCTTTAAATACTCATGCAGTAAAAACTAAAAGAAAAATATTCTTAGCGTATGTCATGTTAAAAGGAATAAATGATTCTTTAGATAATGCTAAACAACTAGTTAATTTAGTTAAATATCAAACAAATAAATCATATTTGTTCCATGTTAACCTTATTGAATTCCATGAAGGTACTACAGAAGAAAATTATAAATGTGCAACTCCTCAATCAATTAATGCATTTAAAAACTATTTATTAAAAAATAATATTAGTGTAACTGTTAGAATGAGCTTTGGAGAGGACATTGAAGCAGCATGTGGTCAGCTATATGCTAAGTATAAAGAAGAAGAGAATATTAAACTTCTTAATAAATAAAGCATATTTCTGATATATTTAATGCATGCTGAGTTTTAATAGTTATCAAAATAAATCTAGAAAACATGCTTTTTACCCTAATCAAAACACCCCAAATGCTTATAGATACTTAGTTTATGGTATTACAGGAGAAGCTGGAGAATTAGCAGAACACTTTAAACATTCCTTAAGAGATGAAAACGATATATTAACTCCAGAAAGAAGAGATAAAATAGTTAAAGAATTAGGCGACTTACTTTGGTATATAACTAATTTAGGAATTGAACTAGGAGTTAATTTAGAAGATATTGCTAAGGGTAATTTAGATAAGATAGACAGTAGATTAGAAAAAGGTACTCTTAAAGGAGAAGGAGACTCTAGATAAAAATTGAAAGCTACTACGTTAAATAGGTAGTAGCTTTGTTTTTTACTTGGAGGCTTGGTATTTTAGATAGCGACTTGCAAGAGCATTTGCCACATTAAACCCAATAATACACACTACCCCTTGATATAAGGTATATAACAAGGATATTAATGTAATTAGGTAGACTAATTCCCTTGTCATAGTGGGAAACAACGCAGGCGGAAGCGTAGCTAATATAATAATTGCTCCTATGGTTATACCGCCCAATAATTTCTTTGTATTAGCTTCTTTAATTTCACTAACTAATATTTTAGAAATCATCAGTATGCCTAAAATACCGGATACAGTAAAATTAATTACTGTAACCCAGAGTGGCAGCGTAACAATTACAGTAATCCCATAGTTACCCTCAGTTATGTGGCTTAATTTACTAGCCAAGGTATAAGCTACTATCCCTATTAATACAGCCAAAAAATATTGTTTCGATGTCATTTCTTCTCCTTAAGATTTTTCTAATAATTATTTAGGCGTATTATACTACTTTAATAGGTATTTAGAGTAGGTAGACTCCCTAAACGTCACATTTTAAGAGTTAAAATCTTCTAGAATATTAAGTTAGGGTTAATTAGAGGGTTTTATTAAGCATATATTGTTTTTACTGGTGAGGGCGCTGGGATTTGAACCCAGGACAAACTGGTTAAGAGCCAGCTGCTCTACCACTGAGCTACGCCCCCATATTGCAACCAGCATATTATACCTCAAATATTGTTGTTATTACTACCCTATCCTGTTATTTACCATGTTTGGCTAATTCGTAAGCTTCAGCTTCTTCTTTAGTTTTATGTATGGTTCCCTCTGGATGATTAGCAGGTGAATATATTGTATATAGTTTTAAAACAGTTGTACCTGTATTTATTAAGTCATGTTCTGCTCCTGCAGGTACTATTATTGCAAAGTCTTTTTCAAAGGAATGTTCTTCTCCATTTATTATTACTTTACCCATTCCATCTTCAATTCTAAAGAATTGATCTACATTTTGATGTACTTCTTTTCCAATATTCTCTCCTACTCCTAAACTCATTACCACTAATTGAGCATGAGCTCCTGTATATAATACTTTTCTAAAATTATTATTCTCTATTGTTTCTTTATCTATGTTTGCTACGTAACCTGTCATATATATGTCCTTTAAATAAATACCTAATTTAAGTTCATCTTTATTATATACCTCTATAGGTGATATAGTAGGTATATATGCAATGGTTATTATTTTCACTATTATCCGCATTGTTTGCAGCTTTTACAACAATACTATCTAAAATAGGTGTAAAAGAAGTTAATTCTACCTTAGCTACCGCAATAAGAACTATTGTTATTTTAATATTTGCGTGGGGAATAGTTTTTTATCAAGGTACCTATAAACAATTAGGTAATATATCTAAGTTTTCCTTACTCTTTTTAGTATTATCTGGTCTTGCTACAGGGTTATCTTGGTTATTTTATTTTAGAGCTCTTCAGATAGGAGATATTTCTAAAGTAGCACCTATAGATAAACTTAGTTTAGTTTTAACAATAATACTTGGAGCAATAATATTAAAAGAAAAAGTAAATGTAATGATAGTTTTAGGTGCTTTAATAATGAGTATTGGTGCAATACTTATAACATTAGGTTAACTAAGATTATTAAATATTTATATCCCTTTGTGTTAGAATACTTCCAGAAATAACCATACTCAATGTTAGAAAGGAACCCTAATGAAAGCTAAATCAAATATAGTGTTAGTAGATGATCCCTTATCTCACGCAGCAGTAGTAGAATTCTTACAAATGGAAGGATATCCGGTACAGTTTTTACCTGGAGGAGCTTTCTTGGTGAGAAAGTTACTCTTGCTTCTTGCGGCAGATAAATGTGACTTGTTATTAATAGATCCCATACAGGTCAACTCTATTCAAGCATCTGTAATAAACATTATGATGCGTGGATGTTCTATGATTGGATATACAGACTCAGATAGTTATAGAGGGTTGGCTCTGGTAGATAGAGTGGGTAAAGACTTGGGGTTTAAAGAATTATTAACCTCGATAAAAAGAAATACGAAATAATCATTTTCTGGCTGGACTTGAAAAGGAGAAATTGAACCCCCAAATGGTATATAGAGTATAAGCATGAGAGACCACCATATCTCGTTGAAATGTTTATTTAGCTAGTAATAGCCCTATATATTTATTTGATTTCTCGGTCAGAAAATGCAATATTCTAACTTTATATAAAAATCCTATCCAAAGTAGGTAGAGATTAAATTACCTAATCCGGCAGATAACAATATTACTAAAATACTAATAGATAAATGTTCTCCTATAACATGAGAAGGTAACTCTTTTTGTGATTTTGCAATTATATAACTCATTATACTTATTACTAAAAGTCCCCATAGAATACTTATCCAAACAGCCATATTTAAATTTAAAAATAATATTGGTACTACAAAAGTTAATGCTGTTAAAAATTTAGATATAAAGGTTGAAAAGGCAGAAAGCCATAAGTTTTTAGGATTCTTAGCCGATGCAGTTTCTTGAGAGATATGAATACCTAGTGAATCAGACATAGAATCAGCAATAGCTATGGTTAATATACCTCCCACAACTGCTAATTTAGATTGAGTACTAGCTGCAAGACCTACTAAGAGTCCCAGGGTAGTAATTACACCAGAAGTTAACCCAAAACTAAAACCAACTTTTAAAGATTTTTTCACATATTAAGTTTATATATATTTAGAAATAGTTGCAAAGGTTACTTTGTATAAAGTTACTTATTAAATTACCTAGCAATTTAATATATACTTTAAAAGTGATGTCATACCCTATAAAAGAATTAGAAAAAGAATTTGTACCTCCTTTACCAATATATTTAAAACCAAACGGATATGAACTAGAAGATGGTACAAAATTATTAGAGAAAGATTTAGAAGATTTATTAACACCCGAAACTGTAGAAACATTAAAAAAATTATTAGATAAAAATAACAAAACTTTGGTTGTATTTGGTGGTAATTTACATACAAAATCGTTAAGTGTCACTAAAAAAGATAGGGAAAGTGATGTAGATGTAATAATAGAGGGACCTACTCACTTAGGTACTCCTTCTACTTCTACACCACGATTTCATACTACGATTACTGAGGGAGAGAAAACTATAGATATAACAGACAAAGAGGCTCTTATACAAGGAAAGCTGCAAGGGATAGAAGAATTACTTAATATATTATCCCCTGAATCTGTATTAGCTCCGCAATTACTTCAATTAAGAGAAAAAATATCTTCAGCAACTCTAGAAGAATTAGTTAACCTAACTGTTTTATTACCTTTCGAAGCCATATCTTTAAGTATTACAAAAAAGGAAGATTCTTCTTTAGAAGGAACTATTAGTGATCCAAATAACTTTATACCAGCTGTAAAAAAACAAAGGGATCTACAAAATAGTGCAGGATTGGAATTAGGCGTAGCATATACAAGTTTAAATAATGAATCATTGTCTTATTTATATTTACAATTTTTAAATAATACTAAGGGTAATCTAGAATTAAATACAATGGAAAGTTTATGGGCATTAAGGCACTTAAGTAAAATGTTAGTTGCTACTTGTGATAAGAGTTTAGAATTTGTAAGGACCTTAGAAGAACTAAAAGCATCTAATGGTGATGACGCGGAGTCTGACTTTAATTTACTTTATAATGTTGTAGAAAAAGTTATGTCAGAGGAATTAAAATTAAATGTAACTTCAGAAGACAAACATATAGAGGGAAAGACATTCTTAGTAGAGCAATTTCAGAATAGTTTTTCTAGAGCCTGTGCCTCTGATTTATTAACAGCTGTGGATTTTATAACAACTACTTTTCCACTTAGCGAAATTATAAGTGAAGATCTTAATGAAATATTTGAAACTTGGCATGATGTTATCAATCCAAATACAGATTTTTGGGCTAATTTCTCAGATACAGGTAATAATTTAGGGGAACTTAATGCCTATTTTAAAAGAGACCCAGCTAATAGTGAGGAAGTAAGACATTTAGAAAAGGCAATAATGTTTCATCAACATCTTATTCATAATATTCAAACATATTATAAAAATAGCTCTTATGAAGATAAGTTATTACAAGTAGAAGATTCTAGGGAAAGAAAAACAGAAAATAGTACCTCACCCACATATTTACCAAGTACTATAACAGCTAATAATATGTCTGAAGTTATAGGGATAGTCTGTTACACATTAGGGTTAAATATAGAAGAAAATGAAGATAAAATTGAAAATATAGTTTCAAATTGGAAACCAAAAGGTATATTAAAAAATTCTTGGTTAGCTACTAATAAAGATTTTGACATATCTTTAGATATTAAAAATATAAAGTCTGTAATAGAAATGATGGAGAAAATTGATAATAAAATTGAAGTAACTAACCCATGATAATAGATCAATTATGTTCAAATAAAATAAAAGAATTATATATAAAATCCATATTAATACCCTGTTACAACGGTATATCTACTGCTATATTAAGTTTTCCAGGTGCAGGTAAAACATTAGAAGTATCTTATTTTTGTAAAAATGCACCTTTACTAGAGAATTACAAACCAAAGCATCTGTTTACTATTTTGAATATAGAGTTATTTGACACTGATGAAACTGCTTCGTTTGTTAATACTTTAAACTTTTTATTAACCTACTTTTCTTCTCAGTTTAATACAACTCAAATTGGATATATTAAACAATATTCTGAAAAAAAAGACTTGGATATTAATGATTTTATTTCTTTAATAACTAAACTAACACAAGAAGGGTTTTCTATAACTATAGTAATAGATTCTGTTAACAGAATTTTAACTGAACAAAAGACAAATAAATATGCAAAGATGATTAGCTTTTTAGATACTGTAAGAAATATTAATACAGCAAAAGTAACATATATATTTCTAGCTCTTAGAGAATTTGACAATACTATGTTACGTATTATAAAACCTTTAATGTCAGTTTTTACTCAAAATATTATATTTGGTAAAGATTTAATGTTTGATATTGGAGGGATGGATTATATGTTTGAATATCATGAAAAACATTTTAATCTTAAATTTACTAAAGCCTTTAAAGATTTACTTAAAAAAATGTGTTATGGTGACCCTTCTTTATTTCATATTTTTATAAATAAAGTAAAGGCGGATTCGAAATTTCAAGAAGATATTGTTATAAAAAAAGAAATATCACAACTACCTTCGGATGTGTTAGAAAATATATTCTATAGATATGATAAGGTTTTAAACACACTGTTACCAAATACTTTAAATAGTTTATTGAATTTTTCTAATAGCTTAGAAGAACCATCAGATTATTTAATAACTTCTGGTTTATTTATTAAAGATATAAAAAATAAATCTTTTATACCTTTTAATCCTGTATTTAACTATTATCTTCATAATACAGATATATCAAAATTTATTATTAATAAAACAACTATATCTCCTAAAGAAAATACAAATAACTTATCTTTTAATCCAAAAACAGATTTAAATGGAAATGAGTTCCTAATATTTAAATTATTATTAAATAACATAAATACATTAGTTTCTAGGGAAACTATAGCTAAATCCTTGTGGGAAGACAATTGGGAAGATAAATACAGTGATTGGGCTATTGATCAATTGATATCAAGATTAAGAGCAAAATTATTAGATACTAACTACTTCCTCAAGACTCTAAAAGGTAAAGGCTTTATGCTTTTAGATACACTAAATTCCTGAGTCAGTTTTAGTCAGGATACGTCAAGCTAACATCACCCTATAGTTATATTATATTCTTAATAATTAATCCATCCCCAAATGAGGGGAAATAAAATAACCAAGGAAAATATCATGCCAAGAAAAGATACAAAAATAGTAGGGAGTGTTATTTTCACACTCCTGGTGATGTCCACACCCTTTGCGCTGGACTACTGGCAAGTGCTTTCACTTCAAAACCAACCCTGGTGGTTGCTTATGTGTGTAAGCGTTTTCATCACTGCCCTTAATGTTTGGGCACATGAGGATAAGATCAACATTATTTTGAGTGCCTTGATGTGGGTGCTATCAGGGATGACGTTGTATATGGTGCTTGAACAAATGGGAATGTGTTGCAAAATATATTCCTTAAAGGAGCATATTTACTTCTTTCTTTTGTTCTTCCCCTTATTCGGAGCTGGAACTTCAGTTGCAGCAATGATGTTGCGCACCGCAGTTAAATCTTTGTAGAAAAAAGCCGGTGGATGCCTCGCGCATTCATTGGCTTTTTTTAACACAAGTTTCATTTGAAAAACAAAAAAACTAAAATTGGAGAGAACATGACCAAATTAGCACGTGTTGTAACCTTGGTAGTAATCTTTATTATTGTGATTGGTTTTGTTGCGAAAGAGATTAAACCAAATACCACAACAGAAGAGTACCCTCGAGAGAGGATTCAGCTCTATCACTTACAAAATGCATATAAAACAGACAACTACGTTGTAGTTATGTTATATGGACCCCTGGTGGTATATTGGGATCAAATATCTCCCAACACCACGGAAAATAAGGTTCGTAGAGTCCTACATACTAAAAACATACCTGAAATGAATGTAGGGCAAGAATATTTATATGTAGTGTACAAGTATTCCTTTGGAAATTTTAACCAGGATTATTTGGTTAAAATTATTCTTTTCAACAATGGGGATATATATCTTAAGAAAATAGATGCAAACCAAGGACCCTCTTGGATACGTGAGAATGGAATAATTTGGGAATATGCCTGGATTACCTGGTTAGAATGCTCAAACTGGAGTATAGAAACAGGAAAAAACGGAAATGTCCGTTGTAAAGAATAAAAGATAAAGTAATAATTAACCCGTCATATATTTATACCTAATTTTATAAAGGTAATATGGCGGGTTTTTGTTGTTTAAAAATATGTACAAAGAGTATTTTATTGGAGGCCCGGGCGGGAATCGAACCCGCGGATAAAGGTTTTGCAGACCTCCGCCTTACCACTTGGCTACCGGGCCATATATAGGCCACTATATTTTAACATGTACCGTTAAAGTTGTTGAATAAAAAAAAGGAAGCCCTATAAGAACTTCCTTTTTTAGTAGCTTTAACTTAATTTTGTTCTCGGAACTCCTTTGGTATAGTAATTTCCGAAAAAGTTTCTAATTCTTGCCACCAAAGGGCTGTAAAAGGTACAGAATTTGTAGGTTTAAATCCCTCTCCTACTTGAAAAGCGAGCGCCTGTCCATCTACAGTCCATCCAAGTCTTTTAAGAGCTCTGTGTCTTTTACAACAATCCCACCCCAAAAACTTTTGAGGGTCGCAATCTTCCAATCTCTTTCCCTTTTCCTTCACAGCTTTTAAGTAAGCTCTATAATTTCTAATTAAAGAATTTATGAGCTTCTCACGTCGATTTTTAATATCCGTTACCGACATTATAATTTCCTCTTTTCTCAGTATATGATGTGTTTTGACAATACTATACTACAATGTAACTTTTAATGTTTCAGATAGTAATCTATGATAAACAGTTAAAAGGGTGTTTTAATACTAGATAATCCCCGGTATGGACAAGCATGTTTTGTTAGAGGGTTATAAGGTTATTTAGGCCACACAGTTAAAAGTTGTTTCCATGCTAAATACACGGGATATAATTGTTCATATAACTCTGAAAATATTTTTGTATCTCTAATATCTCTTTCTAATTTACCTAAAGCACGTTCAATTTCTCCTCTACTTGCCATATCTGCATAAATATTACCTGTTAAATGACTTGCACTATCCGCAGCTGCAATTATTTTAGCCTCCATTGTATTTGGTTGTACATCTTTGCATCGGTGGGATCTAACACAATGAGCTACGCTATCTATTATATCCTTTGGTAGATTATGTTCTGTTAATAGTCGCTTAGCTTCAGTCTCAGAATTAATTGCATGATCTATTTCGCTATTACCTATAACATGCCCTATATCGTGTAACCAAACACCCATTAGTACTATATCTTTATTAGCTTCTGGATACATTTCTAATAGTTTTAAGGCCCATTTTTCTACTTGAGGTAAATGCTTTTCTAAAATTCTAATCATTTCTTGATCTGAATTTTTAAGATTATTAATAAAATGTTCTTTTACTTTTTTAATCATATAAATCTCCAAATTTAAAATATATGGTGCCCCCATATAAAAACTTTATTCTAATATATAAACTTCTTTAGTTTAACATGGTAAATATATATTAATTAAGGTTATTTAGGTTACATAATTATTGATTTGTGTTTTCCACCATCCCATAGTATAATCAGGAAAACTATTTGGAGGCGCTATGCAATACAATTGGATATTTTGGCTTTTGATTTTTCTTCTTATCGTTATCCCGATTAGCACGTTTTTGTATATGCTTTTACGCAAAACAATAAAGGGTAAGTCCGGGGATACTTGTGAACACTGTGGGAAGTACTTTGAACATCCCGGGGTGTCTGTTAGGACTGATTGCCAATATAAAAAGCTATGTGAGAACTGCCATTATATTGTCCTGGACAGGAAATGTGCTTGTTGCGGGGAGCACCCTGTAATAGGACCAATGTACTATCGCAAAGAAGGATTGAGTTGTAGTAAATGCAGCTAATCTTTGATGTGGTATTTGCAAAAAGCATCCTCAAAAGGGATGCTTTTTTATGTCTAATATATGGTGCCCCCAGAGAGATTCGAACTCCCGACCCCTCGTTCCGAAGACGAGTGCTCTAATCCACTGAGCTATGAGGGCTGATTCTTAACACTGTATATTATAGCAAGTATTCTGTTACAATTTATTTATGAAAGTTAAAAAACTCAAGAATTACCTTATTTTTACATACATAGCTCTATTAATTGGTGGATACTTTTATGTTAGTAATATACTAAATCACACTGAAGTTATAGAAGTAGATAAAGATGAAGAAAAAGTAGAAGAAGTTAAACCCCTTGTAGTTTACTTAAATGTAGAGGGAGACAAAACATATAGATCTAGATTAAGCACCGAAGACACAGTTAATGACTTATTTGAGGCTCTACGTGACAATAAGGAACTGTTTTTTGAAAAAACCAGGTATACATACGGCAATGAATTAGATGAAGTAGGTCATACAAAAACCCCTGATGAATATAAATGGAAAGTATTTTTAAATGATGAAGATATAACATACCAAATGGATAAATTACGTTTAAAAGATGAAACTACCTATACTCTTAGGCTAGTTAAACAATAGTACTAATATTAGTTATATTATTCTAAAAATTGCCATATCTAATACCTTATAGTATAATGTGCGGAAAATCAAACAAGGAGAATAACATGCATTTCACTAAAGAAGAACTAGACCTGTTGTATTTGGTAGTGGGAATTATAGGGGTTCTTATTTCCGTATTAGGATACGGATATTTGACCCGCCACTATCCTTATCATAATTTCATCACTACCAAAGGTACTGTGGTGAAAATGAGCAAAGACTTAGCGGGTAAATGGTGGATAAACAGTTACCAAGGTCCGTACAGCTCATTGCCCGAGGCGGAGAGAGCCGCCAACCTAATTTACTAACGTTTTTTTTATTCTATTGCCTTCCCTTTCTTTTGGGGGAGGCAATAATTTTTTTAGACTAATTAATAACTACTCATACCTCAAAGCTTCTATAGGATCTTTCTTAGCAGCATTGAGTGCGGGATAAGTTCCAAAGACTAATCCAACAACTATTGAAAAACCTATCGCAAGACCCACAGACCATGGAGTAATTTCAGCTCTTATCCAATTATTAGCAATTAACGTAACTACCCAACCAAAGAAAAGTCCAATAATACCACCAGATAAACTTACAACAACAGATTCAATAATAAACTGAAGACCTATATTATAAGATGTAGCACCTAAAGCCTTTCTAAGACCTATTTCTCTGGTTCTTTCTGTAACCGAAACTAACATAATATTCATAATACCTATACCCCCTACAAGGAGTGATATCCCTGCAACAGCTCCCAGTGCAACTTGTAATATACCTAATATCTCTTGAACAGAGTCTAATAAATCTGTTTGAGAGAACAACGTAAAGTCATCGGTACTTAAGTCCTGAAGTAAAGCTATTTCAATACTCTTTGTTACAAGATCAATATTATCTGCAGATTTGGTTTGTAGTGCAATATATGAATATATATCTATATCAAATACTTGTTGCATAGTAGTAAAGGGTAACCAAACTGCATTATCAAAATCTTGGCTCTTTTCTTCAAGGACACCAATTATTTCAAACGTCCTATCTCCTATTTTTATACTTTTACCTACTGCGTTAGTATTTTTAAATAATTCTTCTTTAACATTAGATCCTAAAACTACAACATGCCTTTTAGATTTAACATCAAAAGCATTATAAAACTTTCCTTCAGTGAAACTTAAATTAAACATTTTTTCACTTTGTTCATTTGTTCCGGATACTGTCGCATAATAATTTTTAGTCTTATATGTTAAATTTTTAGCAATACTTACATAAGGAGTAATAGAAAGTATTTCTTTACCAACGTTTCTTTTAATTAAATCAACATGCTTTTCTGCAAGCTTATTATTAGTAAAAGAAAGTGCCGGATCATTACCTATACCTCCGCTACCTGGCATTACATATATGATATTAGATCCTATATCTTCAAATTGATCTGTAACATAGTTTTGAACTCCAGTAACTAGAGATACTAAAGTTACTACAGCAAAAACTCCAATAATTACACCAAGAGTTGTTAAAAAAGATCTAACTTTGTTTGACCAAAGTGCTATTAATGCTGTATTAAATATTTCATTAAACATATTATTCAAATCTCAAGGCCTCAATTGGATCTTTTTTTGCAGCTTTAAGTGCTGGATAGGTACCAAATCCCAAACCTACTGCTATAGAAAAACCCATTGCAAGGAAAATAGCCCACCAAGGTATTTCTGCATTTAACCAAGGTTTAGATAAAACTGTTACTAAAAATCCAAGTCCTAAACCCATTAAGCCTCCTAAAACACTAATAAATATAGCTTCTATTAAAAACTGAACACCAATATCTTTTGAGGTAGCCCCTAAAGCTTTTCTTAAACCTATTTCTTGAACTCTTTCGTTAACAGATACCAACATAATGTTCATAATTCCAATACCACCTACAAATAGTGAGATTCCTGCAATAGCCGCAAGGCCAATGGATAATACATTTAAAATATTTTTGAAGGAATCTAATACACTTGCTTGAGATAAAACTGTAAAATCTTCTTTATCTAAATCTTTTAACAATGCTAATTCTATTTTTTTAATAACTAAATCAATATCATCTGGATTTTTAGCTTTAGTAACAATATTAGAAAAATTTTTAACCTTTAGTACATCTTGCATTGTCGTATAAGGCATTATTACTCTATCATCTTGAGCTCCTCCTTTACTTACCGAAGTGCCTACAACAATAAAAGAGTTATTGTCTATTTTTATGGATTGTCCAAGGGGATTACTATCTCCAAATAGTTCTTTAACAAGGGAAGGGCCTATTATAGCTACTTTAGCACTCACATTTACATCTTCTTTTGTAAAGTATTCCCCCTTATCTATTTCTACACTAACCAAATCCCTAACGTCTTCGTTAGTACCTACAACAGTTGAATAATAATTTTTAGTTTTATAAATTACTTTTTTACCAAGTCTAATTGAGGGTGCTACGGCTACTAAATCACTACCTACGTTTTCTCTTATTAAATCAACATGCTTTTCTTCAAGTTTGTTATTTGTGAATGCAATTGCAGGATCAGAATTAAACCCAGATCTACCGGGAGCTATGAATAATAAGTTCGAACCTAAAGAATTAAACCTATCTACAATAAAGTTTTCAATACCTTTAACAAGAGAGACTAAACTTACTACGGCAAATACACCTATAATAACTCCTAACATTGTTAAGAATGTTCTAGTTTTATTAACACCAAGCGCTTTAAGTGCCGAGTTTAATATTGATGAAAATTTCATTGTTATTTCACTAACAAACCATCTTTTAATACTATTTGTCTTTTAGCTATTTTTGCTAAATCACTATCATGAGTAACTAATATTATTGTTGTACCTTTTTTATTTAAACTTTTGAATAGTTCAATTATTTCATCACCTGTTTTTGAATCTAAATTACCCGTAGGTTCATCTGCAAGAATTATGGAAGGAGTGTTTACTAAAGCTCTAGCGATAGCTACTCTTTGTCTTTGTCCTCCAGATAACTCATTAGATTTATTATTTAATCTATCTCCAAGTTCTACCAATTCTAATAATTCTGTAGCTCTTTTTTTCCATTCACTTTTAGGCACATCACTGTACTTTAATGGTAACATTACATTCTCAAGTGCCGATGTTCTTCTTAGAAGATTAAATGATTGAAATACGAATCCTATTTCTTTATTCCTTATTCTAGCTAGTTCTTTTTCTTTAAATTGAGTAACATTCTTTCCTTTAACTAATACTTCTCCTCCTGTGGGAGTATCTAATAACCCTATTAAATGCATTAGGGTAGATTTACCTGAACCAGATTTACCAACAATAGCTACAAATTCACCCTCATAAATATCAATAGTGACTCCTTTTAAAGCTCCTATTTCGTTATCACCAAGCTTATATATCTTAGTTACGTTTTTAGTTTGTATTACTGGGGTTTTCATTATTATTTAATTAACTTGGCTTTATAACCAGCTGTAACTTCTACTTTATCATTTGCTCCAGTTACAATAGTATCCTCAATAGGAGTCTTTAATTCGGTGTAAATGTCGCCTTCTAATCCTATTTCTATATTTTGTTTCTCAATCATATTGTTTTTAACAACATACACATAAGGTTTATCTTCATCATCGGTTAATATTTCGTCGTATAAAAGGGAGGGCACTCCTGTTTCAGTTTTAGATACAATTATACGAGCATCTCCGGTCATACCTACCAATGGAGATATCTCTTTTGAGGGATCCATTGCTATTTCTACTATAAAACTAGAACCGCTGGTTCCATCCGCATATTTAGGTAACAGACTAACTTTACCACCAAATGTAGTATTATTATAAGCATCTAAATCTATAGTCGCTTCTTGTCCTACTTGAACAAATCCATAATCTTCTTGATCTAATTCTATTTCAAATACTATTTGATTTAAATTTTCGAGTTTAATAATAGTTTCACCTAAGGAAGCATTCTCTCCAATTTCTTTTGTTATATCTACAATTACCCCATCAAATGGTGCATAAATGTATGAATTTCGAAGAGAATTTTTTTGAGAATTGTATAAAGCATCTGCCTGACTGATTTTTTCATCATATCTTCTAATATTTATATCATAATCATTCTCACCCCCGATAGCACTTTTATTATCTTCATATTGTTCTACAAATATTTCTTTGTCTCTTAAAGCAATATCTCTAGAATCTTTATAGGATTGTATTGTTTGATTAAAAGATTGAGTATCTAAATAAGCAATTAATTGCCCTTTTTTAACACTATCTCCTTTTTTAAAATAGATATTTGAAACTCTACCAGTACTATTAAAACTTAAATTAGCACTGTTTTCAGATTTAACCTTACCACTAGCAGATACAGTTTTTTCAACTATTCTATTCTCCACTTTTACTTCTTTTACAGATAATGTTTTTATTCCATCACTTGTGTAATAAGAACGAGCAATAATGAATACCAAAGTAGCAGCTAAAATCCAACTATATTTTTTTATGTGTTTAAATGTTTTTTTAAGCATCGGTTAATTAGTATACCATAATGATACTAGACTTTTAGACTATCTACTAGATATATTTCTCTAGTATGTGTAGAATTTATATATGTTTGGATTCTTTAAATCAGAAATATGGAAATCAACACATCCCTTAAGGAGAATTAAAAGTTTTAAGTATGCCTTTGAAGGTTTATTTCATGCATTACTCAACGAGGCTAATTTCAGAATACAAGTTATTATTGTTATTTTATCTGTAATAGGTGGTTACTACTTTAAAATATCCGTAGCAGAATGGTCAGTACTCGTATTATCTATGGGATTTTTATTAATGGCTGAAATGATAAATACTGTGGTTGAAGAATTTATTGATCATATAATAAAAGAAGAAAGCCAAGTAGCAAAAATAATTAAAGATTTAGGTGCTGGTTTTGTATTTGTAGCTGCTTTTACTACTCTTATAATATTAACTCTAATATTTGGACAGCATATTAGATACTAATTAATAAACTCGACCATTCTAAATGGTATAAAAGAATACTCCTTCTTTTTCGTCTAATAACTTAAATTCTTTTAAAGGGAATCTAACTGAAATAATAATACTACCTTTTACTAAGTCTTCATTTAGCTTGCTTTGTAAATCTTTTAACATATATCCTATACCATATAGAATTATTACATTGTATTTACTAAAATTTTCATCCCAAAAACTTCTTCTATATAGGGTACTAATAGCTCTAACTGTACATGGCAAAACAAGTAATTTAATATAATTAATAAAATATAGGAATCCATTTATTTCAAACCCCGTTGTATGAAACCCATTCTTAATAAGGGGAATTAATATAGTTCCGGTACCTGACCCCAAATCTACAACTTTAAAAGTGTCTTTATTAAAATCATGTTTATTTGAATATTCATTTAAAAACCCAATAATAGTTTTTATTTGGATATCTTTAGTAGGTAAAAAATAGGCACCCTTGTACTTATACTTAACATACTCTTTATAAAGATAAAAAAGAATAAATAATAATGCTAGGAGTAATAACAAATAAAGAACTGGTAAAGGGATCATTAAAAACCCTTTAAAATAATCTCACTTAAACCACCGGTTTCCATAATATATATGTTAACTAATTCTTTTCCATTTCGTTCATATACATAATCTGGGGCGTGTTTAGAAGCCCAATACTCTACTTTTTCATTACCTATTTCATTAGTAAATGTTTGAGGATTTATTATGTATATATAGTGACCAGCCAGGTTAGCATCTTTAGTAAGAGTTACATAACGTCTAGAGATACTAGTGCGTTCATTTGTAGAATAAGCTAAAGCTCTATGCTCACTAGATAATATAAAGTTTTGAATACCTTCCCAATCTCTAAAATAAGGAAAACCAAACATACTTAAATGGTATGTGGGAGTAGGTTTTGGAAAAGTCCATAATAAAAACTTTTCTTCTTCCCAGGGATACTCTTGAGTATTATCTACAAAAACAGCATAAGTCTGTAAAAATATAAAAGCAAAGATTATAAAAATACCTAAAGAAAACAACATTTTAATAATTTTGAAGTTTAAAAAGTTTTTAATAATATCTGATACTAACAAAATACCAAAACCTAAATATATAAATAAAGGTATTAAATAAGTGTAAATATGAGTACCAGGTATATAAACTAATACTTCCATAAATAGTAAAGGTACTAATATAGATAAAGTAGTCATTACAATATAACTTTTTTTAAAGGAGTCTTTAGAAAGTTTGTTAAATAAACTTGAAATGTATTTTTTATAAATTTTTATCTTTTCTAATTTAGATGTAATAAAAAAAGTTTTTGTAAACAAGAGATGTAATAGTACAAAGATAATTCCAAGTACAATTAATAAAGTATATATATGAATTACATAAATTGGTTGATAAACAGTAAATAAATAGGTGGAACTAGATAACTTGCTAGAGACATCTCCCGTTAATCTACCTGACCAATAATCTTGTGTTGCACTATCTTCATATATATTTACACCAAAAGGTATGTAAAATACTAAAAGCATGGCAAGAGAAATAAAACCAGATAATAAAAAGTGTTTTAAATTATTTTTGTTAATGCTTTTAGACTCTTTTATAGGCTCTTTACCCTCATATAAATATTCATACATAAAATAAAAAGCCAAGGGGAATATAAAAACCCCATCATAGTGAGAAAGAATGGACAATGCCCAAAAAATTAAACCCAAATAAATGCGTTTCTTTTTTAGGAAATATAGAGACCCAAGCATAAACATTATTACAAAGGATTGATATTGAACTATTCTTGAGAATGCTACTAGAAATCCGTTAGTTGCAAAAAAGAATGAAGAGTAAAAAGCTACCCTTTCATTAAACATTTCTCTAACTAATTTGTAGAAGAAATAAACAGCTACAAATCCGGCTATTGCAAAAGGCAATCTCATTAAAAATTGGTTTATATAATTAGGATCTATGAATTTTAGTAAGTAGGTAATTAAAAATTGAAGAGGTCCCTTTCTCTGATCTAAAAGAAACTCCATCACTGTTTGACCTTGCTCAGGTAAAAACAATGCTTTTATTTCATCACCTTGAAAATCTGAGTATCCTAAATTAGTAAATCTTAAAACACCACCTAGCAATAGTATTAAAAGTAAGTATTTATTTTCCCAAATTTGTTTAAGTAATTTAATCATAGATACAATGATGTAATGGTAACAAATTAGGGAGGTTCTATTCAATTCCTAATATTGAAACTTCATTCATAGCTCTAGTTACCGCCACAAATGCCTTTTTAGCATCATCAAAAGATGTAATTTTATCTAAGTTTAAACCTAAAACATAAATCTTAGCGAATTCAAGACCCTTACAATTTTCAAAATGAGTTAAATATATTGCCTTTGGAACATATACAATTTTAGTGTTCTTTTCTAACTTAACTAAACTTTCACTATTTAGGTGCTTCTTATCTACAATAAAATCTACTTCCTTTAATAATTCGTCGTTAAAACATATTATTCCAATACTTTTATCAAGAGATTTAAGATCGGTATCTAACATAGTTTCAAAATTAGCTAACAATTCTTTATTGTCTTTATAATTAACTATTGAAGGTTCTTCTCCCCTTCTATTTATTGATTTAGGCAAATAGTTTTGCGTGTAAGGGGAAAGTATTTTATTTGCTAAATCTATAATAGGTTTTGTACTACGATAATTAGTGTCTAATGAATATACTTGAGCATTTTTAGCTTCCTCAATAACTGCAGATATATCATCCCATTTAGTAACCCCTGCTTCCATAATGGATTGGTTTAGGTCTCCAAATATTGCAAATCTACCTTTTAATACAAAGTTAGATAGAATTGCATATTCTAAGATACTAAAATCCTGACCCTCATCTACTACACAATATTCATATTTAGTAGTGTTATTAAAACCAATTAATCTGGCATGTATATATAAGTAAAGTAGTGTTTGGTAGTAGTTTAATTTCTTATTAGTGTTTAAATTTACTTCTTTTAACAATGAGGTAAATGATTTTAAACGTAATTCTTCTTTAAGCTTGCTTACTTTATATATGATTTTCTTAAGTGTCTTTGCATTGTCTTGATGAAACCATGATTTTGGAGAAGAAGGATTCTCTTTATACAAAGTATTTTGGCTCATATATTCTTCTTCTAAATCTTTAATTATGTCATTTATATTTTCATATATAGAGATATTATTTGTGTATTTATAGCCCCCATAAGATTCAAAATCTGGTGTTTTAAATACATCATTTATTTTATTTTCATATTCATAATGGATACCTTCTATAAGTTCATCTATTTTAGCTTTATAACTTAGATCAAAAGATTCTGTATTTGTTTGTTCATCCATATCAAAAGTTATATTTAATTTTTCTCTAAAAATAACATTAACTATTAAGTCTCTAAGAGTTTTATAGGTAATATCAAAAATACCAAGTTTTGGAAATAATGTAGATAAATAGCCAACTAATATTTGGTTCTTTGCTATAAGCAAAGATCTTTGAGGTGTTATTACTGTAGGATAGTTAAAAAAGATATGTGATAGTTTGTGTATTGCTACGGTACTTTTACCACTACCTACACAGCCTTGTACTATAGTAACTTGTCTTGGTTCTGATTCTATAATATCAAGCTGAGATACTTGTATTGTTTCTACAATATCTTCAAGTACTCCCCCAGTTCTTTGTTCTATTTTATCGGTAATTATTTCATTTTCGTCTAATTGAATATCGTTGTTATATACCTTTAGTATTTCACCATTATCTATTTCAAATGTTCTTTTTAATAGTAAGTCTGCAGTTTCTGTACCATCTGGTGTTTCATATTTAACATTCTTTTGAGGATATCTGTATCTATAATAAACAGAAGCTATTTTAGCTCTCCAATCAGTTACAACTGGTTGATCTTCTGTATAACCAAATTTTCCTATATATAAGTCACGTTCGTTTTTATCTAAGTGATTAAATAAACTTATTCTTGAAAAATAGGGTTCTTTTATTAAATATTCTAATTCTTCGTATCTTTTAAATTTGTCTTTAAAGTTAAATGCAGAATTTTTTTGATCTAATTGATCTAAAAAGAAATAGAAATCGCCAGAATCAGGGGAATCTCTAAATGCTTTTAACTGGGATAAGGTATCAGTACCCATGCTTTTTAACATACCCTCTAAGGTACGTCTTGCATCGTGTACTTTATCTAATACTTCATCTAGATGTTTTTGTTCAAGTTGTTTGTTTTTATCTTGATCCATATTTATATATAAATTATATATTAATTATTTATTTAAATTGATTACGTAGTGAATAGATATTAAAAATCTTTTTTGGCAACTAATACTATATATTCACCTTTTTCTTTAATATCTTTAGAGCGCTCAAGTATATCGTTTATTTCCCCGTAAATCAAGTTTTCATACATTTTAGTTAAATCTTTTACAACGCATATTTTTCTATTACCTAGGCTAGTTTTAATTTGTTCTAAAAGCTTTACCACTCTATATGGGGATTCATAAATTATTAGAGTGCTATCAAGGGCTCCATATTCTTGTAACATTTTGTCTTGTTGACCAGGTTTTTTAGGCATAAATCCAATAAAGGTAAACTTATCAGTAGGCAAACCTGATACTACTAAAGATCCTATTACCGCAGAGGGTCCGGGTATTGCATCTATCTTTATACCTTCTTTAATTAATTCATTTACTAACTTATATCCAGGGTCAGATATTAAAGGGGTACCACTATCTGAAACTAACGCAATGCTTTTACCTGATTGCAATGTTTCTAAAATAGTTGAATAAACTCTATTATGATTTTGATCCCTATAAGAGATCTGAGATTTTTCTATTTGATAATGATTTAATAATTTTGAGGTTTCCCTAGTATCTTCAGATATTATTAGGTCGACACTCTTTAAAGTGTCAAGAGCTCTAATTGTTATATCAGCCATGTTGCCAATAGGTGTAGCTACTATATATAATTTTCCATTTTCCATTCCTCCATTTTAACACCAATTCACTATCAAATTTATAGTTGCCTTATCTTTTAGATCTTGTATACTCGATTATATGAAAACAAATTTAAAACAACCAAATACTGCAAAAGCAGCAAAAGATAAAAAGAAACCCAAAGATATCGTTACTTCCGTACCTACAAAAAAAGTAGCGTTTAGTTTACCAACTTTTTCAAAACTCTCTTTACCAAAACCAGGTAAAGAAACTTTAAAAACAATGGTATTAACCTTGATAGCTGGTCTATTACTTGGATATTTAATTACTAACTCTGGTATAGTCCCCGACTTTAAAGACATAAGTACCGAAACTGCAAAAGCAAAAACAGAAGCATATCTTGCAACACTACCATTAGAAAGCTACGAAGTTAAAAGCGTTACAAATGATAAAGAAGTTTACATAGTAGAATTAATGGTTAATGGGCAACCTTATACTTCTTATATGTCCAAAGATGGAAGATTATTATTTCAAGGTGGTATAGATTTAACAGTTCCTGCAGATACAGCTGCTAATGCAGAGACTAATAGTAAACCAGCTCCACAAGATTTACCAAAATCAGATAAACCAAATGTGGAATTATTTGTTATGAGCCACTGTCCTTACGGAACTCAAATAGAAAAAGGCATATTACCTGTTATTGATGCACTAGGTTCCAAAATAGACTTTGAAGTTAAATTTGTTGATTATGCAATGCATGGTGAAAAAGAAGTATTAGAACAATTAAATCAATACTGCATACAGAAAATGGGTAAACCAACTTATTTAACATATTTAAAATGTTTCTTAAATGCCGGGGATAGTGCTTCTTGTTTAAGTAGTACTGGTATAAATCAAGCTCAATTAAAATCCTGTACCACAGAAACTGATACTAAATTTGGTGTAATGGCTGGTTACAATGATAAAACTCAATGGAAAGGTTCTTACCCTCCATTTAACACAAGCAAAGAGGAAAATGTTAAATATGGAGTACAAGGATCTCCTACATTGATAATAAATGGTGTAGAAGCTCAATCAGGTAGAGATTCAGCAAGTTTATTAGAAACTATTTGTTCAACATTTAATAGTGCTCCTGCTGAATGTGATATTAAATTAGAATCAGCAAGCCCTACCCCAGGTTTTGGTTATAATACAACCACTACTGATGCGGCCGCGGCACAATGTCAATAACAAGTTTTTGATAATGACAAAAAGCCGAGGCCACAACCCTCGGCTTTTTTTATTTTCAAATTATCTAAAAGTATAAAGAAAAAAATATAAAAATATGAAACTAATAAATAAAGCAAAAGAATATGCAGAACAATTTCATAAAGAACATAAACGTATCTCGGGAGAGAGTTATATAGACCATATAGAAAAAACTGTATTAAATCTTCTTCAAAACAATATTGATGATGAGATAATTTTAGGAGCAGCCTATTTAAAAAATGTATTAAGTATGGATGAAAAAAAGGAATCAGAACTAAGAAAAGAATTTACGGATGAAATAGTAGATATATTACTAAGTTATAAAAAAGTATCTGAAAACTATGTAAGAGACATAGAAGCAAAAGATGTAGATGATACTTTTATATTGCAGGCCTACTTAGGTTTAATGACAGATTACAGGGTGTTACTAATCAGACTGAGTACTAAGGTGGCGGATTCACAAACACTGATATCGCTCCCAAGAGAACAAGCCGTTAGGATAGCGCAACGATCTCTTCATATATATGCACCTATTGCCCGTATAGTATCAATGAGAAACTTTGCAGTACAGTTAGAAAACAATGCCTTTAAAATATTGTATCCAGAGATATACGTAAAAATAGAGAAAAAAGTTAAAGGCTTAGAAAACACATCTAATGAGTTTTTATCAAAAACAATACCAGTAATAGTTCAGTTATTAAAAGAAAATTCTATTAATGTTATTGATATAAAAACAAGATTAAAACATATATACGGAGTATTTAGAAAAGAAAGATACTACAAATATAAAGGTAAGAGTGTAGGAAAAAACTATGATGGAATTAAAGATATTTTGGGGCTTAGGATTATTTTAGAAACAGTAGACGACTGTTATAAAGCAGAAGACATATTAAAACAACTTTGGGAATATATAGAAGAAGAAAGGGATGATTATATAACAAGACCCCGAGTGTCTGGGTATAAGGCTATTCACAATGTGTTTAAAACAGATAATTTAACTTTTGAAACTCAAATATTAACTAAGGATATGTATGAATTCAATGAGTTCGGACCTGCAAAGCATTCTGTATATAAAATAATGGATGCACAAAAAGGTTCTACAAAAAATGATCGTATTAAAGTTTATTTAAAAGATTATTTAAAATCAGTAGAAAAAGTTAGTTCTCATGAACCAATAATAAAAACTAGTAATAAAATATATACATTTACACCAAAAGGAGCAATTATAGAGCTTCAAAAAGGCTCTGTGTTAATAGATTTTGCGTATGCTATACATGCAGAGGTTGGAAATAGTGCTGTAGGAGGGGTTGTTAATGGGAAGAATAAGAAATTAACAGATGAACTATTTCAAGGGGATAAAGTAGAAATTAAAACCTTAAGCAGTAAAAAATACCCAAGTGAAGACTGGATAAAGTATGTTAAAATATCAAAGGCTAGAACGCTTATTAGAAAAGCTTTGAGACATAAGAAAAAAATAGAAAAATAAAGTTAATATACAGCGGTAAACTACTTACAAATAAGTATATATAAAGTACTTTGGTTTATTTAATTAAATAGAGGAAATAAAGATTACTTTAATCTTTGAACTTCTTTGTGAAGAGTATGTTTCTTTAATACAGGGTTGTATTTCATTAATTGAATCTTTTCTGGTGCATTTATTCTATTCTTTTCAGTAACATAGGTTCTACGCCCTGTTTCAGTGCATTCTAAACCTATTATAAATCTGTTTCCTTTTTTCTTTGCCATAACAGATGCTAGTTTACATGGTATTTAGAATAATTTCAAGCTTTTGAGTAAAATGACAGAGCAGGTACCCCTAAAGGTACCTGCCAAAAGACTTATTACGCTACAGGGGTAGCTGCTGTCTCAGACCACTTATAGGGCCATTCGTAGAGACATGCAAACCCCACGGTGTTACCCCAGAACAAAATAGTAGCCAATATTGTCAAGGAAATACCAATATCCCAGATGGAAAACTGGAGATTGGTAAAGTACATGACTACAATACCCCCGAATATAGTCACTCCGGCGTATGCAAGAGACAAGATCTTATAGATCTCAGTATCCGTAGGAGGAAAAAATAGCATCCAAATGCTAGGGATGCACAATATAGAAAAGGAAGTTAACCCCAAGGATACGGGATTTACTCCTAATTTAAGGTAAATAATTACCGCAACAATAAGCGAACCTGCTGCAGAAGCTACCCCTAAAATCCGCAGTGTGTTTATTACTGCATATTGCCAGGACTCCCCATAGGGAGTGTTTTTCTTAGTAGTCATTGTTTTTTTTCCTTGTTATATGGTTTATCCTGAGCAAATCACTCAGAACAATCGATATTGTAACGTATATTGAGTTAATTCTCAAATGACTAGTAACTACAAACTCTCCATAATAGCTTGTTAATTGTGGTAAAATCTTGATATGGATTCCGTTAAGTACAATCACAAAACTATAGAAAATAACTGGAAAGATAAGTGGTATAAAGACAATATTTATGAGGCTATTGATTTTAGTGATAAGCCAAAGAAATATATATTAGCAGAATTACCCTATCCATCAGGAAAATCACTACATGTAGGACATATGATGAGATACACAGTACCTGAAATTTATTCCAGATTTCTACGTATGAACGGATACAATGTACTATTTCCAATGGGTTGGGATTGTTTTGGATTACCAGGAGAAACCTTTGCAATAAAGGAAAAAATAACTCCACAAGAAGCTATAGGCAAAGCTACAACTGATTATAAAAAAGCAATGCAAGATATTGGGTATGCTATTGATTGGGAAAGAGAAATAACTACATCAGATCCATCTTATTATAAATGGACTCAATACATGTTTAAAAAACTATGGGAAAAAGGATTGGCAATTCAAAAAGAAATGCCTGTATGGTGGTGTAAAGAATTAGGAGTACTTGCAGACGAGGAAGTATTACCTGCTAAAGACGGTATTAGTAAAATATCTGAAAGAGGAGGTTATACAGTAGAAAGAAAATCATTTAAACAATGGGTATTAAATATACCTGCTTATGCTGATAGATTAATAAAAGATCTTGATAAAACTAGTTACAAAGAGTCTGTTAAAACTGGCCAAATAAACTGGATAGGTCGAAAAGAGGGTATAAATATTACATATAAAATAGAAGGTACTGATAAAGACGTTACAGTATTTACTACAAGACCAGATACTAACTTTGGTGCCACTTTTATAACAATAGCCCCCGAACATCCATTAGCATTAGAAATAACTACAGAAGATCATAAAAAAGAAGTTAGTGAATATATAAACCTTGCAAAGAGTAAAAGTGAAATGGAAAGAACTTTAGATAATAAAGAAAAAACTGGAGCATTTACAGGCGCTTACGCAATTAATAGTTTGAATAATTATAAAATGCCTATATATGTAAGTGATTATGTATTAACTCAATTTGGTACAGGTGCTGTAGTAGGCGTACCTGGACACGATAAAAGAGACTTCGAATTTGCTAAAAAATTTAATTTACCTATTATTAGAGTTGTTGTTGGTAGTGATGGTAATACAAATGAAATAACAGACATAGCTCAAGTTCAAGAAGATGAGGGAGTAATGATAAACTCCGAATTTTTAAATGGTATGGATATACATAAAGCTACTACCGAAATAATGAACTATATAGAAACAAAAGGCTGGGGAGTAAAAACAGTAGTATACAAATTAAGACCCCAAGTATTTTCAAGACAACGATATTGGGGAGAACCTATCCCACTAGTTTATAAAAAAGATGGAATAATAGAAACTTTAAAAGATGAACAGTTACCAATTGAACTACCTATAATGCCAGACTTTTTACCCTCAGAAGATGGTACAAGTCCTTTAGCTAGAAATATTGAGTGGAATACTACTGTAGATTCCGAAGGAAATATTGCTAAAAGAGAAACCGATACAATGCCTACTTGGGCAGGGTCTAATTGGTACTATATGAGATATGTGGATCCTAAAAACGATAAAGCTCCTGCAGATATAGATAAACTTAAATATTGGATGCCTGTAGATATGTATTTTGGGGATTCAGGCCATACAACTGCGCATCTTCTCTACTCTAGATTTTGGTATAAGTTTTTATATGACTGTGGAATAGTACCTCATGATGAACCTTATGACTTTAGAATGAGCGGAGGTATGTTACTAGGTCCTGATGGTCAAAAGATGTCTAAATCAAAAGGTAATGTTATAAATCCTCAAGAAGTTTTAGAAACACAGGGTGCGGATGCAGTTAGAACCTACCTAGCATTTATTGGGCCTTATGAAGATACCTATCCGTGGAATCCAAGAGGATTACAAGCATGTTCAAAATTAGTTAAAAGTATTTATGACTTAAAAGATATCGTTAAAGATATACCATCAGATATAAATACTAATAAGCTATTACATAAAACTATTAAAAACCTAACAGAAATGATGGGTGGTTTAAAAATGAACACTTCTGTTAGTGAAATTATGATATTGGTTAATCATTTAAAAAAACAAACAGAAATTTCAAAAGAAATATGGAAAAATGTAATACTATTAATAGCTCCATTTATGCCATTTGTTGCAGAAGAATTATGGCAAAGTATAAATAACTATACCAGTTGGAGAAAAGAAAATAGTGTGCATTTACAATCATGGCCTAAATATGATGAGAGTATTTTAAAAGAAAGCACTATAACATTACCCATACAAATAAATGGTAAAGTAAGAGCTAATATAGATATCGATGTAACTGCAACAGAAGACGATGTTAAAAAACTAGCATTAAAAATGGATAATGTTAAAAAATATATAAACGAACAAGAGATTAAAAAAATAATCTATATTAAAAATAAGATACTAAATATTGTTGTTTAAATCCCAGTGATATAATAAGAAAAAAGAAAAGGAGATTATAGATACAATGGATATACAATGGTTAGAAGCTATTAATGTAAGTGCTATTCTGTTAGGAAGCATTATTACGCTATCAGGTAGCGCAGTTGCTCTAGCAGCACATGTGGAAATGCTTGTGCTATTTGGGCCAAACAAGCTGGGTACCTTACCTGGTTATTATGCATTACATTTTAGCAGGGCAGCCTGGACAGTATTAGTAGGCGCAACATTAAGCCTACTGAATGTACTGGTAATGATAATTCTCATGGGGAACAAGCTTCAAGTGGTAAACCCAATACCCCTTACAAGCATGGCGTTACTACAAGCTATTGTAATGGGCATCTTGGCATATGCCCTAAACAAACAACAGCTTATGCACAATGCCAAGTGGGATACAGAAAATACTATTTTTTACCACGTACTAAGTGGTAACCTACGTATTTCAACTGTATTTTACCTTGCATCGGCGGGACAAATACTTGCAAGTATCTGGTTAATAATTGACCTTGCAACTTTTATAGTTTCAAAAGTGAACTAGAAATACAAAAAGTCTCCGGAGAACCCGGAGACTTTTCTTTGACTCGAGGTAACTAAGTAGTATTACTTTAATTCATAAGTAACAGTAACACTCTTATAGGTTTCTGTGGTACCTGGTAACATCTCTGCACCACCACCTCCTAAACCACCCATACCATCTTTCATGGAATACATTATTGGGTTACCTCCATAAGAAGAACTATCTTCCACAAAGTATAGTACATCACCTAATCTTTTATTCATTGCTTTAGCAATTACAGTAGCTTTGTCTTTAGCATCAGTTAGAGCATCTTTTAAAGGATCTGTTTGATCCAAATTTGCAGTAGCAACCATAAAGCTAGGACCATAAAAGCTCGATACGTCCAAGCTAGATATTAAGTCTGAAAAGGATGTTGCTTGTTCTATATTTCTAACTGTTATTTCAAGCCCAGTACCTGCAAACCAATCACCTTTTACATAAGTTCCATTTTCATATTTATCTTGTTGGTAAACATTCATATTAATTGTCTTTATATCTTCTTCAGGAATACCAAAATTCTTAATGGAATCAATTACCATAGAAGCTTTTTTATTTGTTTCTTCTACAGCTTTAGCTTTATCTGGGTTTAAAGAATCCATATTTAAATTGAACTTTGCTATTTCATTTTTCACAGATTTTATAGAACTACCACTAACAGTAATAGAACTTTGTTTAGTTAAAACGCCTTCACTAAGTGCAATATAGGTTATTGCCCAAAGGATAAAAACAAAAAACATCCATTTATATTCTTTAAGGACGAATTGAAAACTTGATACTAAGAAATTATGAGTTTTAGAATTCAGTTTAAACATATATTTCATTATATATACGTCTAGATTTAAAAGTCAACGCAAGGTAATATATACAAATATGACATCAGTAAAAATGACAAAAATAATAGCAACCATAGGACCTGCAAGTGATTCTGAGGATTCCATCAGAGACTTTATAGAGTCCGGAGTAAATATATTTAGGTTCAACATGAAACATAATGAGCCTCAATGGCACTTAGATAGGATTCAAAGAGTGCAAAAAGTAGCAAATAGTTTAGGTATACATATTGGAATTTTAATTGATCTACAAGGACCTGAAATTAGAATAAATACTCAAAAAGAAGATATACCTTTAGGTTTAGATGAAAAATTTATTCTTACATCAAATGCCAACTTACCTAAAGAATATAAATTAGATAAATACAAAGTTATAAGATTAAATCACAAAATAGTTTTAAAAACCCTTCAAGTAAAAGATAAATTTAGTATTGATGATGGATTTTTTGAATTTGAGGTTGTAGATAAGGTATCTTCCACAATATTAATAGTTAAATCACTTCAAAATGGAATTATTAAACATAGAAAAAGTTTAAATTTAGTAGGACTTGATGTAGCACTACCCTCTTTAATAGATGAAGATTTAGACAAATTAGATATGGCTACTAAGACCAAAGTAGATTTTGTAGCATTATCTTTTACTAGATCTAAAAGAGACATAACAATATTAAGAAAAGAAATGGAACAAAGAAATTTAGATGCCAAGGTAGTAGCAAAAATTGAAAGTCAGGCAGGCATAGATAACATAGATTCTATTATTGAAAATGCAGATGCAATAATGATTGCTAGAGGAGATTTAGGTATAGAAATACCAATGGAAGAAATTCCATATCTTCAAAAAGAAATTATTAAAAAATCAAGAAATGCTAATAAACCTGTAATAGTAGCTACGCAAATGCTACAGTCAATGATTGAAACACCAATACCAACAAGAGCGGAAGCTGCAGATGTAGCAAATGCCGTATTTGATGAAACAGATTGTATTATGCTTTCTGGAGAGACAGCTTCAGGTAATCACCCACTTAAAGCAGTTAAATACATGAAAAAGTTGGCTGCATACAATGAAACAAAAAAGGATTACAGGGAATATGTTTCTAAAAACAGTGATCAAACACATGCCGTTGTTAGAGCAGCCTTATCAATGACAAAACAAGATTCAGGAATAAAAGTAGATAAAGTACTGGTATTTACTCAAAGTGGATATACAGCTAGAGTATTTTCTAGTTTTAGACCTAATATACCTATAATTGCATTAAGTGAAAGTGAAAAGACAGTTGAACAATTAACAATGAGTTTTGGTGTTATCCCTTATTTAGGTAAATTCCCAGATGATACTTTTACATATGATAAACTCTTTGCAACATTAAAGAAAAAAGGTCATTTAAAAGAAGGTGATTTAGTAGTTGTTGTACATGGCAAACGATGGCAAGATGAAGGAAAAACAAATGCTATTGTTGTGCTTACTGCGTGATGTCTAAAGTTATATTTATAAGAGGATATCCTGGATCTGGAAAATCTACATTAGCACGTAAGATATATGATAGTAATTCGAATAGATACGCTATTGTAGAGCCAGAAAATATAAACCTAATAAGTTCAGAACCAGCATCTACTTCTGTTAAAAAATATAAATACAAAAAAAACTTAGAAGAATGTATTGGATACTTAGAACAAAGAAAAGATGTATTATGGACGCAACCTTGGCGAGATATGCAGGGACTTCAAACAACTATTGATAATATTAAATATCTAGCAAATGATACAGTAGAATTTTTAGTCATAGAGATAATACAATCCCCAGAAATAACATGGCTAAATACAAGAATACGACTAGAGAGGGATGGTTATACAAAAGATAAATATTTTGATCATTTTGTAAAACAACACGAAAAGTTCAATATACCCGAGGTTGAATATATAAAAACGGATCATAAGGCTTTAGAAAGCATAAAACTAGATTTAGCGTTATAATTACCCCTAGTATGAATACTCATTGGAGAAAGTATATCAAAACTCAAGAAGAACTAGGTATAATGCGAGAAAATGGCCGTATATTAGCCAAAATACTTGATGATCTAAAAGGTATGGTTAAAGTAAATTTAAATACTATGGATTTAGAAAAAGAATTCATAAAAATGTGTAAAAAATATGAGGTAAGACCAGCATGTAAAGGATACGATCCCTATGGAATGTCCCCATATCCAACAGGACTATGTATAAGTATAAACTCCGATTCAGTACATTGTTTCCCTAAGAAAAGTAAATCTATAAAAGATGGAGATATAGTAACAATAGATACAGTAATAGAAAGAAAAGGTATGTATGTAGACGCTGCAGTATCCCTTGTTGTTGGTAAAGCCTCTGATAAACGTAAAAAGATGGTAGAAATAGCTAAAGCTTCTGTTATTAATGCAATATCTTTAGTCAAAGAAGGGGTAAAAACAGGAGATTTATCTAATGAAATGTATACCACAGTAAAACAAGGGGGTTTTGACGTCCTACGAGACTACGCGGGACATGGAATAGGTAAAGATATGCATGAATACCCTGAGATAGCCTGCTATGGTAAAACAGGCACGGGAGAAACACTATATGAAGGGATGACTGTATGTATAGAATCATTATTGTGTGAGGGGAAACCAGATATTATATATAAAAACGAATGGGAAACCTCTATGAGAGACGGTAAAGATTGGGTACAATTTGAACATACAGTATTAGTAACAAAGGATGGATATGAAATTATCACAACTAGATGACGCTTTAAAAAAAATAGACGAAAAAAATACAACTAAAAGAACATTCAAAATTCTTTTAACAGTATTAATGGTTCTAGTAATAGGAATAATAGCTAATATAATATTTCCAACATTTATGTCTGTAATATTCAATATGATTTGGGTAATACTACTAACAATAGTAATTGTATTCATATCTCTTGGTGTTTTAGTAATAATGGGTTTAAGAAAAGAAGCAGGAAAGATAATTGACGTACTGTTTGAAGGATCATTAACACTTGTAGACTTTGTAAAGTTTATAAAAGAAGTGTGGAAAAGATTTATAGTACTTTTAAAAGAATTTTTAATATTTGCGGCACCTTTTTTTGCATATATTGTTAATCTAATAATTTACGTAATGCTAATGTACTTATATAAAGGTATTGGTAAAGATTATGACGTTACAGTATTAACATTTGCATTAACTATAGTACTAGTTACAGCAGTATCCTTATTAAATAAACCAGGAAAACACAGCAATGCTAGTGGATCTTCCCCATGGTTTTTAGTATTTAAAGAACGTTTTAAAGCTGGTTTTTCAGATGGATTAGAAATATTACTATTTTTATTCTTCTTAACTATGGATAGAGAAAATTTATTCTTCTTACCAGAAAGCTTTAGAGTACCTATAAGAGCCCAAATAAATGATTACGATCTAATGATAAAAGGATTTGTATACAGTGACCATTTAAAAACCACAATAAACTTAATAATAATAGCGGTATTTACAGAAATAATAAGAAATGTAATAAGAATAGTAGCTGCCGCAATAATATATTATAAAAAAGATATGGTAGATGTTGCAGAAGAAATAAGATGGACAGATAAATTAAAAGTAGCCATAAGACAAAGTTTTGCAGAAATAAAAGATGACTTTGTAGTTTTTGTTACATACACTACCTTTTTACTGTTTGTATTCTTATTATTCCCAAGGTTAAAATTGTTAACATTAGCTATAGCTAGTGTAACTTCACTTGTATTAGATATATTTATGCCAAGCAGAGTTAAACCCGAGCCAAAAACAGATCTAATAGCTAGGGTATTAATAAAAGTCTTTAGATTAAATAAAGTTAGATCTTAAGATTAAATATATATTTAATCTTTTCAGATAAATCCTTTGCAGTAGAAACATAGTTTTCTTTATTTACCGAGCATAATAATTGTTCTGAATTAAACCCCCACCCCACGGATATAACAGGCACACCAGCCCTTCTAGAGGCCATAACATCTCTAATTTCATCTCCTATATAAATACATTCTTCCCTATTTAATTTGTATCTAGAAATCACTTTATTTATTAATTTATGCTTACCAAATAACGTAGATTCAGAATAAACAAGATCAAATAAATTAGTAATATTCTCTTTTTTTAAGAATTTAACAACATTGCTTTTTGAATTAGAAGTTAAAATACAAATATTATATCTATTTCTTATCCCCTTTATCTCTTCTATAACATCAAAAAATGGAAATATTTCATTAATATGTTTACTTAAATTCTTTTGAATTTTACGTACTAAAAAAGGAATTAGTATTTTTGGTATTCTAAACTTCTTAAATAACTCTTCCGCAGATAAGGAACGTAAATCTTCCATAAGCTTTTTATCAGATATTTCCACACCAAAATCACCACTGTATTGATCTATTACATCTAATAAATGTTCAAATGTATCTGCAATGGTTCCATCAAAATCAAATAATAGTGTTTTTTTCTTTTTATCTAGTTTCATAATATTAATTTACCAAATACCCACAATTTATATCTAAAACTGTTATATCAGCAGAAGACCCTGCTTTTGAATTAACTAGGCATACCAAAGTGTCTCGTTCATACCCAATGGTATTTGTAGAAATATTAGTATTTTTATCATTAAATTCAAAGTTAGATGAAGTTAAGTATTCTGAAACTTTAGGAAACAATGCCGTAGATACATTACTAGATATACCCCAACCTTTAATAACTACACTAGCAGTACCTTCTGTGAGCCATGTGAAATCTTTTGTTGTAGTAGTTATAAAAGATATAGATAAGGCCCTTTTTAAATCACTAAATAGCACAGCTGCTTCAGCTTCTTTTTTTGCTTCTTTAGATATTTTGGTATCTTCTACATAAGTATTACCCTCACTGCGCAAATCAAAATATATAAAAATAAAAGACCCTAACATTAATGCAATAGCTATAACAGGTAATATAAACTTATTTTTCTTCATATATGTATATATTACTTTGTTTATAATACATACTCAATTAGATATATCCCTATGGAAAAAAGTGGAAATTAATAGAAAGATGAGTAATAATGAATTTAATGTTTAGTAAAAAAGGAATTGTATATTTAAGCAAAACCCATGTTTCATTGTATTATAAAGATATTGTTAATCCTCTTCGTGTAGATTTTGATAGAAATATTTTAGAAAATCCAACAGAATCAGATAAAGAATGGTTAAAATCCAAATTAAAAATAATTGAAGATAAAGTTAAATTAAAAAAGCTAAAAGCAGTACTTATATTATCCAAAGACTTAGTATTCGATAAAATAGTAGATGAAGATAATATAGATAAAAGAATTCTTGAAATAAATGAATTTCTAGCAGGGCTTCCTATAGGGGTAGATCTTGTAGAAGGTAAAGAATTTATAAAAGAAGACAATGTATTAGTTACCGCCACAAATAAAAAACTCTATCTGTCATTAATAGAGGTTTTAAAACCGCTAAATATACAAATTGATTATGTATTGCCTGAAATTGTATTTAATAGAGTGGAATTTAATAAAGCTTTTTTAGAAGAAGTGTTCAGAGAACGAATTCTTCTTAATTTTGGTAATTTTTTAGAAGAAGATGTTGTAAGGCATAAACTCACACCAAAAAAAGTTATAAATACATTATTAATATGTGCAGGTATCGGGATTATTATAGGTATTTCTACCTATTTTATAAATAAACTTATACCTTCCATTTCCATAGATTTTACCCAATACACTAACAGTAAAGAAGAAACTATCGTAGATACCGATAATAAAAATAAAGAAGGACAAACACAAAATAATGTACTAACAGAAGACAAAAAAGAAAAAGAACGCGAAATAAATAAAAATGATATTACGATAAGTGTATTAAATGGTACTGGAATACCAGGTTTTGCAACAGAAATAGCTAATTTAATAAAAGGTGTGGGATATATAAATATTACCACAGCAAATGCTTCAAACTTTAACTATACAAATACAGTTATTGAGTTAGATGAAACCATACCATCTGCAACAATAGAAGAAATTAGAACTTCTTTAAAAGGTAAATTAAAAAGCTTTGAAATTAAAAAATCAAAAGATTTAACAAATAAAATAATTGTTACTACAGGCGAAGTTATTCAAAACTAAAATACTGTAACTACAGTCTAATCTTCTTTAAATTAGCTTGTAATATTTTGTAGTTAGGTAATATAGTTTCTACCAATTCCCAATATGTTTTTGAGTGATTTAAATGCTTTAAGTGACATAATTCATGAACAACCAAGTATTTAGCTAATTCATAGGGCAATTTAACTATTTTATAATTAAAGTTAAGATTTCCTTTACTTGAACAACTCCCCCACCTTGTTGTTTGATTGCGGATAGTAATGTTTTTATATACAAAAAAACCATTAGTGTTAACTTCTTCAATTAAAGCATTCACTAATTCCTCAGCAGGTTTTTTATACTCTTCCCAAGATGTATCTTTTACACGTGCTCTTCTTTTACGTCTTCTTACTATTCTGTATGTTTTGAATATTGTAAACATTAAGCAAGTATATCAAGTTAAAGGGTTATATAGATATTTTGATTTTAGAAATATCTGGGATAACTAACCAAGCGGATGAAATACCAAAACCAGTTTTATCTATATTAAAGGGAAGTATTTCTTCAACCTTTTCTAAAAAAACTAATATACAGTATTTTTTTGAAGTTTGTTTTTCACCCCAAGATAAAAATTCTGTTAGAGATATTTTAGGAGATATATATTTACCATACTTAGTAATTATAGTAGCTACTAAATCAGGAGTTAAGTTTGAGTATTGCAGAACATTTGATACAAGAGCTTTTGCAACAATTGGAGATCCAGATTCTTTAAAATATACAGTATCTCCTATTTTAATTTTATCCCAAGGAACTATTTTATTTACATACCAACGCGATTCAATAGTTTTAGTACCAGATAATATGTCTTTTAAAAGATTATCACCTTTTTTAAGTTTGGCTTTGCGTAATATAGCTATATGATCCATATTAATATTTTAGCATTGAAAAAAGATAGGGTCCGGATAAAAACCGGACCCTGAAAAACTACGTGCGTGTTAATTTCATGCTTTGGGAGAGGTGCCGTTTTCCCGTGTCGGTTGGGTAACCTTTTTTCGAGGATGTGATGAACGAGACACTTGGCGTACCCCAAAAACCACTTGTCCAACAGTAGTTCGAGAAAAAAGAGTTAAAAGATCTCGCCCCAGAGTATAACCGGGGATTTTACGAGCTACCTTATATAAATAACCTTTCACGTGTTTGGTCCCCTAATCTATCGTTTTTAGTATAGTCTTTCTGAATATTTCTTGGTGAAATTATACACCACTTCAAATAAAAGTGGAAAATTTAAGCTTTAAAGGGCTTTGGTTTAGGAGCAAAAGACATTTTAATAATTGAAACTGACATAAAATATGTAAATAAAATGAATAAAGTATCTACATAATCAGATTGAACATATAAACCAAGTTCAGTAGTGTAACCAAATATTACATCTGCAATGAACAATAAAACTAAAGAAAAATCCATTGAGTAAATAATACTTATAAGTTTATGATCAATATTATGCATATTACTAATAAATCCTAGTAATACAAAAGTATGTAATAGTAAAAGAGCATCAGAGAACATATAAAGCATATCAAAAATAGAAGCAGTATTTAAACCAATGACTCCTAGAAACCCAAGGGAAGTAACCTTTAAAGAAAGTAATAAACCTAACAGTATAAGTAAGAAAGATTCAAAATATATTAATTTTGCTGCTAGAGGCACTACTACCTCGTTTTTATTAATATATAATACCAAAACATGCAAACCTAAAAAAGTTATTGGATAAAATAAAACATACCAAATATCAGCTATAGAAGGATAGTCTATTTGGACGGAGTTTAAACTTAATAAATACCATATAAGATCCCCTATACTAGTACACAGTAATCCCATAGCAAGTATTAAAGAAGGAGTCTTAAAATAGGAACCTTGTTTATTAAGAAAAGAAGTAGAATATAAAGCTACTAAACTAAATATAAAAGAAACAAAAGTATAAATATAACTGGTGTAATTATCAAACAGATAAGAATTAAAAAGTGTAGCGTAAATCCAAAATGATAAATACAAGATAAGCGTAACCGTATTAGCAAGTAATAATCTCTTAAGAGTTAACATTAATTAAAGTGTATTCTATATAAAAATGAATGTAAACACTAAATAATTAAGCAATATTTAGTTATTGCATTTAAATAAGTACTTACCTATTATTAAAAGGTGAAAGAAAAAGATATAACAAGGAGTTTATCATTTCCCTTTATAGTATTCTTAGGAGCTATAATAGCAAGTATAAGTTTAGGTTATTACTTTAGAAACAATACAGATATATTAGCAGCTAAATTGTTTGATATAACAGCAAAAGAAACAGTATCCCTAATAGATCACCGATTAAATGAATACAAAGCTTGTTATTATGATTTAACTCCTACATTAAGTAAAGTATATAAAGACAATAATAATAGTTTTGAAAAACTTAATACATTAGATAAGTTATTTTGTAATCCTAAATCAATAGTTTTAATTGAAAAGTCAAAAGATATAACTGTTAATACAGTAGTGAAGGGGGACGAACCTAAAGTAATGAATCATCTTAATATAGTAAATAAAACTCCCAAATTTGAAACATTATTAGAAAATTCCTTTAAAGAAATGGCACCAAAATTTTTGATAAATAGAGATAGCGATAATATTTTCTATATATCAACTATAATACCTATCTCTTATGAAGATACTCAAATATATGCATTCATAAGCACTCCTATTGAATATATATTCAATCCTATTATTACTTCTAATATACTAAATAATAAAATGTTAATAGAACTAGTTGCTAAAGAATCCGACGATCAAACAATAGTATTTGAACACAACAAAAAAGAAGATAATAAAAAATTAGCAGCAGTAAAAAGACAAAAGGATCCACTACACTACCAAGAAAGTATAGATATATCGTCTGATCATATACACTTATATTTTACAGAGATACGTAGTCAAGATATTACTACAATTATTAGAGCCTTTTCTTTTTGGGTAAACATAGTAGGATGTTCCTTTAGCATAATATTCTTTATAACAATTTACTATTTAACTCAAATAGCTCCTAATAAGCAACAAGTAATAAGTAAATAAGCATTACTAATATAGGGATAGTTATTAATATTCAATTAATCTTCAGTAGACAAATCTATTTCAGGATATTCAGATCTAATTTTTTCCCAAAATTTATCAGATAAACTTGTGGAAAAACTAGAAAATCTACGATTATTTTCTGTTTTAGAACATAAAGCATCTTCATTACGTCTAACAATACGCATAGCTTTAAATTGTACTTCTCTAAATTCTTCTGATTTTGGTTTCTTACTATACTTTTTTAAATCTTCAAATACCTCTTTATATCGTTCAATCATTTCTTGATATTGTTTTTCGTATTTTGTAGTAGCCATAGTGTTAATTGTAAACTAAGAAAATATAGCATGTAAACTGTTTAAGTTAATTAAGATTAAGTTCCAAATATATAAAGTTCTTCTTCAGCTCTTGTAATACCTGTATAAAGCCAACTTTTCCATTGAGCGTCATCCATTTTTGCAAAGCGTTCCTCAAATAATACTACCCTTTTTGCTTGGCTACCTTGAGCTTTATGAACTGTTAGAGCATACCCAAAATCAAATAAGTCACCATCTTTAGCTTTTAATCTATCTTTTGTAAAGTTAATAGGTCCTGTAGCGCCAAATTGAGGTGCGTATATTTTCCCACTATAAATACTTTTAGAACCATCCATAGATATTTCAACTTCATACCAAGCTTCATTTAAAACCTGTATGTCTAAAATAGTTCCTAACATACCGTTATATATGCCTTTTTTATGGTTGTTTCTTAAGCATATAACTCTATCACCTTCTCTTGGTTCAGGTACTTCAAAACCTAAAGCATTACGTACAAACTGGTTGATCTTTGTTCTAGTAGTATTATAACCACAAAGTATTAAGGTATCAGTATCATAATTTTCCAATAGTTCTTTAGACATTTCACCAAAACTAAAATCATCTGGGGTATATTTTATTACTTTATTACTATATTCTTTAGCTGGTACTTTGCCTGTTTTTCTAGCATATATAGATACATCTATAATCGGGTTACCTCTAGCTTGTCTATGTATTTCTTCTAGTTTTAAGTGAGGCTTCTCCATAAGGTTAAAACTACCTTTAATTGGAGGTAATTGTCCGTGATCTCCCACAGCTATTATAGGTACTCCAAAAGATAAAAGGTCATTCCAAATTATTTCATCAATCATGGATGCTTCATCCACTATTACTAGTTCGGCATCCATTTCATCTTTTTTAAACCAACCTGTGATTATCCCTTTGTCATTTTCAATAGGTTTATATATTAAGCCATGTATTGTACTAATAGTGTCTTTAGATTCTATAGATTTATTTGCATCCAGCTTATTCTTAAGGTTTTGAGCAGCTCTACCAGTATAACTACAGAATGCTACTTTTAAATTACCTTTAGATAATACATTCAATTCCCTTTTAATAACAGATATTAAAGTGGTTTTACCTGTACCGGCATAACCACCAAGAGTTATATAGGGGGATTTAGTTGTAGAAGAATACCATTTAATTATTTTATCAAAGGCTATTTTTTGATCTTTAGATAGTTCCACAAAGTATAGTTTACCATCTATACGCGTTGTATATATAAAGAAAGAGATCCTGTATTTTACAGGATCTCTTTCTATTTAGTAATCAAACTAGAAAAACTAACTATCGGGTAATTTGAATACTTATAGTAGCTGTGTTTGCATTAGAAGATTTATCAGTAGCTTTAGCTTTAATGGTATGTGTACCAGTTGTTAAAGAAGAGCCACTATACTTAAACCCGCAAGTAGTATCCGCTGAACATGTTTTTATAACTTTATCATCTATATAAACTTCAATCTTAGCTATACCACTAGCATCAGTAGCTGTTGCATTAACTAAAAATTTACTGGAAGAAACTTTAGTTCCATCTTTAGGTGCTGTAAAAGTCATTACAGGAGCTATAGTATCTCCGGTAGTAGGTGTTGGAGAAGTAGTTCCACCACCAGAAGTAGAAGGATTTAAAGATAAGGTAAGAGGAGAAACAGTAGCTAAAGAAAATTTAAGAGCGTCACTATCTACTAAGGTACTCGTAGCAGTGGTTAAAGTAATTGCAGAAGTAGCTGTAGTAGTGTTAGCAGCTTTAAAAGAAATAGAGGCTAAGGAAATACTACCAACAGGAGCTTGAGCACGTGTTGTAGGAGATACACCTACAATTAAAGTGATTTTACCAGTACTATTTGCTTCAGCCATAGTAGTTTGTTTAATAACTTTATTTAAAGAAGTGTTATTAAGAGTTATCTCTTTGGTCAACTGAAGCATTGTCTTATCAAAAGATAATTCTACATGTGCAAAAGATAAAGACTTATTAACATTGGCAGTAACACTTACTATTGCAGGAGAGGTAGGAGTAATAGAACTTACATTAGAAGCAAGAGCCAAACTTGCAGTACCCGCAGTAGCAGACAAAACATCAGAACTAAATAAGTTAGTGGTTACAAAGTAATATATAGCTATAGCTAATGCCACAACAAATCCAGCTATTAATAAAAAGATAGAGGATTTGCGGTTTTTAGTAGTAGATTTAACAACCTTTGCGGTTTTAGATACAACATGTTTTTTATTAGGTTTAATTGTTTTTTTAGTTTGCATAGTTATTTACCCATAATACAAAATCTATACCATCTACAACAGAATCCCCACTAAAATCTCCGTTAGAGACTCCGGATATAGCTTTTTTATAATTTGATAACCAAATACTGTAATCAGCGTCGTTTACCAATTTATCATTATTGGCATCACCTACTATAACTACAGGAGGTACTGTAGTACCTTCAAATTGATAACCAACAACACCATACCCCATAGAAGTAGAAGATAATCTAAAAGAATCTATACTATCTAAAGAGGGTGTAGAAGCAAATGTAACAGAGGATAGATTGTTAGTGGCAGTTATACCAGTACCCGTAGAAACTGATCCACCCACAATGTTGTCTTTAATTATAATGTTAGAGTTATATGGTTGAGAGGATATTTTAATAGCGGAACCACCTCCATAAATTCCCCAAATGGTGTTATTAGAGATATTAGCACCAATCAGACCTGGATTTACAACACCAGATTCAACTCCATAAAAGTTCAGTCCTTTACAACCAAAAGATATATTATTTTTGATAGTCAAATTAGCCAAAGGTACATCCCAACCAGCATAATATTCTTCACCAATTAAAATTCCAGTAGCGGGTGCAGACTGTCTAAACCATGTAGTAGCAGTTTTATCACATGTAATAAAATTCTTTTCTACATTAACAGTATCAGAGTGATCAAGATAAATATTAACAGAAAAGTTATCGTAAACACGGTTGTTATTAATTGTTATATTTTTACCTCTTGTTGCAGCAATACCCTCTCCATAGTTATGGTATACGGTATTATTTCTAATAGTTATACGTTCGGCACCTCTATAAACTTTAACAGCAGATCCCCAACTATTAGACTCAGAAGTAGGTCTATTTTCGGTAACAGTATCATGAATAACACTGTTTTCAAAAACTACATCTAAACTAGTTTTATTAGTGTCAGAAAACATAATACCGTGACTAGAACATTCAGAGATATTGAAATCACTAATATTTATATTATTACCAGTAACTTGAACACAGGCCCAAGCACTATGGATAGCAGTTATACCTGAAATATTTATGTAAGAGCCACTAATTAATACATTTGGTTTATTAGTATTATCTATTATTACTCTAGTAGCATCTACGGGAGATATTGTTATAGGGGCACCTGCAGTACCACTTTTAGTAGCTTTTAAAGATTCGGTATAAGTACCTCCAAATATCTTTAAAGAGTCACCTGGGTTAGCTACAGTAATAGCTTTGGCAAATGTTTTAAAAGGAGATTGTTGGCTACCAACATTAGTATCTGCACCTGTTGTGCTTACATAATAGGTCGCAGCCGACACAGAACCGGACAATAATCCACCAAATAATAAAATTGATAAACTAGGGAGAATATAAAGTTTATGTTTTTTAATTTTTTCCATAGGGCATTTAGGTAATTTAATTATTACCAATAATAAGTATTAGACAATAGAATAATAACGTCAATAAGTAAGTAATTAATAATTTTTAAATATACGTAAATATATGTGGTTAAATGACGGGGGGAGCCCAACACAAGTTATAAAATATGAAATTATGAATAAATTTATTTAAGAAATAGGCGCTTATATTTAGTAGGATAAGGAAAAATACATGGGGTCACAGGATGGTCCGGATTAGAAAAGAAAATATACTAATTAAAACGATAATCCCCCCTCACATTACATGAAGGGGGACATTTTATTGTAAGAACAATATCAGTTATGGAGAAACTGATTCTCCCAAAAGATACTTGATAGCAGTATCTAAGGTCTGGGGGGTATTCAACGCACGAGCGTTCATCATGAACACAAGTTCCGGATTCGAGAATCCATTATTATATTCCTGATAAAATACATCTTGTGCAAGGGCAAAAATGGAACCGTTGCCCTCAAGAGGACCCGAAACATAGGAAAATCCCATAGTACGGGCACCTGAATCTCCCAAAAGCTGAAGAATATACCAAGGCTTTATGGAATCTCCGTCCAACACATAGCTGGCTTCCAAATTGTATTGTGTAATCTCTACACCACAGGTACCGCCATCAGCACAAGGAATAGGAGCTGTTGAGGAGCTATCGTTAACCCGAAATTGCATATGTAGATCGCTTCCAAAAGGATTATCCTTGGATAACCAATTTCGGATTGTATCTTCCGTAAGGAACTTACGCCATGCCTCATCATCTGGAAATGATTGTTCCTCAGCTGGCTTCGGTGTCTTATTATCCTCTTTATAATCAATAGGGCGAGGAGGAATATTGGAAGGGAGATCTGGGGCTGCGGAAGCAAGTTCTCTCCAGTTAGCAGGCATGTTACCACCAAAGATGAGTAAGGTATCACTGGCACCTAAATATGCACGGAAAGTGATATCATAAAGACGATTTCCTACCTCATCATAAATAGTCACCTGCTCAAGAGCCGGGTTTTGACCGTTCTGATTACCTACCTTTTCAATCTCTTTCAAGTTTTCAAGGTCAACAGAATCCCAATCATCCTTCAAGGTACCATCAGAAGAAGCCATATCCTCCACAGCCGCTTTAATTTCATCTGCAAAATCACCAAAATCGTTCCACTCATAATTGTAGGAAGGAACAATAACGAAAAACCGAGGATTACTTTCTCGAGTTTCCCGATAGGCAATCGCATAAGATTTCTGGCGATTGAGGAAAAGACGCTCCGGAGTAAAGTAGGTATCAGCATCACCGACACTAAACTTAACCCACGAATCGTAAAACTTCCCATTCGGATTGAATGACAACCAAGGGTCAATACTGGTTTCCAAATCTCCAACCATTTCAGCCATCAATTTTGCAGCATCCAGGGCATCGTTATTAGAGCCCGAGATTTCCGAGGTCTCTCGCCACCATTGCCATGCAAGTTTTTCCGGAGCGCCACCAATGATAGTAGCACCTTCATTCATGTTGAAAAAGAATGAGGGACCAAACCCAAACTTCATCTGAGTAACGCCAACTACATTGACCGACAGGAGAGACGCATTTTCGTAATGGATACTATAATCAGTACCCCCATGCCACTCCGCAGGCACCAAATAATAGAAATAAGCATAGTAGTCCCAATCATCTTGGGTTACTTGCTGGGCAGCATTACGGTTATAACTTAAACGAACAAATTGACCACACTGCGCAGTACCGAATTCATCGTGCATACATTCCATAGCCTGACGAACTTCAAGAAAAGCTGAATAGCCGACTTCCCGAAGAAGCATCGTCATACCAAGAGCTTGATCACCATTAATGGTAGTCTGCTGGTTACGAATACCAGGCTGCTGTCCGTATTCAGTCCGCAACAAGTTGAATGGGGAAAACCGGCCATCATCGCCAATACCCAACAGGGTAGCAACGTTTTCAACGGTCTTGTTCGCTTCGCTGGTGGCAGGTTCCTTGATTGAATATTGGATCACACGATCGCCACGAACGGGCATATCTGATCGGAGTCCAAGGTCCAAGGGGAAACATGCCAAAATAAACAAAACGAGCAACGAAAGTAATGCAATTCTTTTACGGTTATTAATGTACATTTTTTCTCTCCAATAGGGTTTTTTAAGTTTTGATCTCTCAAAACATTTTCGAGTTATTATACTATAGGACTGGATGGAAGTAAAAATTGTTTTTAGTTGTTATAACAAGAAAAAATACATGGGGTCCCGTGATGGTCCGGATTGGAAAAGAAAATATTGTTTAAAAGACAAAATAACTAAGTAATATACTGAAAAAGGTCAACATTACAATGCTGACCTTTTTTTACTAACAATAACTAGTCGTACGAAGAATATCCACATTGTAGTTCCAGAGGATAGCCAGTGCTCCATTGAAATAAGGAGCAATCAAAGTACGTACCGTCTGAGATGGTGTAAATAAATCTAAGCATCTTTTGAACGCCCTCAATATTATTTGAGAGCTGCATGGATATTGATACACTGGTGTAATCCCAATTATTCTTAGAATCTAAGAATTCGTAGGAAAGGGAAATTTCACCACACACTATATTTGTGTGTCCACAAAACCCATCCTTTCCTGGGTCTAAAGATGCATCAGCATTTATACCTACAGGAGTATGGTATCCCAGTGCAATGGTACTTAGCAAAAGAACACTAAGCACCCCCAATACAATCAATAGGGTCTTATGTTTTTGTAACATGGAAATACAACCTTCTTTCTTTTAGAGGTTTAGAGTTTTGACTATTCTAAGATAAAAACATACAAACGTCAACGCTATAGGGTCTGATCGCAAGGGTTTGAGAACTCCCTGAATTCTATATATAATAAAATTGATGTATAAAGGTTATTTTTAGTTGTTGTAACAAGGGAAAAATACATGGGGTCGGTAGTGGAGACTAATCTAAACCAATTAGTTGATAACTTGGTAATGTTTCAAAAAATTATGTGTGTTAATAATTGAAGGTATTTAGACTAAAATGTTTTAACTAGTTTTTGGGACGGAAAAGAGTATCAATCTCATCTTCTTCAACGTTACCTACGGCATAAAAAAACATATTATCTTCAGTTATATACTCATTTATTACTCTATCAACGTCAGCCTTAGAAAGGGCATCTATCTCGTTTAAGTAATCTACATAAGTATAGTTATTATCTTTTATAAGCAGTTCTTTATAAAACTGCATATCACTCCAAAACTGAACTGTTTGTGTGGAAATTATCCCAGCATTTACTGTTTTGTTTTTAAGAATATTAAGAGCTTCTTGTGTAATTCCATTTTTTAATAGTGTAGTCAAAACCTCTTTAATTTTACTGAAAACAATAGTTAAGTTTTCTTTTTTTACAGATAACTCTATATAAAAATAACCTGTATCGGAGAATCTATTATTACCAGAGGTAACTGAATACAACAATCCCTCATCATAGCGTAAAACCTCACTAAGTAGAGAAGATCTTCCTCTACCTAAATAGCCAGATAATACATTTAAGGCAGCATCATCTTCGGAGGCAAGTCCTTTTGTAGGAAAGGCAAACATACAATAAACAAGCTTTTGATCAGCCATTTTATAAGAACCATATTTTGCACCTTTAGATATTTGAGGTGTTTCCAAGGGTAATGTACTAACCTCGTTCTTTAGAACAGGCTCAAATAGAGAATGTATATCCGTGATATCACAACTTCCACAGGAAACAATAGTCATATCTTGAAAAAAAGTACTGTTCAAATGAGATAAAAGATCTTCTCTATCTAGAGATTCTATTGATTCTTCAGTCCCAGCAATATTGAAGGCAATAGAGTTATCCCCATATATTAGTTTTTTTATATTATTTGATAGAACTCTTTTATTATTATCAAGTTTAGATGAAACTTCCGTTTTAATTATTTTCTTTTCAAGTTCTATATTTTTATCTGATAATAATGGTTTATTAAATATTTGGTCTACTACATCTGCAATAAAACTAAGGTGCTCTTTTTTTGCTATAAGAAAATCGAACTTGGTATATTCGGCACCAGTAGTTGCAGAATAGGAAGCTCCCAAATCATCAAAACTAAGTGAAAGTTCCTTTTTATTTGAATATTTTTCTGTGCCATCTAAAACTATATGTTCTACAAAGTGGGCTAAACCAGATTTGGTAACTGTATCAAAACGAGAACCACTTCTTGAACATATTTTTAAAGAAATAGGAGCATTGGGTTTTTTAAAATGCACAAATTTAATTCCTTTAGGAGAGACATTTCTTTGTAAGGTTATTTGGAAGTCTTCTAGTTTAATAATATTTTTCATATATAAGAAAGCTAACCGGACAACACATTCGTGTAAAAAAACATGTTGTCCAGTTATATTGAGGCAAGAGCGAAAAGTATTATAGAGCGCTAGTGCCAAGGAGACCGTTCAAATTTGGTCACCTGTAACCCTAGATACTGATTGTAATAATAACATATTTGACCACTCTCACCATGTGAAATAATTATCCTATGTTAAAAAAAATCCTAAATGTATATACTGTTCGTCCCTTAATACAATAAGAAAAGGCTTACGGAGAGGTAAAATTAAGTACCTTTGTAAATATTGTAATAAATGGTTTCAAATTAATAGAACTAAAAAACTTAATACTTCCATAATTCTTTCTGATCACCTGGATAGTATGTCTTTTAGAGCCCTTGCCCAAAAATATAATATATCTGTGGGTTCAACATATAATAAATGTTTTGAAAATTTGCAAAATTTACCTCATTGCGCGGATATAACTAGAAAATATTGTTCTAAATATAGTGGAATACTCTTAGTTGATGGTAAATATATCGCTGTTAAGGGATATGAACGTAAAATCCCTTTCATCTACGGCATTGATTATCTAACTCACGATATCCCAACATACATATTCTCCATTGCTGAAAACTTTATGTCTCTTAAGAAGTTTTTTGCCTCTTTAAGACTTTTAAACTACCCTTTGGAATATCTTGTATCCGATGATAATACAAATATCTTAAGCTCTTGTTTAGATGTCTACCCAAAGGTTAAATTCCAACTTTGTACTAATCATTTCAAAGAAAATATCCGTAAACCTTTAAATGTTAGAACTGATCCAACATATAAGCCATTTATGTACAAAATTGAAGATTTGTTTAGTGTTAAAAGATCCGAAGACGATTTTAATCGTGTTGCCAAAAATATCCTTAATCAATATAAATACGATAACAATATAATTCCAATACTTTTAGATATTGAAAGAAGAAAATATGATTTAATGGGGTATTCTAGAATTCCCCGTACCACCAACTTAATTGAATCATTTAACTCACATTTCCAAGCTAAATTTAAATCTCTAAAAGGGTTTGAATCTTTTCAACATGCCGACCTTTGGATTAATGGATACATAATAAAAAGACGAACTAGAGTATTTACTGATTGCACGGGAAAATTTAAGCATTTAAATGGTAGAAATTCACTGTCGATTTCTGCAAATAGCGAGATTTATTTATCAATGTTTTTTTAATCTTCAGGTGACCAATTTTGAACGGTATCTATATCATTTGGGGTGGCTGACGGGACTCGAACCCGCGACATCCTCTTCCACAGAGAGGCGCTCTACCACTGAACTACAGCCACCATAATTAAAGAGTTAATATGGTAAAAATACGTTAATACAAAGGAATTATATCATTTTAATTAGTTTTAAGTCTTTTCCAATTAGCAAAATCCATAAATCTATCGTAAGCAGTAAAGGTATATTTTTCTCCTACACCATCAATATATTGAGATATATAGTAGTTCATAAAAGGATGGTAAAGGAATATTGCAGGTATTTGTTCACTAACAACCTTTTGAAACTCATGATAATGTACTACCCTACCCTCACTTGTTATCTCATTTCTACCCTCTTCTAATGCTCTATCTGCTCTTATATGATCAAAACCAGATATATTGATTCCTGGGTAATCTTTTTGACTAGAATGCCAATTTACATATCTATCAGGGTCTCTACCTACTTCTTGTCCGTAAAGTAGTATTTCAAAGTCTCGGGGTTGAATAATATCTGTAGCTATTTTATCTGGATCAACTTTACGTATAGTTACATTAACATCTAAAGCATCTTCCCATACTGCTTTAATTCTTTTAGCAAATTCATTATGTCCAGGTAAATCAGCTATAGTAATAGTAACTTCTTTACCACCTAAATCTTTTTTAAACCCTTCTTCATAGTTATCTATATCAATGCCCCTATCTGTATATATATTTCTACTAATAGGTCCTTCTACAGTTATACCTTTACCAACAATAACATTTTGTATTTTTAGAGCTTTAGCTAAATCTTGTCTAAATGTTAAGTCTTTATACTTATCATTTCTTAAGTTAAAGAATAATGCATAGTAAATACCTTGAAGAGGAAATTTATAGTTATTAAAATTAGTTAATTCATGTTGTTCTTTAGATACAAAACCATCTATTTCTCCTAGCTTAGATGCCGTAACAATTTCATCTTCATTTGAGTAGTATCTAAATATTAATTTTTTAATATCATATTGGGGGTTAGGAGTAGCCAAAGTTACTTTTTTAATAAGAGATCCATTTTTTTCAATAATACCTACAGAAAAATCACCACTAGAAACAGGTCGTAAAAGATTCATTTTTTCTTCAGCATTAACAGGCATAATACCCATGGTTAATAAGCTTAAAAATGGGGAGTATTTATTTGGAAGAATATATCTAACAGTTAGTTCATCAACCTTATCTGTAGCAACACCATTTAGTTCTGGTACTTTAAATGAGGTATATATTAAATCTTCAGAGGTAATTTTTTTACCATTAGACCAATACTGATTATCTTTAATTTTAACGGTATAAACTAACCCATCTTCAGATATTTCCCATGTTTCTGCTAAATCAGGTATTAATGTACCAAATATATCGTATGTAAATAATCCCCGGTAAATTAAACGAGATATTGTCTTATCTTGTTGGCTTACCGCTTGAGAAGGTAAAAAAGAACTAGGTTGTCCAACAATGCCCTCAGCATAAGAATTAAAGGGTAAAAGGGCTATCACCAAAGCATAAATGTAGTAAAATAGTGCAGTTATAAAAGTCATATGTTATTACCATTTTAGCAAATATTGTATATTTTCTGTAATAACTGGTAAAATACTAAGGTTAGAAGCTATGGCCCTATCGTCTAGTGGTTAGGACAACAGGTTTTCATCCTGTAAACCGGAGTTCGATTCTCCGTAGGGTCACCATATAATTTATGAACTCCTTATTAATTGGTATAATAATATTTCTAGGTATATGCGCTGTACCCTCTATAATCTTTCTAACAATACGAGATTATATTAAAACTCAAAAAAAGACAGACAAAATGAGAAAAGTTAAAAAACATACTGTGTTGACAACGTCCCTATTTATAACAGCTATTTTATTACTTATTGGTATATTTCCTTGGGAAATTTCATACGATATTTTAAATGACTATTATGATTATCTTAGACTTAGCATACTAATAACAACCATAATCCTGATAACAAGTACCTATAATTTAAGAAAGCAACAGCTTTTAGTATTAGGTGTAATTACATTTTTATTTAATCCCTTTATACCTTTAGAAATGGCAAAAGAAGTTTGGATTTTATTAGATATATCTACAGCACTTTATTTAGGATATTTGGGAATAGAAATACTAGAAGAAACTAAAACAATAAAGTAATACCAGCATAATACTGAAATGAAAAAGAGATGCCACTAGAGGCATCTCTTTTGTGTATTACTTAGACCAAAAGACGATCCAAGAATGCTTGAACAGTTGTCGTAACCATTCAATTTTCACTTTTTGAGCGGGTTCTTTCCAATAAACTGATACAAGATCCTTCAGTTCTTCATGAACCCAGGACCACTTTTGGGTTTTGGTCAGGTTCATTTTTAACACCACCTCAACGCAAGCTTGGGTGAACCAGGGCAAGTTAAATACAGACCACTTACGAGCTTCTCCTAAAGCTGCAGATGCCAACCTTAAAGCTTCGGCATACTGTCCCATATGCAATAATGCTATCGACATGTGGCGTTGAGACTCGGAAGCAAGTATAGAGAGATTAGCTCTCTTGGCATACTCAAAAGCCAAATCAAAATGGCGATATGCCATATTAAAATCGGGTAATTTCATATAGGATAAACCCAATTGAATACGCAACAGTGCTTTATTTGTATCAGTTAGGACACCACTCAAAGCCTGATCAAATAAGGTTAAACTTTCCTTAATTAATCCCGCCTCACGCATTGCTTTCCCCTTAGAAATTATCGCATTAACACTTTCCATCAGAGCACCTCCTGTGCTGTACATGATTTTGACACAGTATAGCATACTACAGGTCTTTTATAAACTCATATCTCAAAGCTAAAAAAGGTTTCTATATATAAAAGCCCTAAAACCCTTATACCAATTAATAGTTATGTTATACAATTTAAGTATGAATAAAACATTTTCAATTAAAAAATCTATAAGCTTTGGGTGGAATAAATTTTGGGAGAACCCCTGGTTTTGGATACTAGCCTATGGAATAGTATTTGGGGTTACCTTTAGCATGTCTAACATGTTTGGAAGAGATCATAAATCAGACACAAACCAAACATATATGAACTCCGTAAATACAACTGAAATATCTAAGACTATGGAATATAACCTACCAGAGAATATGGAATTAGATGAAAATACAGTGAATACTAACAATATTATAAACTCTGAAATGCAAAAACTAGAAACAATGGGTAATAAAGATAACTTCAATTATTTACCATTAATAATAGGTGCAGTATTTGCAACACCTATTATATTAGCATTCGCACTACTTACCTACTTAGTTAAACAAATACTATCAATGGGATATGTACATTTAACTTTAGATGCTACAAGAAACAAAAAGCTTGATTACAAAACAATACTAAGTGAAGTTAATATAAAAAAAGCATTTAAATTAATGGTTGCTAGTGCATTATATGGACTATACATAATAGTAGGATTAATACTATTTATAATTCCAGGTATATACATAGCTTTAAAATACTTTTTTGTTTACTACTTAATAATAGATAAAGACTTAAGTATAAAAGAAGCATTTAAACTAAGTGGTGAAATGACTAAAGGTATAAAAATAAAACTATTAGGGTTATCTATAACCATGGCAATAGTAACATTCTTAGGACTATTAGTATTTATTATAGGTGTAATACCTGCAAGTATAATTTGTACCTTAGCAATAGCGTATACATACGAAGATTTAGCTAACACTGTAAAAGCTAAAAAATAATCTTCATACAACTCAAATATAAACCAATACCCACCGGATTCTCAGGTGGGTATCTTTATGCTAAACTATCTAAAAATCCATCAACCCATAGATTAATATAGTAAGTCTATGGGTAATAAAAAGAATAAGGAGATAACTAGAAATATGGCAACATATATTGTTCTACTAGGTCCCCCAGGTGTAGGTAAAGGGACTCAAGCAGTATTACTATCAATTGCTACAAAACTATTTCACGTTTCATCGGGCGATCTATTCCGGGAAAACATCAAGGGCCAAACGGAACTTGGGAAACTCGCCAAATCCTATATGGATAAAGGAGAATTAGTTCCCAATGACGTCACAATCAGCATGATCAGAGAACGAATTTCACAACCTGATTGTGAAAAAGGAGCCATCCTTGATGGATTCCCACGCACCCCAGAGCAAGCGGAAGCACTCGAAAAACTGCTGGCAGAACTTAACGGTAAGGCTAACCAGGTTATGTACATCACTGCCCCAATTGAAGTGTTAACTGAAAGAACCAGTGGTAGATTGGTATGCCAAGCACAAGGGCACATCTACCATCAAAAGTTCAGTCCCCCGGCACAACCGGGCATCTGTGATGTGGATGGATCCGCCTTATACGAACGTGATGATGATAAACCCGAAGCTGCAGGAAAACGCATTCGTGTTTACATCGAACAAACAATGCCTTTGGTAAAATACTATAAGGACCAGGGCATTCTCGTAGAAATTGAGGGTAACCAAGAGCAAGGACAGGTAACAGAAGACCTACTACAAGCCTGCGATTTTCTAATCGAAGGTGATCGATATTAACAAAGAGTCCGGGTACTATAACCGGACTCTTTCCTTTTTATATAAACAAAAAATCTCCTATATTAAAACTATAAGTTGACCGAAATGGCTTTGTGAAGTAAAATATCACTAACAAATCTTGAGGAGAAACTTCGTGCATCCAACTATTTGGATTCAAGTGTTTCGTTGGGAAGACGCCTGGACGGAAATAATATCCGCACCAGAAAAATTCCCAGAAACGGAGCACTGGCAAAGCAAATTCAACCGTCTTTGCCAAAAACTTCTTGCAACCTCAAGGTCTGTTCATCGCGCCGCTATAAGGCCTTTTAAAAATCTTCTTCCAAGGGGACCCCCTAAAAGGCACAACTAGAGACGGCCCTATGAACCGGCCATGAGAAAACTTGATCCCATTCTTGAAAAGACCTCGCTGAAGGAAAATGAAATACAGCGAGGTCTTGCTTTTTTTCTCCCCATATATCCATTTCTTCTTCTACCCCTAGTTTCATGTTAGAATAAACTCATGCGCCTTTATATTGCTTATAAATACACCAATATCAAGAATAAATCAGAACTTAAAATTAATTTAGAACACGTAACACAAATACTTGAAAATGCAGGTAACACTACATTTCTATTAAATAGAGATGCAAGAGCATGGGGTAAAAAGCATGTATCTACTTTAAAAAACATATACACCATAATGAAAAATATAGTTATATCAGATGCGATATTTGCCTATATAAATAGTGAAGTACTTAGCAAAGGAATAATATTCGAATTCATATTTGGTAAATTAATAGGTAAAAAAATAATTGCAGCAGTTGAAAAAAAGGTAAAAACTAAAAACAAAAATCTATTAAACTTAGCTAGTAAAATAATAGACTTTGATGGAATGAAAGATTTAGAAACTAAATTAGTAAAAATTTCGTAAAAGGAGCCCTAACTATGAAATTAAGCATAAGAACTCTTTACTTGTATCTATTTTCCTTTGTAGGTTTATTAATAATAGTATTTGGTAGCATTTCAATATTAAATACAGCCTTAAAAGCATACGTATTCAAAGATGCAGATAAATATGAGATATATCTTGGACAAGGTGAAACCAACCCAGATGGAACTCTAGCAACTAAAGAAGATATAGCAAAAAGACAAGATAAAGAATTAACAAGACAAAGACAAAGAGAATTATCAAATGCACTATCAATGTTAGCAGTAGGTATTCCACTATACCTATATCACTGGAAAACATTACAAAAAGAAAATAAAGATAAATAATAGATTAAAATTTTAAACTTTAAACAGGGTTTTAACAGCTAAAGGGATCAATCACATCAATATATTTATGTAGGGGTAGGATCTTTATTACTACGATGAACACTCAATAAAGAAAAATTAGAACCCGTGGTAAGTGATTCTAAATTTTCTAAAGAGTATTCAGGCAGTAAAATATCCGAATATACCTCAATACTTTCTACATTAGTACTAGTTAGTTGTTTTATATTCTTTCTGCTTTTTCTGTCTTCATCTACTTCCTTTAACTTCTTTTTCTTCTCCTCTACTCTTTTCTTTTTTTCTTCATGTACTTTCTTTTGACGAGCATACTCTTTAGCTTCCATAGGTTTTATCTCTTGAGTAAAGGCAATAATTACATCGGCATGTACAAATTTAAAATTAAAGAATAAACAAAAGACACCGGTGAATAAAACTAATATAAATTTTACTGAGATTATATTTTTAATAAGCATAAAAATTTAAGAAGCAATAACACTAACAACCATATCTATTGAATAATCAATAGGAGTTTGTTCTGCAGGTATTGTTTGAGAAACACCAACACCAGTTATATCCCAATAACAATCAACATCAGCAGAACCACTAGCACTTACTACTGTAATAGAGTTTACAGAACCAGGTTCACTAAAACTAGAAGAAGATCCCATACTAATTCCTGTAGAAGTACAACCTACCTCAGGCGTTATAGTTCCAACAGAAGGATTAACACTCAACTGACCCCCTAAACTATCGGTATCTACACCATCTACAGCACTTGCTGTAGGATCATTGTAATCATAATCACTAGAAGCACCATTCCAAAAACTAGAAGGACCGGAAGCAGCTGCAACAGATAAAGTCCAAGGAGCGGTTCCTGTAGAGTTAGTAACTCTAATTTTTTGAGAAGATACTCCAAAAGTACCTGTAGATGTCTGATAATTAAAACCAAACGGTGCGGTTGTTAACGCAACCGTGGGACTTGCAACAGGAGATCCTCCTGCATCTACAATATCTGTAACAAGGCTTCCACCCACACACCCAGAATTAAATGTCCAAGAACCCGTATTACCTGTGGTATTTGTACTGCTGAATAAAGTAATAGGCACTGCAGCATTTTGATTAGACATATTTACATCACGCAATTCAAAACTACCACTACCAGACCAAGAAGGGGTACCGGATACAGCAGTAATAGCAATATCATCAGTACCTCCACATGTGTTATTTGCTTTAAAGGTTAAAGTTCCATTGTTTATTAAACTACCTCCTAAAACAATGTCTCCCGTAGAAATATCTCTCCAAATGCCATTGGTGGCTATAGAAACAGATGTAGTACCTTCCATACGTACTGTACGAAGTGCATTATCAAAGATACCTGTTGTGACAGTTAAAGTATTAGAAATTAAAGCATCATCATTGGTTACGGTTACAGAAGGAGCAGTACTAGATTTATTTATTATTAAGTTGTAAAAATTCTTTGTAGTACAGGTTGTAACATTAGTACATCCAGAATCAATTATTCCACTAGAAGTACCATCAAAAGTAACAGAACCAGCACGTTCTAAAAAGGTCCCATTGTTTAACCAATCATTACCCAAAGTTATACTATAGTTAGAGGTAGTATCTACATCTAAGGAACCACTTGTTATTGTTAGATTATTATCTGTATCTAAATTAGAGGCTAATAAATAGGTTGCTCCACCACCTCCATCGTTAAATATAATATTATAAAAAGAATCACCACCTGTATTTATTGTAGAAGTACCGCTAGCCTTATCAAAAGTTACAGTAGAATTGTTATGTGTTAAAACACCACTTACACTATTAGTAAAACTACCTCCAAAGTTTGTATTCCCTGTGTTAGAAAGTAATACAGTACCACTAGCAGCTATAGTTACATTACCATTAACATCAAGGTTCTTATCATTAGTATTCATGTCTAATGTACGTGCATTCGAGCCATCTCCCACTACTAAATTATTATTAATATTTACATTAGTGGCTACTGTAGAAGTACCTGTAGAATCCAAAGATAAATTATAAAAAGTAAGCGCAGTAGAACCACCCCCAATAGTTCCAGTACCTGATAAGGTTACAGTAGGAGTACCTGTAGAATAAGTAACATATCCTGTTGTAGTAGTTAAAATGTCACCACCTAATACATTAGTAGAACCATCTATATATAAAATAGAACCAGATTCTACTTCTAAGTCACGACCAATAGATGAAGTAGCCGTATCAATATAGGCAACACCATTAGCTATAACATGCATATCTCCTCCGGTAGCATTAGTTGTAATAGTACCTCCAGGGTCATAAACAATAGAACCATTTGCAACACCTGATTTTATTTTGATTAACAACTCATACCCACTATTAACGGTTAAATTATTACTTGTTACTGTATAAGGTATATCTGAGTCAGAGTTACCATCATAAACATCCATAATTGCATTAGTTACAGGGTTTGTATCATCAGAGGTTATAGTTACTGTATCATCATAAAATATATTTGAGGTAGAATCTCCAGTACCATCGTATCTAACAACCAAAGCACCATCTGTTTCAGAAGCAAAGGCATCATCAATCCAAAATACCATAGAATCACCAGTATCTGGTTTTTCTACATTCGAAAAAGTAAAAGATCCGTCAGAGTTACTACAAGAGGCCCAATAATAGTTACCCTTTGTATAAAGGCGAAGCTCATAAGTAGTAGTACTAGCATCACATTCTGTAAGGGCAGTAGAAGTGCCTGCATTATATATATTACCTGTAACATTTATATTTTCTATGTACATTACCTCTACTACAGTAGTGCCGTTTCTTACCATATTAGTAACAACAGTGTCATTACCAATACCTACTTCTAAAGAATCTAAAAACCCTGTAGTCCAAATAGCATTAGAAGAACCACTATTAGTTGGGTACATAGCAAAGTGAGTATTAATAGTAGTACCAGGATCTACAACAGTAGTTTCAATAATACCAGGGGATCTAGTTCTAATGGCTCTTACAGAAGATGTTTGTGTAACAGCTTCCCATAAAGTATTTAAAAATTTAACCATAGGTATAGAGCCATATATACCTGCGGCAGTAGAGGACTCTAACCCCGAAGTTTCATCTGCGATAGCATTGGTCTCTATGTAATCGGTACTACTAGGGGGTATTTCATCTATAGATGTATACGTATTAGTCCATGCAGTATCAGTACCTGTAGAATCCAAATCCATTCTAGTTATAGAATAGTCATAAGCTACAATAGGAAAATTAGCAGCCTCATTATTAATATAAAATAGCATATCATCAAAATACATTTCAGAAGTAGATGTAGTTTGAGGCCCAAACCTTACATTATCTAAATCTTCTAAATTTGTTATTGTGGAGGTTAAATAGTCATGCTGCACTTCCATTTCATTATCATAAATACCAAGCTCTACCAAATCAGTATCAGAGTTATAACTAAAAACTATGATATACCAAGTATTAGTACTTAATGCAAAAGTACTAGTAGTACTTCCGGTGCCATTTATAGTTAAAGTACCTGAAGTATTTAAAGTTATTTGCATAACAGTGGTAGTTTCATTTGCAGACCATATAAGTGTATCAACAGAGGGCAAAGACGTTACATTAATAGCAAAAGCCGCAGACATATTGTCAGTATCTACAGTACTTTGAGAGCCTGTAGCAGCGGCAGCAACTAAATATTGTACCCAACTAGTAGACCCTACAGAGTTAAGCTTTAAAGAATACTCACCACTACGAGGCATGGCTGTACTGGCACTATAAGTACCAGTTCTATTATTCGACCCTTGTAACCCACCATCTTCAAAACCCAACATATTAGTCAACAAAACAGCCCCAGGAACCGAGAACTCATTATATAAATTACCATAAAACATATCGTTAAGATCATCATTAAAAATATATACACCAAACATATCAGTACTAGATAAGTTCATACCAATAGCTTTGTGATCTGCTGTATCCGCAGTTAATGGACCTCTTTCTACAGACCAAGTAGTCATGCCATCGGAAGAAACCTTATAATAAGCATTGTTTAAAGCATTAACAGTACCTCTAAGATAAGTAACATATATTTCTTTAGTATTTATATTGATACCAATAGATGTTCCCATTATAGAAATAGTAGAAGTAAATAAAGATGTCTTAGAAGTCCAGGAAGACCCATCGTAAGAAGCTGTTCGTAAATCAGAACCAGTAGTGGCATCCCCGGCAAGATTAACATAGGATAAGTGAACTACCGGTAGCTTACGCAACCGGCATCCGTTCACAATACAAACTTCGTTTGACCTAAATCCTCTTCACCTTGTTTTTGGATATATTCTCTTATTTGCTTTTCATTAATTCCTACAGTGGATACAAAGTATCCATCGGACCAAATTCCCTCATTTCCCCAATATACCTTTTTTAAATATTCAAACTTATTCTTTAGTATCCTTGCTGTATTTGCCTTTATTATTCCCACTACTTTTCCAACTGCTAATTTTGGTGGTATAGATATTAACAAATGTATATGATCTTCATCGTGATTTATTTCCAACACTTCTATCTCCGGATAGTGTTCTCCCATATTGTTTAACGTAGCCTCTAGGTAGGCAAATACTCCATCATTAAATATCTTTCTTCGGTATTTGGTTGAAATTACGATATGGTAATCACACGAATATATGCAATTTGATTGTTTTTTGAAGTTCACTAACTAATTATATTACAAGAGGATTTAGGATCACTGCATCCACTAGCTTACGCAAGTGGTTTTAAGTTAGGCACCTATAAAT